>Ga0190316_1000650_pt1 | contig 10681 bp, 10 predicted proteins | sample 48701112_MG_FD_161663 | JGI IMG/M metagenome (GOLD analysis project Ga0190316, IMG submission 161663) | Hydrothermal vent sediment bacterial communities from Southern Trench, Guaymas Basin, Mexico - 4870-11-1-2_MG | ecosystem: Environmental > Aquatic > Marine > Hydrothermal vents > Sediment ... | reverse complement strand
AATAAGCCGGCATTATACGTGCGTTCAGCCATATGCGTGGTGTATCCTGGTAAATATACTTGTTTTTTAACCACAACGAAACTCGGTAAAAATGCGGAAAATAATAAAATTATCATCAAAATCGGGATAGTAACCTTCTCTATTCGTTTTATTTTGCCAATTGCGTTCGGTATTGCTATTAAACCTAAGCCAATAAAAAGAGACAAAACAGGCGCGAGAAATGTGGGTATGTATCTTGAATCCGTCAGAAAGGGTGCAAAACACAATAGCAGAACAAGTAAAAATATCTCAGGGAATCTCTTATGCGATTTGAATACGAGCGACAGAACTCCTACTGGTGCAAGAATTATTAGAACTCCAGTTTTCATTGCATAACATATGCCCATATTCAGGAGGATAATATGAGGTTCTGAGCCTTGCAAGAAGTAGCCACCTTGAAACTCATGGTAAGACGGGTTGTAAATAGTAAAGCCTGTGAATTGTGCTAAAAATAAAATAGTAAAAATAGAGAAAAAGGCAAAAGGGATAGCCTTCTTACTGACTGGAGACTTGAACTTATGTTTAATATCGTTAAGAAAGATCGCGATAAAATAGGCGATTAAAACAAGCGGTATGAAAAATACTATGTGGTGACTCGCTCCAAGTATTATGAATAAAATTCCTGCTAAAAAGGCATATTTCAACTTTCCCCTCCACTCGGAACTGCTAAGTCTGAGCAAGCTCCAGATGAACAGTGGCAAGAGCGCTATGAAAAAACCTCTCGTCGTGTATGTCCAGGTTGTATATGCTAAAAACACCCTTGAGATAGAGAATATAAACGCAGTAGCAAACGCAAAAAAGTCGTCATCAAGTATCTCTTTAGCCATTAGATATGTTGTGAACGCACCTAACACACCCAAACATGTTGAAACGACTAAAATGGAGTATTCAGTGTCTATCCCGGTGCATTGTGATATGCTGGAAAGATAAAATATACCACCACTTGGATAAGAGAGTGGATACAAACCAAAAAACGAAAGAGGGTGCATAATCCATTTCGCATAGCCATTCGCAGATATGAAATTCGCCATTCCGTGCATAACAAATGAATCTGCTCCAAGCTCATGTGGTGTAATGGGAAATCTAAACAGAACGTTAAGTATTGCTAAGAATCCGAAAATGAGCAGATAATTAGCTTTCTTTGATAGTTTCATTTTAAACCTCCATTTATAATCTCATAATATTTCTGTTCTAAATTCTTCGCCAATTTTTCATAAGTTCTGTTTTTCTTTATCCATTCCCTTCCTCTTTTACCCATTTCTTTCGCTTCTTCAGGATGGCTTAGTAACCAGCTAATCGAATCTGCAAACTCTTTCTCATCATATTTCACTGCAAAGCCACCACCGCTTTTTGTAAGTATTTCCTTCTGGTCATATATTTCTTCATTTGCTACCACAGGGATACCCAAAGATAAATATTCGACACACTTGGTTGGCGTGGATACTAAAAAATGAGGGAGTGGTGGTATTGGCGAAACGCCTACCATAGCTTTAGATATGCATGCGGGCATTTTATGATAAGGTTGTTTACCAGTAAATTCTACATTTTTTTCTATGCCTAACTTTTTTGCATAGTTTACTAAATCATTAATATCGTTTTTTCTTTCACCCCAGCCTACAAGAACTAATTTTGCATCGCAATGCGATTCTAAAACAAGTTTAAGTGTTCTTAAAAGGAAATCTATTTTCCTTGGTTTACCTAAGGTGCCGGTGTAGATTAATTTATTCTCTTTTTCATTATTATCATCTGCTTTAAAGCTTATGAAATGTCCGGTTGCGCATTCTGGTATGGGAAAAATTTTGTCATTGGGAACATTTTCATTTTTTGAAAGCCGTTCGCCCATATATCTACTGATTGGAAAGACCATATCTGCACGTTTTAAAATCAATTTATATCCTATTTCTCGAAATTTATGCCGGAGAAATCTTAATAAAAATTCTACACCTCTAAAATCATACAAATTAGTCCTTTCCATTTCTATAAAAGGTGCAGTATAGCCAAATGAGAACAACTTTTTATATCTTTTACTTAAATATAGACCGAGGATTCCCTCATATGCTCCATCATGTGCATGTATAATGTCAATTTTTTCTTCTCGCATGATTTTATTAGCAACAATAAATTTATAAATTAATCCTGACATGATATTTTTTATTCTTTCCCAAAGATTAGTTTTTGCTGATGATGGAATAAGATATATTTTTGAATCCCGCCAGCGACTAATTTTAACTCGTCTTAAGGAGCTTTCTGATTGCATCACCCAAAATACTCTATGTCCGAGTTTAGAAAACTCTGTGTTCCAAAATTCTGTAAGCATAGGTCTATTTGTAGGATATGAGTCTTTTGGTAGAATTAATATCTTTAGTAATCTTTTAGTCATTTACTTATCACCTTGGGGTGCACCCACCCCGCCCTAATTCCTTCATATACCTTTTCAATATTTTTTGTCACAACTTTAACATCATATTTCTCCTTTGCCTCTCGTAAATTGTTCTCACTCATTTTTTTCATTAATTCCTCATTTTCAATTAACTGAATAATTTTCTCAGCAATTTCTTCTGGATTCGGTGGCATAGATTTTATTATTAACCCTTGTTTTCCATCTTCAATAGCATCCGCAAGACCACCAACAGGTGTTGTAACAAGAGGCATACCTGCTGCCATCGCTTCGAGAATAACTAATGGGAAGCCTTCGGTATAAGAAGGATAGGCAAAAATATGAGAATTTTTAAAAATTTTTATTTTTTCTTTCCCTTCTTTATATCCTGTAAATTCCACATTGCTATCTAACTCCGTCTCGCTACAACGTTTCTTTAAATTTTCTAACTCTACTCCCTCACCCACAAATATAAATTTAGTATCCGGATACTTTTCAAGCACAAAAGGAATGGCATTCAAAACTTCATAAGGTCCTTTTTTCCTCTGCATACTTGCACAGAATAGAATTTTAAAAGGTGGAGAGAAATCTTTATTTTCTGGACAATATTTTTCTGACTCTACCATCGTTGAAGAGACATGTATTCTTTCTTCAGGGATTCCCAACTTCACCAGTTCTTCTTTAAATTCATTCGCTAAAACGACAATAGCGTCAGCCAGCGCAAATCGCTTTTCAAAATAATTTTTCCAATACCCATTTTCTTTAAATTTGTTTGACAATGTGTGTTCCCAACCATGTATAAAGAAAAGCACAGGAATCCTTTTTTTCTTTGCAATTTTTAGGAACGCAAAATCTCTAATTATAGCTGTCCATCCGAGAGAAGGATTAATATGAACTATGTCAGGATTATAGGTTTTGACAATCCTTTTGAATTTAATGAGTTGAGATAGGATGATAAAGGGTAGAAATATATTCTTCCATTTCGTAGAGCTTTTTCCCTGGACAAAGTGTTTTACTTGGAATTTCTGATTGTCGAGATTTTGGGTTAAAAGTTCCAAATAATTGGTAACCCCGCCACTCAATTTGAACGATCTTCCTAATAACAGAACTTTTATTCCCATGTTAACGCCTCTTTTTCTATTTTATGCACAATAGTTTGAAGAGTGGAAAATCTAATTAACTCTCTTGGATAATTTTTATCACAAGTTTTTAAAAATTTTTCAAATTCTTTCTGATTAAAGAAATCTTTTGAATGACCAATCATAACTACAGGGATACATATACTGCTCCCCCTACTTCTCCTATTATTTTCTATAACAATATCTAAAAAATTTTTCATTTCTCTAGCACTCAATTTACAAAAATCCCATTTGATTGGAGTTTTTTTAAACAATCTTTTTACTAACCTCAATTTGTTCTTGGTATCACTTCTTTTTTGAAATTGATATGGATTCCTTCCCTGTTCATATTCTCGTCTAATAGTAGTTAATAACTTTGTAAGCTTAACATTGCTGATACCCCACTTAAAGTTGGCATAAATAGGCAATTCAACAATATTTTCTCCTCTTTCTCCTACCAAATTGATATTATCATTTGTTGTCCACCAGTACCCCCAATTATTGTTAGCGTTTCTAAAATCAAAAAAGCTTTCACCACTATTTTCATACCCTCCCTTAAATACAGAAGTATCAACTTTTATCCCAACATCCTTCATAGCTGAGATTACATCCTTTTCAGGCTGAATACACCATCCTCCTGCTCTAAATCCAATACATTCATAATTGTCGTTAACACATCTCAACATTTTTTCCAAATCAGTTTTTCCTTTATGCAAAGCGCCTTTAATAGAGAAAATATCATCTTTTGATCCTAAACCGTGTGGAAGATTTGGTAATCTCCAAAAATTAAAATTCAGTTTCCAATAGCCATTTATATACTCACTGCCAATCCACTGTGGATGTAAGTGCAGTTGAACATCATGCCCTCTTTTTATTGCATCTTTTGCCTGTTTTTCCATCAATTCACTAGGGCTGTAGTCCAAGTTTTCTAGCTTGTCCTCGCTTTCTGCCTCCTTGAATGCCCAATATTCACCTATTTCAAACATTATTGTCAGTTTTGCATTATATCTATCGCAAATTTCTAATAGCCTGTTTGTCGGCTGGATAATATGTTTTATTACATCTCCCGTTCCATTCCCGAATATTTCGTAATCCAATGTTATTATTATATCAATCATTGAATTTCCTATACTTTCTATAAATATCTTTTAACGAAATTTTTGGCATTTTCAACTGATTTAAATTTATATTTACCAAGAGGGATATAAAATATCTTCATGGTGTTTCGTAACAATCTAATAAGCAATCCTCTCATATAATTTGAAATCAGGATATCTTCTAACCAGCTAAAATTTATATCATTACCCTTTATTGATAAATTTGTTTTTAAATTTATATTATTGAAATTACCTTTCTTTAGGGAATCGATAATCGAGCCCATTTCTGCATTTGAATTTGTAATATTTACTTCGATCACGTTATTTATAGGATCTTTAATATCATGTAAATCTAACCCAAAAAATTTTATCTTTTTTAAAAAAATATTGTTTCTCTTTACATTCCTAACAAATTTTAGGGCAGGGAAATAACTTCCATCCGCCTTTTGATTCCACAATTCAAATCCATCCACATATTTGATAATCTTCCCTAATTTTTCAAAATCATTTTTTGATGGATGAGCAATTACCATAAAAAATGATTGCTCATGTAAATAATTAGTAACTCTCTCGTTTTTAATATTAGGATAATCCTCCAATGGAAAAGTTATTATATGAATATCACCAAACGATATTTCAATTCCCGGAATAAGGAAAAAATCTTTTCTAGAATTTATTCTTCCTATCTCCCTCAAATATTCATTAAAAGAGGCTTTATTAAAATCTTCATAATGATCGGTTAACACACAAAAATCAAGCTCCTTTTTTATGCATGTTTCAACTATTTCATCTAAACTGCTTTTCCCGTCATGCGAAAAATTGGAATGCACATGAAAAATTCCAAACAATGATATTTTATCACCACCAATACATTTTTTATCCTTATTTTTCATTTTTAACATCATATCACTATTTTTAAAAAATTTTTAACAATCGTCCAATAAAAGGTTTTACATCGCCCTTACAAAGCAAAAGATTTTTAGTTTTTTTATCGAAAAAGGATAAAAGATATTCTTTTAATACTTCCGTTCTACTTGGGAAGAATCCAGGCCAACCCTTAGGTTTTCCCTTTAAAGTTAAGAGGAGAGATTTTGTATCCCCTAATAAATATCTTCCTCTAATCCCTATCTTATATTTTGTTTCTTCAGGTTCAACTTTTATATTATTAATGACTTTCCACCAAATATATGGCAAATCTAATCCTGCTGCTAATGGAAGAAGAATTGAGCCCCAGAATCGACCATTTATTTCCATCAAATATGGAATCCTAGTATTTCTATCAACTTTATACTCTACCATTGCCGGCCCTGTATATCCTATTTTCTCCATGATTATCTTTGTTGATTCTAATAATTCTTCATCTATTGATATACTTTCGGCAAGAGCACTTGGTCCTCCAAAAGGATTCTTTTCTCTAATTCGCTTATGTCCAAATAAAACAATTGGTTTTCCATTCTTAAAAATTCCAGATACTCCAACTCCGAAACCATCTATGAATTCCTGAATTATAAGTGTAGGTGTGTGTTTGATTCTTTTTTGGTATTCATTTAACAATTGTCCTCTATTAAAGATATAAGAAGTCCCACCTGCTTTTACAATTCTATTTCCTTTTAATTTTTCACTACTTTCTGCCTTGATAATAACTGGAAAATTTATTTTTCCAATAATCTCGTTGATATTTTCATTAGTTAAAAAAAAAGTTGTAGGTGTTGTTACTCCTAAAGTTTTTGCCAAGTTTAAAGTATTTTTCTTACTAAACATTATTTTAATTTCTTCACTTTTAGGAATCAGGAGTTTTCCATCGATTTCTTTTCTATGCTTATCACATGCAAGTATTGCTGCCTCCGATGTTGGAAACACTAACCCTACATTAAACTTGTGAATGTTGGAATTAATATCAGATATGAAATCTAAAATATTTAAACGAGGACTCGTATAAGTAAATTTCTCTTTACTATATTTTGAGAATAATGATAAATCATATTTAGACTCTCCACCTACGACAAATTTTATTCCTTTTTTGCCAAACGACCGAACACAGGCTAAAGTTCTATAGGAATAACCATCCAAAAGCATCATTTTACTATTTTCGTCCATTCTCCATAGCCTCCACTAAACTTGCCAAAGCAAGCATCATCCATGCCTGTCCCCATCTCATATATGGTATCTTGTTCATATAAAACCTGTGCTTCTGGTAATAAAAATATCCACTCTCATCTTGCATATTCTTTATCGTCCATTTAGCAATGGTTTTTGCAAACTCAAGATATTCAGGTTTTATTTCACTTAGTTTACTGAATGTGATTATTCCCTGTGCCTGATTATGAATGTCAATAGGATATAACTTCGGCCACCTATATTTGCACCTGCCATCTGGAAGGAATTGTTCATTTTTATAGAACTCAGCACCTTTTAGAAGCGATTTCATATATTTATCGTCAGATGGTTTAGTATATTTAATAAAACTGAAAATAGAATCAAGGATAAAACCTTGATGGAAATCTATTTGCTTTCTTCCTTTTCCCGTTCGGGGATCAATGCTGTAATCCCATGAACCATCAGGATTTTGGTGATAAAGAGTAAAGTCAAATGCTTTTTTTGCATATTTCAATAACGTTTCTTCTCCCGTAATTGAATACACTCTTGATAACAACTCTGCACCTAATAAATTTGCATTATGGCACAGATTTTCATCAAATGGAGTATAACTAAAACATATCCCTTCAGGTCTTTCAGTGATGTTGAGGTCTTTAAGGATGAAATCGCAACTGCTTATTGCTATTTCAAGGTATTCTTTATTTTGAGTAATATCATAAAGGTCTAAAATCGCATTTGAAATAAATGAGGTATTCACAACGGTAGGTTCTCCTTTTTTGAGATACTGATTAGCGCTTTGCCAATCGAAGTTATATCCCCAACAATAGCCTGAATAGTCATGAGAAGAATTTTTAATTAACCAATTCGCTAATTCTTCTAAAATATTACATAGGTTTGATTTATCGAATAAACTCATTTCATATAATTTACAATATACTCGTAAAAAAATGCCTATCCCTTTTGGATTTTTACCTTTAGGCGTCTTTAAAATCGCTCTGAAATTTATGGGAGAACGAACAAATAATTGGGTTACTGCAGTTCTTATCCATTTATTGCTGCATTTTCCAAAAATGTTCGAATTTAGTGCATCATAAGGGTCATAGCCTGAACAATCCCTTTCTCTAACGTATCTTTCCAACTGTACTAGGGCTTTTTTAAACAAGTTGTTATCTATTTGCATTTTAAAATTCCCTCCTCAAAAACTTCAACACCCTTCTCAGTTACTTTCTCATGTCGTTTCACATGCTCTCTTCAATTTCTTTTCAACATAACACCTGAATACAACAGTTCCACCATCTGTATATGGCTCACCGGGGTCTAAACACTGAATATACGCATATTTGCCATCCTTCGATAATCCCAACTTCCTGGAGTCAACACCTTCTCGTAATGCTACCACATAATGTAAAATTGATGATAAAGCATGAATGCATATATTATCCGTCCTCTTTAAATCTATCTTTGGTCCATCTATTACTATTTTGTCCCCAACTTTGTGCACAGGACACTTCCCCTTTATCTCAACGACTTCTATCACAAGCATGAACCATCACCTAATACCTTTACGCTGAATCCCGCTTCTTTCCACTTTTTATGGTCCAACATATTCCTGGTATCCACTATATTTTTATTTCTCATTTTCTCTATAATATTACGTGGCTCAATTTCTTTAAACTTTGTATGCTCCGCAATCAAAACAATGCAATCACTATCTCTGAGTGCCTCATCTAACTCCAAAATTTTTTTGTACCTAAATACTTTCACAACAGGGTCATATATCTTCACTTTGTATCCCTCATTTTCAGCTAATTTTATGAACTTCAATGCCGGTGTCTCCCTCGTATCGTCCACATCGCCTTTATATGCAACACCAAAAACAGTGATTACTGGTTCTTTCACACCTTCTAACAATTTTTTTACCATTTGTAAGACGTAATTTGGCATAGAATCGTTAATCTCGCGGCTCAATGAAATCATTCTGCATCTCGTTGAATTCTCGGTTAAAAACCAGGGGTCTATTGCTATGCAGTGTCCACCGACACCAGGACCTGGTTTAAGTATATTCACTCTGGGATGTTTATTTGCTAATTCTATTGCATTCCAAACGTTTATACCAGATTCCTCCGCTATCTGCGCAAATTCATTCGCCAGTGCTATGTTCACATCTCTAAATGTGTTCTCCATCAGTTTGACAAACTCAGCAGTCTTAATATCTACTAAATAAATTCCTCCTCGCACAAAACAGGAATACAGAGATTTTGCTAATTCCGCAGATTTGCCATCTATACCGCCGATAACTCTATCGTTGTTTATCATTTCATTTATGGTATCTCCGGGCATCGCTCTTTCTGGACAATGTGCTAAATAGAAGTCTTCACCAACTTTTAGTCCAGACTTTTCCAATATCGGAACCAACAACTTTTCACACGTCCCTGGTGGGACTGTTGACTCAAGTATAACAAGATTATTCTTCTTCAAATGCAGGTACACCGCCTCGGTTGCTAATCGAACATGTCTCAATTCCGCCACCCTCATCTCTTTGTCTAACGGCGTCGGCACCGCTATTAAGAACACATCTGCATCCTCTACTTCTTTCTTCGCCGTGAAATTACCGGATTCCATCGCCCGTTTTAACAGCTCTGATAGCATAGGCTCGTCAAATGTCACAGTTCCTTTGCTAATCGTCTCTACAATCTCATCATTTATATCTACTCCGACTACATTATGTCCGTTTGTTGCGAGTAATAATGCCGATGGCAATCCTATATAGCCCAAACCGAGCACGCAGATTTTCATTTGTTCCTATTTTTGGTGGCGATCATTGATTTTGCTTCTCAGATAATCCTTATCTCTTATCTGCACCCTATCAGAGTTCTCTATTTTGTTCATCAACGCTTCCAATTCCCCCTTGCTCTTTACGACTCCTTCCTCTATGACAAGAGAGAGCAAATCCTCCAGGTTATAAACTTTTATTCTCAGCTCTCTCGACTTTTTATTCACATATCCATCATTTGATAGCAATATATAGTCCTTTCTATTCCTACAGATAGCAATACAAGCCTTCTCTCCGTATCCAAATCTACCAATGCTATTAATTTCTTCGTAATCCCTCATTTCTTCTTCATTCAAAGATATTATCTTGATCTTTTTGCTCAGCAAGCCAAAAATCGTTTTAACGAATCCAAAACCAAGTTCCTCTGCTTCCTTCAACTCCTCAAAGACCCTTGTTGGAATGAAAAATTTCGAGTTCGGAAACAGCTTAAATACAATCGCAAATCCGTTTATCTTAGAGAGACAACTTGCTATGTCCGTGTCCATGACAACATTCATATCATCTCTTCGCCTTCTTTAACTCCTCTGTCTTCTTCTTCAAATCATCCTCACCAGACCCTATCCATCTCGTTATTCCCTTCTGCGATAGAATCTCTTTGAATTGAACGACATTAACACCAGCGATTTCTGCCGCTTTTTCAAGCGAGACCTCTCCTCCTTTATACAATTCAACCGCTGCAATCGTCTTCAAGTCAGATTTTACTTCAAAAAGCGTCCTGATTGCTTCGTTGTATAACTCGGTTTCATCTACATATACCCCTGACCTGATTACCCCTTCAACCCTTTCTTTTATCATACTTTTCCCTTTCATCTTTCATCACTTTAAATATATGTTTCATCAATATAAAAGCTTTTTTGATTTTTAAATGTACGTTCTTTTAGTCTCATGATTCTTTACCCTGTTAAAAATCTCACAATCTTCTCCCCCGCTTTTCCATCTCCAAACGGATTCTTCCAATTTCTTTCTTTATCCATCATTTCTTTACTACACTTAAAAATTCTTTCGTGATTCACTCCAGCTAAAACATTACTGCCAACTTCCAAAGTTTCCGGTCTCTCCGTATTATCTCTTAACGTGACACAGGGAACCCCTAAGATGCATGCTTCTTCTTGCACTCCTC
>Ga0190316_1000646_pt1 | contig 10710 bp, 9 predicted proteins | sample 48701112_MG_FD_161663 | JGI IMG/M metagenome (GOLD analysis project Ga0190316, IMG submission 161663) | Hydrothermal vent sediment bacterial communities from Southern Trench, Guaymas Basin, Mexico - 4870-11-1-2_MG | ecosystem: Environmental > Aquatic > Marine > Hydrothermal vents > Sediment ... | reverse complement strand
AATTTTAATGCAAATTTTTCAACCAAATCTACCTTTACCCCAAGCAAATCGCTGAGATAATTTTCTAATTCAACAAAGTCTAAAAGACCAATCTTCGCATCATGCTCAAATTCCACTAAAATATCAAAACTTTCTTCTTTATCTCCTCTTAAATAAGAACCAAAAATGGCGAACTCTTTAATTCCATATTTTTCTTTCAGCACTTTTTCGTGCTTTTTAAGAATTGATTTTTTCATTTTTTGCCACCTATTATTTTATTCTCGGTTTAAATCTTTCAAAGCGACGAGGGGGTATTTCACTTAACGTTCTGGGGATATGTGAAGTTTCGCCTTGTGAAATTTGGGCGAGCGATAGCGAGCCACATATCTATATGTTAGGCGGCCCGAAGGGCGAGTCACGATAGTGGCGAAGCGTTTCGCTTGGCGGTATTTTAACTCTTTATAGATTTAATCTTCTAACCATGAAACTTCCGTAAACTTTTCCTATTATATGAGAGGTTAATTGAACTATGTAAAGGAAATCTTCCTTCCTATATTGATTTAAAGGGGTTATGAACCTTAAGAGATGTTTGAGAAGTTTTTTGTAAACAAAAAGATCTATGCTCGGTGTCTTAAAATGAAATTTCGCCAGTTTAGAGCTTGCTATTCCGTATTGAAAATATTTTCCTATCAATTTTATGTACGTATCAGGAAAATTATGATAAACGATTATGGAGGGATTATACATTAAACGACCCGGAAATTTGTCCAACATTCTCCAGAATAAGTCTATATCCTCGCCATTGTTCTTGAAGAACTCATTAAATCCTCCGATATCTATGAGTGCTTTTCTACGATAGGCACAATTAGCGGTTATAAAGGAACCAGGCAAAAATTTCCTATAAGGTTTAAATGCTTGATCTGGAAATTTCATAATCTCGTTAAGAAATACATTTGCACTAAAAGTCTCTATATCATTTTTAGGTTCAAGCGGTAACATTTTGCCGCCCACACCTACCAATCCGGGATTATTATTAAAGCATTCAAATATATTTCGGAGCCAATTTTTATGAGGAACGCAATCAGAATCAGTAAAAGCTATTATATCAGTTTTTGAAAATTTTATTCCTATATTCCTAGCAGCGGCTGCAGAAGTCTTAGGGTTTGAAAGAATCTCCACAGGATATTCCTTTGCCTTTTCCACTGTAGAATCCTTTGAACCGCCGTCTACAATGATTACCTGGTGTGGGAGATAAGTTCCATTTTCATAAATTGCGTGTAATACTCTAGAAATATACTTTTCACTGTTTAGAGTGGGTATTATTACACTAACGTCTACTTCAGATCGCATCTTCTTTCACCTTATGATTAAAAATAAAAATATAATAAATAAAGTTATGATGAAACTCCACATCTTAATAATACCCCAATACCAACGTCTGAAAAGTTGATCTTCAGCATAGATGAATCTACGAAATAAAAATTTTAAGTCCCTCTTTCTGAGACATTCAACTATAGTCCCAAGTTCAAATAAGATTTCAAATAATGAGGAAACATAAACATATCCGATATCATGCCTATCACCCTTAATTAAACTCTGTTTTAACGCTAATACGGATTGAACAAGTATTACTATTGGTAGCCATACAAAAGGAATTATCACATACAATAGATTGCTTTTAATAAAAGCGTAACAAACAAAGCAAGCTGCTAATGCTATAAACATAAAAGAATTTTTTGGAATGTCAAGAAAAGTGTTCTCTGGATGTTTTTTCATGAGATAGTATTCACCTCTTCCGAACCTAAAAGTTCTCTCTATAAATTGAGAGAGTTTAGACCAAGTTTCACGGGTATGATATACTTTAGCGTTTGGATTGCAACATATTTTATACCCTAAAGAGGTGATGCGGTAACCCAAGTCCACATCCTCTCCAGATTCCTTTGGTGGTAAAATGGATAGAAAACCATTGACTCTTTCCAATACATCTCTTCTAAAAGAAATATTTGTGCAAGGTGCCCAAGTAACGTGGCTTTTCCATTTAGCCCACTGAAAAGGCTGTAAAAAGGGCATTTTTTCTATTACATTCCACAACCATGTCCTTTTCCCAACAAATTCGGTAACACCAGCACATCCGCCAATCTCTTCAGTCTGGTAGCACTTTAGATGCTCATTAAATATATTACGATCTACTTCGCAATCAGAATCAACAAAAAGAATGATAGGACATTTGGCAATTCTTATCCCATAATTTCTTGCATCAGATACACCTTTCTGCAGATGATGATAGCTTGCCCCGAATTTGTTGCAAATTGCTTCTATTTCTGAGCAGGTCTTTTTATCGCTACTATCCACCACGATAATCTCAATTTGATCAAGTGTATATCTTTTAGCCTCTGCGATGCTTTTTAAAAGGTTCTCCAGGTAGTTAGCTCTTCCCTTTACCGGTATAATAACCGATACACCCATCACCATAGTCCTCCAGATCCTATTAATAGTACGAATAAAAATACTATCAAAGTGAGGGTATAACTCCAGCTTTTTATTACTCTGTTATCCCACTCAAAAACAAGCTGTCCTTTCCCATACACTATTTTCCTGTGGAGCATTAGGAGACATCTGTTTCTTAAAGATTCGAAGATTGCTCCAAATTCAAATATAGAAATAAACCAAAAGGAAAGGTAATATGAGAAAAAATCGGTAAGTGCTGTTTTGCAGCTTCTCAGGAAAGATTCTATAATAGGAGTGCATAATAACCAAATCATTAAAAGTTCGACCATTTTCCATCCACATCCAATTATGTTGAAAATTATAAATAGAATAAAGAGAAAAAGCAAGACTGTAGAAAACTTTGGAAAATCGATGTCTGATAATTGGTGATGATTTTTTAATATATGAAAATCTGTCCTTCCCCATCTAAAAATCTTTTTGCAAAAGTCCCAGAGGTTGCTCCAAGTTTCCCGGGCATGATTCACTACCGCATTAGGATTACACTTAATTTTATAGCCTAATTCATTAATCCTAAGCCCGATATCTACGTCTTCCCCGCTAAAGTCAAATGGAAACTCCGTTCTGAAGCCTCCTGCTTTGTTTAATACATCTTTTCTGAAAGATATATTTGTACAAGGCCCCCAAAGAGCATACTCCATTCTCTTGGCAAAAGAGAAGGCAATAAGAAACGAAGTCTTCTCGATTGCTCTCCATATCCAATTCTTTTTTCCTGTAAAATTTGTTAGACCGAGCACACCTCCGATATCTTCTTCAGTATAGGATTGTAAATGTTCTTGAATGATGCCGGGAGTGACTTCGCAATCAGAATCAATAAATAAAATAATAGGGTATTTAGCAATTTCCACACCATAATTTCTTGACTCAGATATACTACCTCCAAGAAATCTAAATTTATATCCATATTTTTCACATAAATCAGCTATCAGTCTACTATCTTCGGGATCGCTATTATCGATTATTATGACCTCTGCTAACCCATCAAAGGTTCTTAGCTCGCTATGTAAAGAGTTAAAGAGGCATTGTACGTAATCAATTCTATTTCGTGTTGGAATAACAATTGATACTCCTGCTATGATTTTGTTTCGTCCTTCCATTTTAAATCACCATAAAGAAGATTAAAATCAAAAGGGTGCTGAAGGTAATGCTCCACATCTCCCTAATCTTTTCATTCCATAGGACAATAATCTGCTTGGGGTCGTTTAAAGGGTATTTGAAAAAAACCGTCAGATTTTTATTTCTGATTGATTCCAGCGTAGTTCCAAAATCAAAAAGAAAATGGAGAAATTGTGCCGGAATCTCAAAAAGAGCGGACTTAAGAGAATCTTTTGAAGATACAGTTTTGAAAAAGGCATTTAGAAATAAAAACACCAAGAGCCAAATGAAAGGTAATAATAAGCCAAGCAATATGTTACCTACAACTGCTTTGATACAACCCAAAATTAGTAAAAAGTAAAATAGTGTTATAGGCTTGGGAAATGTAAGTGATATTTTATCTTTATGCTTTTTGTAGAATATGTAGTAATCCATCCTTCCCCAACGAAATGCTCGTTTTGTTACAGCTAAAAAATTATTCCAAGTCTCTCGTGTGTGATAAACAATAGCATTAGGATTCATCTTTATTTTATACCCTGCTTTATTAATTCTTATGCCGAGGTCTGTGTCATCTCCTCCTAATTTAAAAGGAAAGTTCGTGTCAAACCCTCCTATTTGCTCCAAAACCTCTTTTTTGAAAGAGAGATTTGTGCAGGTTCCCCAAGGGGCCGAATCAGTATAATTATTAAGCGTCTTTGCAAAAGAGAAAGCATCTAAGAATTTCGTTCGTTCAACTATTTTCCATGTGATGTTTTCTCTGCCAACAAATTCAGTTACACCTAAAACACCCGCAGTGTCCAATTCATTATATATTTTCAAATGCTCCTCAAATATATTTTCAGATACTTCACAATCTGAATCTACAAACAAAATTATTTCTCCCTTTGACGCCTTAATACCTATATTTCTTTTCATTCTGACATTTTGCGGACCATTGATATATCGAGCCCCAAAACTTCGGCAGAGTTCCTTTATCTGATTTTGTTCATCAGTTGGACTGTCATCAACAATAATCACTTCAATCGAGATATTACAATTTGAGCTGGCTTTTTGAAGCGAGATGAAAAGATTGTTGAGCAGATTTACACGCCCATGTGTTGGCACTACTACACTTATAACGGGTCTATCCTCAATCACTTTCATCATCCCACTGAACTCCATACTCATTTTCAGGATATTTTATTTTAAGAACATTTAATGATAACACCGTGCCGGCCTCAAACTCCTTTATCCTCTTTTTACCGTCAGTTATCCACCCCTCGAATACAAAAAAATCTTTAATAGTCAGTTGTTTTCTTTTCATCTTTTCATTTATTTCATTATAAATACCTTCGATTTCTTCCTGGAGTTGCCGAAGATTTTCTATTTCTCCATGCTGATATCCTAAGCTTCTTTTCAAATCTTCTTTTTCCTTTTCATCCTCTAGATTTTGAAGCACTAAACTCATTCCCTCAATTACTTTTTCTTTCCGTGTTTCTATTGCTTCATTTATCTTCCTGATGAATTCATCCTTTTCATTCTTAAGTTTGTGAGATAATTCTTTCTTTCCAAAATAAATACCCTCGTCAACATCGATCCCAATATTTCGTACAATAAACGAAAAACCTGATATGATGATAAGAATGAATACCCATTTGAGGTTACCAAACAACCCAAACCACATAAGCAGGCAAATGATAATAAATAAAGGAGGCAATATTTCTACCAAGCATCTGATAAGAGAGTGGATTTTTAGCTTACTGTCTTCTTCCGGCCCCGGCAATTTACTCCATGTTCGAATCCGTCCAAAGTAGAAAATAATAATCGCAAAACCAAATCCTATACTAAAGGGGCGATAAAGAGACCTTATCCAGTCTGGCAATATTAGCAGATTTGCATCATACTTAAGCAAAACTAATGAGCCTACCAAAGGATAGCAAAATACAAATATGGGCAGAAGTAGTAAAAGGAGCCATTTCACATAGAACACTCTCAGTAGAATGTATTCTCTCACTGAGGATATGCGCCCGGAAGCTACAGCCTGAAATACAGGAGTAAGAAGGGCAAACCCCATAAAAGTAGCGCTCACCTGAGCTACTGTTGATAAAAATTCGGGACTCAGTTCTTCCATATTCCTCCCCCTCCCTTTGGTATAGAAGACTTATAAACTGAGTTATATAAGTCAAACCAACCTGGCTCATTATGGCAAAGAAGTAAACATCCCGGGCATTCTAAATTTTTCATTTTTCTCCTTACTTCAGTATATCTCTTTGAAAACCATATATCACTTAGTTTCTCTTTTCGCAAATCGCCGACAGGGGGCAATCTCCAGCAGGGCAACACTTTTAAGTCATAGCGAATAACAAAGCCCATATACCCAAAGAGACAATTAAGGTTTGACGGCAGCTTATTATTGAACAGAAAATCGGAAAGACTCTTCAGATAAAATTCAGAATTGTTCAAACATCCTTTTTTAAATTGAAGTAACTTTTCTATTTCTTCTTCAAAGATCGGCTTAATTTCAGGATTTGGAATTAAATTCTCCCTTGGTGGTCTATTTAGATACAGCCCCCATAATTTATTTGCAATCTCTGGATTTAACCCTCTTGATATTTCTGAAAAGGAAGCCGGTGGATGATACGGTTGTAAGTTTACTAATATCTTTCCTCTTTCATATCTGGATATTTTCTCAACAAAAGAAAAAATATCCCTAATATTATGTTTAGTAATCACACAATTTACAGCACAATGGATATTCGGGTATTTCTCAGCTATAAAAGACAGAGTTTCCAATGCTCGTTCAGCAAATTTAAATGGCACACCCCTAATTTTTTCGTAAATTTCAGGATTTAATGTGTCCAATGATAAAATAATGCTTGATACGCCTGCATTCGCAAGATCGATAGCTTTCTTTTTTGTTAAAGATATGCCGTTAGTGCATATATGGGGTTGCAAGCCATAATGTCTTGCCAATCGTATTATATCAGAGATATCATCGCGGATAAGTGGCTCACCACCTGTAAGGGATACTATTTTTATCCCCAGGTCACTGAGGGAACTGAAAATCTCTTCTAAATAGACTATATCGATCATTTCGTTTTCTTTGAGTTTCCATATATCGCAATAGCTACATCTAGAGTTACAATTCATTGTAATCTGTATGGATGAGATGAGTGGTGGAGCAAGCGGAAAGTTAAGCTTACTTGATATTTCAACAAGCTCTTTATAGCTAAGAAATTTTCTCAAACACTTTTCCACCAAGTGAACGAGAAACTTTTTCATAGGCATCGCCTCCTCAGCTTGATAAGCCCTAAGTCAAATTTGATATATCTCGTCTTCCACAATATTTCTAATCCCACAATTATAAAAAACCATAGATTAAGAAAGGCTAAAAAGATAGAAAATAATAAAGGGAGCCAGAAGTAATAAAAGTCGGCAAGTGGAGCAAAGTCATAAGAAGCTAATATGCGTCTAAGACCTAATTTTTTCCAGAAAGGATAGAGATATAATTCATATAAAAAATAAATAATTAATACAAAAAGAATCGGAGGTATGACAGTATATGTTATCACTACAAATACTATTGCGAAAATGACCTCCAAGCCAAAGAAAAACAGCATCAGATTGTATGTTCTCACAGGAGAATTACTAACTGCAAAAGTTTCTACATTAGCCTGTATGTCTTTATCATAATCAAGAATTTGATGAACTAAAATCCATCTTACACCTATTAGAAAGGAGAGGAGAGTAAAAATGAATGTATCAAGCCTAAAATGTTCAAAAATAGCAAAAACGATCATGATTGGAAAAACCCTTTGGGCCATAGATACACATACTACTCCTGATATACCCTTCTCTTTAAGCCTTAGAGGAGGAGCAGAATATAAAATTGAAGATAGATAGCTGAGAAGAAGAAAAATAATAGCAAATTTGTGTTGGTAAAATGGAATAAAAGAGAAGAGATTTATGCATAAAACAGTTATCAATATGAGAATTTGTTGCCAATCTTTTAGGAGACTCATTAAATTTTCCTTTCCCGCAATTCTATCAGCACTTTTATCAAAATAATCATTAAGCATGTAGCCAAAAGAGGCTAAAGAGGCAAAGAAAACACCTAAAGGAAGAAATAATATTAAGCTCTGTATATAAAGTTCATTATAAATAATTAATAAATAATAGTAAGCAAGAAAGAAAAGTGGTAATTTTGAGTCGTACCAATCATACCATCTTATTAACTTTAAGAATCTCCTCATTTTAGCAACTCACCATTTTTTTCGCATATTTAGAGATTGCTTCAAGTGCGATTGCTGTGGTAAGTGCTTCTGAACCGTACACAATACGATATTTTGTGTATGGACCTTCTGTAAAGAAAATACCTTTTGGCCACCCTCCATCTGTTCTTTGCATATCCAACAAATATTTTATTGCATTTACAGATTCTACAGAGTTTATACCACAATTTAGTAACCCTACACTTGCTAAAGCGCTTTCTAATGGATCTCCTTGTGTTTTATTTACAACCTCCAAGAGGTAATCTCTTATTTTTGCAATGGCAGGACTTAGCTTTAAATTTTTACTATCAGCATATGTCCTTGTTAAACAGTAAATAAAGCAAAAAGGAGAATCATAATATGGACTTCGTTCCTTAAATGTCCCATTTTCAACGATCCTAATTAAATACTGCTCTACCTCTGGTAGATTCCAGCCTAAAAGGGAATAAAAGAAGAGCACATTTGCATTCACAACCCAGTCAATATTGTTGTCTGCTTTTTCAAATGGAGGATCTATATCAAGTATCCAAGTATTAAAAATACCTTGTTCATTCCTATATTTAAGAAGTTTCTTAGCTATGATTTCATAATCCAAATCTATGTCATATTCCTTCAAGGAAGCTAAAACGCAGCAGGTAGTATCTAAATCAAAGTGTATACAAGAGTTTTTCCCGTAAAATCGCCAAAGACCATTTTCCATTTCGTTGAGTAGGAACTTTATTGCACTTCTACTTATTTTATCTATGTTAAGAAACTTCCTTACATGTTTAAGAGAATGTAGAACAAAGGAGGTAGCAAAAACCGTTTTCACATAGGAAACATTCTCCTTCTCCCTCTCCCATCTCATTATTGGGAATTCTCCAGATTTAATCTGAGTTTTAGATAAGAAAGAGAGTCCTCTTCTTAAAGAATCAAAAATGTCTCTCTTCAGGCCTTTTTCTAAACCTCCACTATGAATTATTGCCCCTTCCACGTTCATCTTTGATCCTTCTCGTTTTGAGATTCTCTCTTGAGAAAGAGCCCGACGGAATTACTTCTAATCTCACTGGTATACCCAACAGTTTGCTAAGTTTATTTTCTATTTTTTCTTTTGGAAGGTCGAAAGATGTTTCCTCTATATATACCGTGGCAGTTGATTGCTCTGTTGTTCCCTCAATCTTCATTCCCCATTCATTACTTACCTCTGGAAAAGAAAGAAGGATTTCCTCTACATCCTTAGCAAAAACCTTCTTATGATTTATTGTTACGCTGTCTATTGACCTCCCTTTGAATATAATTCGTGGAGATGTTCGTCCACATTTGCACCTCTTCCAAGTTATGGATATGTAGTCATCACTCCAGTATCTTAACAATGGGGCCCCTTTTTTCCACAAGGTCGTATACACAGCAACTCCAACTTCCCCTTCGGGAACAGGCTTTTTTGTAAAGGGATCTATGACCTCAACAATCACATAGTCTGCTGCGAAGTGTAAGCCATCTTTTGCCTCGCATTCCCCTGCAATAGGACCAAATATTTCACTTAGGCCATAAAAATCATAGCAGTCCACATTCCAATAATTCTCAATGCGTCTTCGCCTTGCATTACTTAAATAATCACCCCCACAATGAAAATGACGCAATCTCTTTGTGTTAATAGTTATATGATTTTTGCTCACGAACTCAAATAATCGTGTTGCTACAATGGGGAGGGTCGTTATAGATGTGATCGGAAAAGAAACCATTGTTTTTACAATTTCACTTGATGATGCTATTCCAAGCGGAACCACGCCTGCACCTGTTGCTAAGTACTGAGTTATCATGCAATACCACATTATAGGCATTCCAAAAGGTGCAAGCACTAATGAAATATCACCAGGACCTACGCCAACTCTTTTCATGCAACGGCTTGACACCTCTTTCAAGACCAGATCATCTTGATTTGACCAAGGATAAACACTAGGTTGTCCAGTAGTTCCCGAACTTGAAAAGAAAAAAGCAATGCCATTGTAGCTTAACGATGTTCGTTCCATCGGTTTACTTAGTCTAAGTTCCTCTTTTGTTGTAAATGGCAATTTTTGTAAGTCGGATATTTCCTTTATATTATTGATATTAATATCCTTATTTATCATTTTCTTTTTATAAAATGTTATATCTGCAATATACGGAATTATTTCACTTAATTTTTTATTCTGCAAATCAAGAATTTCTTCTTTAGACATGTAGTCTATTATGTCTTTGCTTTCCATTTATCATCCCGTAATTTTCACTTCTTTCATATTATAGCCACTAAGCGAAATGTTGCCTAACATTCTGCGGGTATGCGAAGCACCGAGCGTAGCGAAGGGTTTTGGTGAGCGCCTGCGAACAGCATACCCATTGTTATACGCTGTTTCCATGAGTATTTCCATCATCGGCATCTCAGGAGAAGCGGGATTAGGTATGAGCTTTCCTGTCCTATCAACTATGAGGTCCAATAGCTCTAACAGCACCTGTCCTATGAGAGGTTGTGAGCCCTTTTCTTCTACTAAGACATCAATATTAGCTGAGCGTCCCTTCAGCTCAATATTTACTACACCATAAATAGGTTTCGTTTCTACCTTATTGTTCGCATATCTCACCTTCACTTCTCCCATCTTCCTTAATCCAAGCTCCTCTACTATATCCATAGGTAATACTACCATCGTCGCACCTGTATCAATGACTGCTTCTACTTCCACCGATTTCTCAGGCTCAAACAGGCTTGTGAGTTTTACCTTCTCTACTACTTTCCCCATTTTCGTTTCCTCTATATCTTTAACTTGCATATTTAAATACTTTCGGTTTTTGCAATGGCGTATAATTTGCGGATAAAAGAAGTTGCCGAAGGAAATTTGCGCTGAACGAAGTTCTTTTATCCGCTTTT
>Ga0190316_1000643_pt1 | contig 10734 bp, 8 predicted proteins | sample 48701112_MG_FD_161663 | JGI IMG/M metagenome (GOLD analysis project Ga0190316, IMG submission 161663) | Hydrothermal vent sediment bacterial communities from Southern Trench, Guaymas Basin, Mexico - 4870-11-1-2_MG | ecosystem: Environmental > Aquatic > Marine > Hydrothermal vents > Sediment ... | reverse complement strand
TTCACGCAAAAAAAAAATAAAAAATCAGTGCAATCTGTGCATAGTGTGAGCAGGCAGTGCTCACCAATCCGTGGTGAAAAATTCACCTCTTGGTACACCCACCATGCAAAGTCCCAGAGACCCCTCAATAATTCGGGGGAGCTCGGGCCGGTCCCTTCGCGGACTCAGGGCAGGCTTCCTGACCGTGCCCGTCTGGGCTGCGGTCGGCGTAGTTTGGGGCAGAAGGCCCCAATGAGACCCGCAGGGCAGGTAGCCCTGCTGGGCCACGCCGGCCACAGCTACTCGCCCCCACTTTTTGAAAAGATACTGGGGAACCATCCCCTTACATTGTGGCTATTTTCGTCCTTGAAGATGAACGCAGTTCATGACGATTGCTTGGAATTGGCGGGAGAGTGCTGCCACACGTGAAAAAGGCCGGGCGGCTGAACCTCTGGGGATTGGTGAGAGTATATAAATTGGTAACTGGAGAGGTATGATGACACGCAGAAACGGCCGAGACAATTCACGCGACGCTTTAGACATTCTGCTCCGCACGGCGCTGTATCAAAGTGTGTGTGGCGCGGAGCCGTCACCGCGCGTGTGGGGACGGATTGAGAGGCGGATACGGCGCATGACCGTTGTGAATCCCCGTCCTCAGAGCGTCTTTGAACGGCGCCCGGCGTTGTCCCCCTGGCTCACGGTGGATATATTCCACCCCTTGCTCAGTAACGGTTTGCGTGTGCTGTAATCCCCCCCTCGCCGAAAGACCTCCGAGGTTTACGAAATGGTCCCCCTTTGAGAGGTTTTGATGACACACAGCTCGCTTCCCGGGTCAAATTACCGTCAAAACCTCGGAGACCTAAAATTTACAAACATCCTCACAAGATTGACTGCTTCTCCATACTTAACTTAGCGCTGCACGTCAAAGAGCTCAATATTCCAGGTCTCCGTGACCTCCGTGGGATCCATGATGACCCCCACGACTTCGGGCCGAGAAATTGCAACCCTCAGTTGCAGGAAAAGCGGGATCACGGGCAATTGCTCGGAGAAAATGCGCTGGGATTCCTTGTAGCCGATAATGTAATCCTCGCTGCCGGGCAAGGCCTCCAACGCGCGGGCACAAGCCGCGTCGTATTCCTCGTTGCTGAAGCCGGAAATATTCTCTCCGACCCAACCATTCTCTTCCCTGGGAACCTCGGAGCTGCAGTAGGGTTGGCAAAATTTCTCCACGTCGGTTAGCCAGGCGAAGGATCCCAGGTCGAATTGGCGGCCAAAGAGCGGCCCAGCCGGCCCTTGGGCAAAGTATTCGGTCAGGGGCAGCGTTTTCAGGTTAACCTTAACGCCGCAGTCGGCAAGATTCTGCTGGAAGGTTTGGATGTACTGGAGCCGGTAGGAAGGCGTGGCAGTGGATAGCCAATCGAACTCCAATAACGTCCCCTCTCTGATGCCTTCCACGCCGCGAGCTTCGCGTACCCCATCGCCGTCCTTGTCTTGCCAGCCAAGCTCTTCAAGCAACGCCGCGCCCTTTTCGGGATCGTAGGGATATGCGGCCAGACGCTGACCCGCGTACAGCGGATGCTCAGGTGGGAGATAGCTGTTGAGCACAGGCGATTGCCCGTAGAATAACGTATCGGCCACTCCCTCACGGTCCAGACAATAGGCCAGCGCCTGACGCATCCGCACATCTCCGAAAAAATCGGGGCGCTTATAGCCCGCGACCGGTTGAATACCGAAACTCACCTGCTCCCAGCGGGGGCTGGTGGTGAACAGTGTTTGGAGAAGGCCCTGTTCCTCCAGGGCAAGCAGGAGATGCACCTGCTCATCCAGTCCCATGTCCGACGCGACGATATCACACTCGCCGGAGAGCAACTGCGCCACGGCGGCGTCCGGGTTATCCACAAAGCGGAAAAGCACCCGATCCACGTAGGGCAAGCCCTCATCCGCGCGGAAGTAGCGCGGATTTTTCTCTAGGGTGATGTGATCCCCAGCGACCCACTCCTTGATCACGAAAGGTCCCCAGCCGAGGGGCATCCGGGAGGATTCCTCGGCCTGCAACAGCTCAGCAGCAGCGTAGCCCAACCGGGTCTCCCATAGGTGACGTGGCAAAGGCAACCAGAAATTCGAGGCGTAAAGGCTATCGTTGTAGCCGGGCAAGCCGGTCCATACCGTCGTCCGTTCATCCACCGCCTCATAATTGGCGGTGCGCTCGTAGAGATACTTGGAGACGGGCGTGTCAGGGGCACCGGCTAACTCGAAACTGTAAACAGAATCAGCGGCTGTCACCGGCTCGCCATCCGACCATGTGACCCCTTCCCGAAGCCGGAAAGTCACCACCCACTGGTCCATCTCAAGGGGTTCTCCGGTAAATTCGACGACACACTCGGCGCCCCGGCAGCCGGCGGGATGCACAAAAACACCCTCGGTCAGTACCACAGGATTATCCCGGTTATCCATGACCTTGTCTCCGGCCTGCACGATAACAGTCGTGATTTCAGCATCGCCATCTTTGAGGCTGGGGATCTTCTCCAAGATGACGGGTTGGATGTCGTAGGTGCGGTTATCCAAAGGGCCATCGTAAATCGCTTGCTGGATGTTGCGTGCGCCTTGCTGTGCTCCCCCGTACCAGTAGAGAGTGTCCGGTTCCTGCTGCTGGCAGATAATCAGTGTTTTGGGTGTCGGCGTGGGTGTGGGCGCGGGCGTCTCCACCACAAGTGTCGGCGTGGGCAGTTCCGAAGTAGCCGTCGGGGACGGGGTTATGGAAGACACCGGGGGGACTGTGGGACTACAGGCCCCCAATAGCAGGCTCGTGATGGTCAGTAGTGTACTAAGCAACAGTAATTTCTGGTGTGACATATTCTCCTCCTAAAGAGCTCCGGGCATCTCCGAAAAGGGTGGGGATAGGCTGCAGAAGGCTGCCGGAGGTAACAACTCAAGGGGCCGGCGCAGGCCCCAAGGACGGGTACGGCTGATGGCCGACAAGCCGCCCCTAGTTCACCTCAGGTAAATTCATAGCTCAGCTCAGGCACAGGACGCTGTCGCCGGACCAGCGACTCCCGCAGACGTTGTCGGGCATAGTGTAAACGCGACTTGACCGTCCCGACCGGGATCTCGAGTATTTGCCCAATCTCGTCTACAGGCAGCTCTTCTAAGTAGAAAAGCACCACCACCACGCGATGCGCGGCGGGCAGGTCATCAATGACTTCCCGAACCAGGCGTGTGGTCTCTTTTGTTTCCGCGCTGCGATCAGGGGTCGGGAAGACGCTGGGCAATCCGGAAAGCCATTCCAACAGCTCGTCTAGCGGTTGTACCCAACGGGACTTGGTAAACCAATCGTAAGCCAGGTTCACAGTCACCCGATAGAGCCAGGGATTAAGAGGCCGCGTTCTATCCACGGTATCCGCGTAGGTGTACAGACGCACAAAACACTCTTGCAAAATATCCTCAGCCGCCCGTTCGTCGTGCGTGATAGCCAACGCGGTACGGTAAACCATACTTCTGTGCTGCTCGTAGAGCTCGCCGAGAGCTTCTAAGTCGCCTCTCTGCAGTCTTCTGATCAGGGAACCGTCCATGGCTTGAATTCCTCTTCTGCCAGTGTGCACCCTGAGATGAGACACCACGACCAGAACCGTTCAATCCTCAGGAGCCAGCAAATCGGGGCGCCGGAGTCGCGTGCGTTGTAAAGATTGTTGGTGACGCCAGTGCGCAATCGCGGCGTGATCGCCGGAGCGCAGCACCGCCGGCACCTCCCAGTCACGAAAAACTGCCGGGCGGGTGTATTGCGGTCCTTCCAGCAGGCTCTCGCTGTAAGAATCGCACTGAGCGCTGGCGGAATCCCCCAGGACGCCGGGAATCCAACGCGCCACAGCATCCACGATGACCAGGGCCGCCAGCTCGCCGCCAGTGAGCACGTAATCCCCGATAGAGAGTTCATCCGTGACGAGATGCTCACGCACCCGTTCGTCAAACCCTCCGTAGTGTCCACAGATGAGCAGCAGACGGCGCTGCTGGGCCAATTCCTGCGCCACCTGCTGGTTAAAAGGCCGTCCCTGCGGACTCAGTAAAATGACCGGGGATTTTTCCTCTCCCAGGATCGTTTCCACGGCTAGAAAAAGCGGCTCTGGCTTCATCACCATGCCTTCTCCCCCACCGTAGGGAATATCATCGGTCAGCTGGTGACGATCTAAGGCGTAATCGCGGATTTGGTGCAAGAGAATCGTGAGCAAGCCGCGTCGCTGCGCCCGCTTGAGAATGCTTTCCTGAAGCGGAGCAGAGAACATGGCGGGAAAGAGCGTCAAGATATCAATCCGCATGGCTCTATTTTAACATTGGATCACAGTGAGACAAGGCTGAGATGACAAAATCTCATAGGACAAAGATAATAACGTTATTGCATCTTCGATAATCTGGGGGAGCTCGGGCCGGTCCCTTCGCGGACTCAGGGCAGGCTTCCTGACCGTGCCCGCCTGGGCTGCGGTCGGCGTAGTTTGGGGCAGAAGGCCCCAATGAGACCCGCAGAGCAGGTGGCCCTGCTGGGCCACGCCGGCCACAGCTAGGTTTACTATTCCGGCAAGGTAGACCTCGGAGGTCTGAATAATGCCCGGGCTAGGCAGCGGCGCGTTTCCAGAGCGCGGCGGCCAGTTCTCGTGAATGGGCGCTGATGGCCTCCTCGTCCAGCGTGAGGAGACGACGATCCTGCATGAGAATTTTCCCCGCGCTGATGGTGGTGGTGATCATAGAAGCCTCGTAGCCAAAGAGAAAATGCCATGGGAGATTCCCGGCCATCAGCGGGGTGGGCGGATGGTAATCCACCAGGATGATGTCGGCCTGCGCGCCGGGGGCGAGCTCTCCCAATGTCTGCTCCGGCCAGAAGAGCCGGGCCAATTCAGCGTTCGCGTCATAAGCCAGGCGGAAAACCAGGTCGCCGGGCAGCGCGCGCGGGTCGCGTTGGGCCAGCTTGTGTACCAGGTAAGCGGTTTTCATCTCGGCGAACATGTTGTTGCTGAAACCATCATTGCCGAGCGCGACTTTGACGCCGCGCGCCAGCAGTTTCTCAATCTGCCCGGTACCCACGGCGTTATTCATGTTGGAGCGCGGCTGATGTGTCACCCATGTGCCCGTCTCCGCCAACACCTCCATCTCGCTCTCAGCTACGTGAACGGCGTGAGCGACGAGTGTGCGCGGCCCCAGGATGTCCGCCTCGTGGAGGCGGTGGATGACGCGCCGACCCGACTTGCGCAGGCTATCCTCCACATCCTCGGCACCCTCAGCGGCGTGGATGTGGAAGCCGCTTCCCGGCTCCCCAGCGGCGGCGACGGCGGCGGCCAACGTCGCGTCGCTCAGCGTTAGCGAGGCGTGCAGCCCAAAGCTAGCTCCCAGCTGCGGATGCGGGTTCTCCTTCAACCGGCGGAGGAAGCGTGCGTTCTCGGCGATGCCGGCCCGCGCACGTTCCGCACCATCGCGGTCGGTGACCTCGTAGCAGAGCGCGGCCCGCAGCCCGGAGCGCACGACCTCCTCCGCGATGACGTCCAGTGAGCCGGCGATGGCATTGGGGCTGGCATGGTGGTCAACGAGAGTGGTGGTGCCGTGCCGTACCGCATCCGCCAGACAGACCTGCACGGAGGCCCGCACGTCCTCCGGCGTGAGTTGCTTATCTAACCGCCACCAAAGCCGTTCCAATATCTCGCCGAAGCGCGTGGCCGGCGGCCCAGGATAGGCCCAGCCGCGCGCAAAGGCGCCGTAGAAATGGGTATGGGCGCACAGCGCCGCCGGTAGAGCCAGCTGCCCGCCGGCGTCTAGCCGTTCTTCGTCGGGATACTGAGAAACCAGGTCGGGCGTGGTCCCCACCGCTGCGATTTTGTCGCCGTGGATGAGGAGCGCGCCATCTTCGAGCAATTGGGGAGATTTCCCCAACGTGGCGACACGAGCATGAGTAATGAGCATAACAACCTCCTGTGAAAGTTGAAAAAAGACATCTCACCACAGAGAGCACAGAGATTTTAAACTTGACCTTGAAAAAATGCCCTGCGCAGATTTGTGAGGTAAAAACAGAGCGGTCCTTATTTTGACCGCCCTTTTGACCCCAAAGTGAGTCGCCAGCCTCGTTACCGGGCGTATTCTTGGCTATAAAGTGGATTTTCCTCTGTGGTTAGATGATCTTTTTTGGGTCTCTGGGACTTTGCATGGTGGATGTAGCGAGAGGTGAATTTTTCACCACGGATTGGTGAGCACTGCCTGCTCACACTACGCACAGCTTGCACTGATTTTTTTATTTTTGGGTCTCTGGGACTTTGCATGGTGGGTGTACCAAGAGATGAATTTTTTACCACGGATTACACAGATTACACTGATTTTTTTATTTTTTCGCGTGAATTCGCGCCACCTGTCCTGAGTCTCCGAAGGATTCGCGGTTGATTTTGGCTCGACCACGCGAAATCCTAAAGAGCCTCTTTTTTCAGTAGAGCTAGATTATTTTCCGCCCCTGTTCCCGTCTTTCTTGCAGGCAAGCCTGGAATTCGGCGCCATACAACAAGATATGGTAACTCAGATTGATCCAGATGATGGCGACCACCGCTACCCAGAACGAGCCGTAGACCAGGGGATAATTGAGCACTCCCACCGTCAAAGCCAGAGCAAAAGCTTCGCGTACCAACACCCACACCACACTGACCAGCAACCCGATCCCGATGGAGAGACGCTTATGAACCTCCGCCGCAGGGAAGAAACGAAAGACGATAAAGTTCAGCATGAAAACAATGGAGAAAGAAAGTAGTCGTTCCATCCATTGGGAAACGGGGAATTCCCAACCATTGATGATGGGGAACCAGTGCGGTAGCAGCTGCCACAAGGTGCGGGTGAGAAAAGCAAAGAGTACCCAGACCGTCACGCCAAATAGTGAGAGCACACCCAGTAAGCGCTGCTCCCAGAAAGTACGCCCGCCGTCGCGCTCCCACACCACATTGATGGCGGTCTCCAGCACGGTGAACATCCCGGAGGCCGACCACAAAGCCACCAGGACAGACATCACCCCCATCGTACCGCGATGATGCACCAGACTTTCGATGTTGACGCGGATGGTGTCGGCGGCTGTGGGCAAAAGGGCAGTCAGACTATCCAGAACGACTGCCTCCACTTCCCCAGCATTTATAAAAAGACTTCCTACCGAAAGAACGAAAAAAAGGAGAGGCACCACGGAGAACAGGGTGTAGTAGGTCAATGCGGCAGCATAGGAAGTGATGTGGTGACGCCCGGCGCGGTTCAATACTTCAAAAACAAGGGCTACGGCCGGTTTCCGTCTCAATTTCTGAATAAAAGGCTTTGGCAGCATCGCATTTACCACAGCTATCGGAAACGTGCATCTTGGGCCAACGTCCGGCGCAACCCCTCCGCTAAGGAGACGCGCGGCTGGTAGTTTAGCAAATGCTTCGCTAACGTCAAATCCGCGCACAGATGCAAAAGTCCGCCCGTTTGAACCGGGCTATAAATGACATTGCTCTCGGAGCCGGTGATGTCGAGGATCAGCTGCACCAAATCGTTGATGGACGTTTCGATACCACTGCCGACGTTGATGATTTGGTGATTGTGGTCTTCCATGCGGGAGGCGGCGATAAATGCCGCGACCACGTCATCCACATAGACGAAATCTCGCGTTTGGGTGCCGTCGCCGAAGATAACTAGCGATCCCCCTCCGACCGCCTGTCGTAGACAGCCCGGCACAACCGATGCGTGGGATGGCGGCAAAGATTGATCCGGGCCATAGGCATTGAAAATGCGCAAGGCCACTGTAGAGATGCCACAGAAATCGCCGATGACATTCATGTAATGTTCGGCTGCCAGCTTGCTCACGGCGTAGGGGGACTGCGGATGAGGACAGGCGCCCTCCGAGACAGGCTGCTGGGACTGCTCGCCGTAGATCGCGCCCGATGATGCCAGGATCAACCGAGGGACCCCCACATCGCGCATCGCCTCCAACAGCGCTACCGTGCCGCCCACGTTGACTTCGTTGTACTCGCGGGGATAGAGGTTAGATTCTGCAACCAGGACCCGCGCTGCCAGATGATAGACACAATCCACGCCTTGCAGCAACGTCCACAGCTTAGGACGATCCAGAACCGAGCCACGGTGGAACAGCACACGCCGATTCAAGCGCGCCGGATCGCCGGCGCTCAAATCGTCCAAGACCAACACCTCGTGCCCTTGCTTCACAAAAGCATTGGCCAGAGCACTCCCCAGGAAACCCGCCCCCCCGGTGATCAAAATACGCACAATATCCTCCCCCTCTCCCCAACCAATGGCAAATGTGCACATGGTGAGTGGTGAATGGCAAACCATGATTCTCGCGGATGCACAGGACAATGTAAATATGGCAACACCACGTTGGAGACTTTCGTAATCGCTCTTGACCCCGAGGGTCGCTCCTTTATTTTAGCACACCTCGGAAAATTGACACGGTGACAAGGAGAGATCAACGTCTTAACGTTTTAACGTTCCAACGTCCCAGCGTCTCAGCGTTCCAGCGTTCCAGCGTCCCAGCATCAGCTGCGCAGGACGGTTTACCTATTCTCGACTTTTGCGATGGGACCAGGGCCTCGCCGTGTTGAGAGTTGACATATTTGCAGATTAGTGGCATTACTAGGTAGACTAAATCTGCCGGAGGTGCCACTATCTGTCCTTTCGCTGATATTTTAATTGTGTAGATAATTTATGATTTCTAAGATTTATGAATTTATTTTTTTGCAATCCAAACATTGCCCTTGACAACTGCGGGGCAAGACTGTAACATAACCCCTGTGTGAGGTCTAGCGAGTTCACGACAAGTATTCCTACACAGGAGGCACTTATGTCTGAGGAACGTATTGAGCGCGTGGATGGTTTGCCCTTGATCCTGTATTGGCTGCTGAAAATGCGCGTACAAGAGAACATTGACGCGCTTTGGCAACCACATGGTAGCTGGGAGGGGCTGAGTTACGGCCAATTGGCGGTGCTGTGGCTGGCTTTTGTTTTGTATACGCACACCCATCGTCTGTCGTATGCGGAAGCATGGAGCCACGACCATCTTGCCACATTGGAACAAGTCACCGGCTGGTGTATTCGAGACAAGGAAATGAGCGATGACCGTTTGGGGCGGTTGCTGGAGGTGCTGGGAGCGGACGAAACGCGCAGCATGCGCTATCAATGCCAGCAGAGCCAGCACCTGATCCAGGCGTACGCTCTGCCGACGGAGGTGGCGCGCTACGACACGACGACCTTTAGTGTCTATCACGCCCCGGACACCGCAGAGCAAGGGCAAGGTTTGCTGCAATGGGGGCACAGTAAAGACCAACGTCCCGATTTGGTGCAATTCAAGCAAGGGTTGGGGACCTTGGACCCCGCCGGAGTACCACTGTTGACGGCTACGCGGCCTGGGGGACAAGCAGACGATCCGCTGTATGTACCCGCATGGCGGGAGATGGTGCAGATAATTGGGCATAGTGACTTCTTGTATGTGGCCGACTGCAAGGCTGGCGCGCTGGAAACACGGGCGACGCTGGACCACGAAGGGGGCCACTACTTGTTTCCCTTGCCTCTGACGGGAGCAGTACCGGACTGGTTGCGACAAGAGGTATTGCACCCGCCCGTACAGCCACAGCCGCTTTACCTGGAGGACATAGCTAATAAGGAGGAACCGCCGTGTGCCGTAGGACAAGGTTTTGAGGTGGAACGGCAGATGACCAAAGAGTTGGAGGACGGTACGCAGCATACTTGGACGGAACGCTGGCTGCTTATCCAGAGTACGGCCCATGCGCAACGTCAGCGGGAAGCGTTGCAAAGGCGCTTGGACAAGGCCATGGCCAAATTGGAGCGCATGCGCCTGAAGGCAAATGAAAGCACGGCCGAATTTCGCGCGCGGGCCACCCGGGTACTGGAACGATATCGGGTCAAGGAACTGCTGACGGTGGAAATTACGGAAACCAGTACGTTCCAGAAGCGCTATCTGCGGTCTGGACGGCCGCGGAGTGACGCACCCTATGAGATAGTGGAACAGCATCACGTAAAATTGCACGTTAAACGCAACCCTGCTGTTATCGCAGAGCAAATGCGACTGGCTGGCTGGCGTATTTACGTCACCAATGTGACGGCTCTCAGGATGTCGCAGGAACAAGCCCTGGTTTACTACCGCGATGAATGGATAGCAGAGCGGGGGTATCACCGCTTCAAACGAGGCAGTTTGCCGGTGCTGCCCATCTTTCTGCGGATTACGGAACGTATCAAAGGCTTGCTGTTGTTGATGATGGTAGCTTTGCAAGCCTTGACTTTGCTGGAGTTCGTCACCCAACGTCAGTTGGCAGCCAGAAAGGAAAGTGTGGCTGGCTTGGTGCCGGGCAATCCCCGAATGAAGACTGCGCGCCCCAGTGCTGAACGCATCTTGACACAATTTCACAACTTGCACCTATTCGTTAAGGAAACCCATACTGAAGTTAGCGGGCACTTGGTGGAATTCCTCACTCCCTTGCAACGCCGCTTACTCGAACTGCTTGATATTCCGGAAACCATCTATGACCTGACTTTCACGAGGCCTAAAATTCACAATTCAACCTGATATCAACAATGCCGTAAATACTTGTGCGTCAAAATTAACATTGCAATCTAAATATCAGCGAAACGAGAGACTATGATGCCAATAGTTCGTTTTCCTCGGATTGTCGAGCAGCACGCACCGTGGTTTGACGCGGTGTTTGCCACCGATGAGCAGCGCAAGCATTTCCGAGAATACGTGAC
>Ga0190316_1000642_pt1 | contig 10740 bp, 10 predicted proteins | sample 48701112_MG_FD_161663 | JGI IMG/M metagenome (GOLD analysis project Ga0190316, IMG submission 161663) | Hydrothermal vent sediment bacterial communities from Southern Trench, Guaymas Basin, Mexico - 4870-11-1-2_MG | ecosystem: Environmental > Aquatic > Marine > Hydrothermal vents > Sediment ... | reverse complement strand
TACGCTGACACCCTTGACGCTCACCCTGTATCCAGCTTTGATGATCACCACCTCGTAGTATCCTGGATCGACTTCGTAGGCATCCACAGGTGTAATTCCGATCAAAACACCGTTTATGAACACCATCGCTCCCGGTGGATCGGAGGTTATGTTGATCTTTCCTTTCACTGGAATCGGTGTCAAATCCTCATGTATTCTCTTCGTTTCCCCATAGGATATGCTGAACGAACCACTGACGGGTAGATAATTTGCCATCTCCATCCTGTAACTGTGCGTTCCGGGGGACACATCGAGGGTAATCGGTGTGTTCCCAATGTATGCTCCATCTAAGTAAACACTCGCACCATCCGGATTGCTCGTGAATGTGACGCTTGCCCTCAAAGGAACGAGATTCACACTTATGTGCTTCACTTCACCAGCTGAGAGACTGAAGGATCCTTCCCTCGGTTCATATCCGGTGAGCGTCATCCTGTAGGTGTGATAACCCTGGGTGAGTGTCAGAGTCTTCGGAGTTTTGCCACGGTACGAACCATCCACATACAGACTCGCACCGGATGGTATGGAGGAGAATGTCACCTGACCATAACTCACCACTCTTCTCAACGTTGCGGATATCGTCACACTCGATCCGGCGTAAACTGTGAAGGTCTTCGACCAAGGCTCGTATCCGGATTTTATGTAGGTGACGACATGGGTTCCGGCATCCACGGTCAGCGTCTTCGGTGTCACACCGATGTAGGCACCATCCAAATATATCGCAGCACCACTTGGAGTGCTTCTGAATCTCACAACACCGGTGCTTGGAACGGTTCCGACGTAGAAATACGTCATATCGCTTGCCCACGTCACACCCGAGAGCTTGGAGTAAAGTTTGGATCTGAACTGAGCGGGATCGTCCGACAACTTCGGGAATTTGTAGCTCTTAGCGAGATTCTCGAGACTACTTAGATACGGATATTTGCTCAAACTGGCGATGACCTGGAGATAGTATTTCCCGGTTGGTCCCGATACTTTCAGATAATATCTCGTGTTCGAAGGTATCTTGAAAGTCGTGTTCGCCCTCACGTAGTTGTTTCTATCGTAATAATTCGGGAATATCAGCTTCACCTCTCCGGTTGGCCTTATCTCGTATATGAATATGTAGCAGTTCTTGTTCGGTTTCACATACATGTAGACCTTTTCACCTATGTTGTAAGTTGAACCATCCGGTTTGTTGAGCCACAGATCCACGGTGAATTCCGAAGGTTGTGGAACTATTATTATGTTCTTCAATATGTTTGGAAGTTCAATGTTAACCTTTATTGCGGAGAACGACAGAACGAACGCTACCAGAAGAATCGAAATGATCAGAAATTTTCTGTTCACATTCATTCACTCACCCCTCTTCGTAAGGATTTCACCTCTGTATGCTGAAGGCAACGTATCTCCTAACCCCCCTACGGTAGGTCATTATGGCAACAAAATCTCCTTTTTTCAAGCCGGATATGGCATTCTCCCAGTCCTGGAGATTTCTTATCCTCATCCTGTTGACTCTGAGGACGACATCGCCCCTTCTTATTCCCATCTTGTAAGCGATGCTGTCCGGATCGACATCCCTGACTATGACACCCTCCAGATCCTTCGGAATGGAATATCTTTCACGATCAGCCGGTGTTATTTCTCCGACGGTTATTCCAAGTCCAACTCTCGTTTCCTTGGTCTTCTCCTTGGAAAGTTCACCGAGTTTTACATCCAGCTCCAGTATCCTCCCGTTTCTCTCTATCTCCAAGGTCACAGTTGTTCCCGGCTTGTAGGATCTGATCTTGGAGACCAACTCCTCGGCGTTGGATATGTCGTCCCCATCCACCTTTCTTATTATATCGTTCTCCATGATTCCAGCCTTGTCCGCCGGGGAACCTTCAACGACTTGTGTGACAAGAACACCCTTTCTGTTCCTTATTCCGAGTGCCCTTGCCAGTTCCTCGGTTATATCCTGAATGTAAACCCCGAGCCATGCCTTCCTGATTCTTCCTGTGCTTATCAGATCATCCAAGAACTGTTTCACCTTGTTGATGGCTATGGCGAATCCAAGGTTGACTCCCTGCATCGGATTTATTATGGCTGTGTTTATACCGATGACCTGGCCATGTATGTTCAGAAGGGGCCCACCACTGTTTCCGGGATTTATCGCCGCATCGGTCTGTATCAAGTCGGTGTAATATCCGGAGCCGTCGGGTTTTGGAATCTTCCTGTGTAAAGCACTGACGACACCAATTGTGACGGTGTGCTGTAATCCAAGCGGATTCCCGATCGCTATCGCCCATTCACCTATCTCGAGTTTGTCCGAATCTCCGAACTCCAGAACCTTCAACTCCTTTCCTTTTGGATCTATCTTTATGACCGCTATATCCAGCTCCTCATCTCCTCCTATATACGTCGCCCTGAACTTTGAACCGTCCAAGAAGGTCACCGTTATGCTTTCCGCGTTGTGAACAACATGTTCATTCGTCAGTATGTATCCTTTTTCATCGAAAACGAATCCCGAACCTATGGCTGTAGTTCTTCTCTTGAGACCCCATGGAATCTCATCCTCTCCGAAGAATTTCCTGAAGAATTCATCCATGAAGGGATCGAAGGATGTGTAAGTTGTCTTCGAAACATCGATCTTCACAACCGCTGGAGCAGATTCCTTCACCACCTTCACGATTGGACTCTCGTAATCAGGGTTCACGTATCCAAAGGATATCAGGCTCGCTACCAGAAGAAGGACGATGAAGATTACACGTTTCCTGCTCATGAGATATCCCCTCCTTTCGATAATCTTTCTCACCACTTGAGCCAAGGCGAATCGACGATCGACGAAGGTTTCACCAATTCTGACCTATGTATCGATGTGAAGGTTCAACGGTTGGTATCCTGCTGCTGTATCGCATGAGAAAATCCAAACTGGTTATGGAAGGTCTTCCAATTCCCATCCACATTTTGAAGAATCCTTCGAACTCATCGTGCAATTCCTCATGACCATACACCTCCAATTTCGTTCCCCCGAATCTCCCAGAGAAAATTGCGTAGCCTCTTTCTTCGATGTCTATGAAAATATACTCTGTCCTGCGGAAAAGTCTGAGTGAACATATCTCGAGAAACTCGAGGAAAGAATAACTCAGCCTCGGTATGGAAAAAGAACCGACGTGGTTGAACCTCTCTCTCGAGTGCATCATCCTGTCGAGAAGATTCTTTCTCCAGGCGAAATTTCCCCCAGCTTTGAGAAAGGAAGTGTCGAACCGAATGTTCCCCATCAACTTCTCATCATCGATTTTCACCATCACGAAGTATGGATTCCACGTGAAGCAGTAAAGGTTCATCGGAAATCCAACCGTTCCTCCAACTCTCAGCTGTCTGAACAAATTTACCCCCGGTTCATCTATTCCCACAGTCACGAATATCCGATCGTAAGGAGCGGAATTCTCAAAACCGTAGTAACCATCCCCGTGAACACATACAACATTTTTCAAACCAAGTTTACACATGTTCTCCTTCGCGATTTCGTAGAGTTCTCTCTCGTTTTCCACCGTCACAACGATTCCATCATCTCCAACCACTCTGGAGATGATGGCCGCGTTGTATCCCGTCCCAGTTCCTATTTCCAGAACTTTATCACCCTTCGATATTCCCAAATCTTCCATTATCCTTCCCATGAGGGAAGGTTGGCTGGAAGTGCTGAGTATCATCCCATCCTTCCTGTGGGTTATCAAAACCGTATCCGAATAGACGAGATCGATGGGGACATCTGGAACGAATACCTCGCGTGGAATCTCGGAAAATGCCTTCAATACTTTCTCATCCCTCACCCCTTCCAATCTCAAAAGTTCGACGAATCTTCTGCGTCTTTTTTCCATTCATCCATCCTCCAGAGGAAATTCGTTGTATTTCCTGCGCGTTCCTTTGAATCTCTCCACGGGATACTTTTTTTCATTCTTCTCCAATTTCTCGAAGCTGATCTTCAATATATCCAAATTCAGAGCATCACACAAGGATAGAAGATACAAAAATACATCCGCAATTTCATCCTTTATCCTGTCCATCCTCTCTTCAACGACGGTGGGAAGTTCGGAAGGCTCGATCCACTGGAATATTTCAAGTAATTCGGAAGCCTCTATGACAACCGATATGGCTACGTCCTTCGGATTGTGATACTTCTCCCAGTCCCTATCTCTTTTGAATTTTCTCAATCTTTCCAAGAGATCGTTGAGCTTTTCCATCATACATCCATCCTTTTCACCATCTCCACGATGATGGCACCCATCTTTTCCCCCGTCTTTTCCGCCACTTCGAGAACTTCCTCGGCGGTCAGAGGTTTTTTGACAGCTTCTGGAACAGCCATATCGGTTATCGCAGATAACCCAAATACCTTCATCCCACCATGCTTAGCGACTATGACTTCTGGAACCGTTGACATTCCAACGGCATCGGCACCGAGATGTCTCAACATCCTCATCTCAGCGGGAGTTTCGAAACATGGACCCGATATTGCTATGTAAACACCTTCGTGTATCTTGATTCCCAGATCCCTTGAGACGGTCCTTGCGAGGGTTATGAGATTTGGATCGTATGGGACACTCATATCCGGAAACCGCGGACCCCACTTGTCCACGTTGGGACCTATCAATGGATTCGTTCCCATGAAATTTATGTGGTCTTTTATCACCATGGGCCTTCCAACCTTGAATTCCGGGTTCAAAGCTCCTGCTGCGTTCGTTATGAACAGATACTCAACACCGAGAAGCTGAAAAACCCTGATCGGGAAGGTTACATCTTTCATGGAATACCCTTCGTAGTAATGGAATCTTCCACTCATGGCTACGACGGTTTTCCCGTGAAGATCTCCAACGACAAGTTCCCCTTTGTGTCCAGGAGCTGTCGAAATTGGAAAACCTGGAATGTTAGAATAGGGAATGATGATCCTGTCCTCCAGAAGATCCGCTATCTTCCCAAGACCCGAACCGAGGACTATGACGATCTTGGGCTTTTTCTTCAACTTGGATTCAATATAATCCACGGATCTTTCAACTCTCTCGACGTAATTTGTGATATCCATCCACATCCCTCCTCAATCACCTTTGATGATTCGAGAATTTTCTACGATGATATGATACAATATGGTAAAATATTCGGAAAATTTTGGGACGTAGGGAGGTGCTACGATGAGGAAGCTCATTTTTGTTCTCTTGTTGGTGGTTTTTGCAGTTTCGATCTTCGTGGCTGAGGAGATCAAGATAGGTGTCGTTCTCCCAATGACCGGTGGAATATCTGCGTTCGGTCAGATGACGTGGGAAGGTATAAGTCTTGCTCACAAAATGTATCCAACGGTGCTTGGAAAGGAAGTTAAGTTGATACTGTTCGACAACAGAAGCGAAAAAACTGAAGCGGCGAATGCCGTCGCGAGAGCCATAGACAAGGAGCACGTTGTCGCCATAATCGGAGAAGTAGCGAGTTCACACAGTCTCGCGGGAGGTCCAATAGCGGAGAAGAACCACATTCCGATGGTTTCACCTGCATCCACAAATCCGATGGTGACTCAGGGTAAGAGATACGTTTCGAGGGTCTGTTTCATCGATCCATTCCAGGGCGCAGCTGCAGCCGTCTTCGCCTTCAAGAACCTTGGTGCAAAGACAGTTGCGGTGTTCACCGATATAGAGCAGGATTACAGCGTCGGTCTTTCGAAATTCTTCGTCGATAAGTTCAAGAAACTCGGTGGAAAAGTTGTATCCCTCTACTACAGAACGGGAGATCAGGACTTCACCGCACAGCTGACGATTGCCCTTTCGAAGAACCCAGATGCGATATACGTCACAGGGTATTACCCCGAAATAGCCCTTCTCTCGAGACAGGCGAGACAGCTTGGATTCAAGGGATACCTGCTCGCGGGGGATGGTGCGGAGGCTCCTGAATTGTTCTCCATCGGTGGGGACGCGGTCGATGGATTGTTCCTGACAACCCACTACCATCCAAAAGGTGCTGCAACTTCCATGGCTAAGAAATTCTACGATGCTTTCGTCAAGGAGTATGGAAAGGATCCATCCGCGTTGGCAGCCCTCGGATTCGATGCTTACCTGCTCATAATCGACGCGATCAAGAGAGCCGGATCTGCAGATCCAGAGGCGATAGCAAAGGCAATCAGGGAGACGGAGAATTTCGAGGCTGTCACGGGTGTCATAACGATAGAGAAGGAAACTGGTAATCCGATAAAGGATGTCGTGGTTGATAAAGCCAACGCCAAGGAGAAGAAATTTGACTTTGCTGCGATAGTCAGCGCTCAGGAGCTTAAGTGATCTCCCAAAATTGAATAAAGGAGAATGTGTTTGGAACCTTTGGAACACCCCTCCATTTTCGGAGGGGTGTTTTAAAAGAAAGGGGGAAAGAAAGAGGTGAACATAACCTTTTTGGTTCAGAACACCTTCAACGGGATAATGCTTGGAGGACTGTACGCCCTGATCGCGGTCGGATACACGATGGTCTATGGAATACTGAGGTTGATAAACTTCGCCCACGGTGACGTCATGATGATGGGAGTTTACTTTGCCTTCTACTTTGCGGTTCTGACGAAATCCAACGTTGTCATAGCCTTCATCGTGGCTGTTCTTGGAGCCGCACTTCTCGGATTTTTGATAGACAACGTAGCCTACAAGCCTTTGAGGAATGCACCGAGAATATCCGCACTGATAACCGCGATAGGTGTTTCATTCTTCCTCGAGAGCTTTGCGGTTGTCGTCTTCGGTGCGATTCCAAAACCCTTCACGAGCATATTCAAGAGTCAAACACTCCTCATGAAAGTCCTGAACGTCGGTGGTGCGAGGATACCCGTTCTGACATTCCTCGTCATAGGAATAACCGCGGTTATCTTCGTGTTCCTGTTTCTGATAGTTTACAAAACGAAGATAGGAATGGCGATGAGAGCGATATCCGCGGACATCCCGACAACTTCTCTGATGGGTGTGAACGTGAATTTCGTCATAAGTTTCACATTCGCTCTCGGATCTGCTTTGGCTGCTGCGAGCGGTCTAATGTGGTCCATGAGATATCCCAACGTTTTTCCATACATGGGATTCATGCCGGGTATGAAGGCATTCATAGCGGCTGTATTCGGTGGTATAGGATCGATACCCGGTGCGATACTCGGCGGTCTTCTGCTCGGATTGATAGAGATATTCATACCGGCGTACTTTCAGAGCATGATGATGTACAGGGATGCCTTGGCTTTCATAATACTCATAGTGATACTCCTCGTTAAACCATCCGGACTTCTCGGAAAAAAAGCCGTGGAGAAGGTGTGAGCATGGACAGGAGATTGTCAACCAAAACGAAGGTTATCCTGACCTTGTTGGTCATAATTGTAGTTGCGTTTCTCCTTCATTTAGCGGACAAACACATGGATGCCTACAAATTGAGAATACTCAATTTGATAGCAATATATGGTATCATGGCTTTGAGTCTCAACCTCATAAACGGAATAACGGGAATATTCTCCTTGGGACATGCGGGATTCATACTGATAGGAGCGTACACAGCTGCACTGCTGACTTTATCCCCCGAACAGAAGGAAATGTCCTTCATAATTCAACCCATCGTTCCATGGCTTGCCCATCTGCACACCAACTTCCTTTTCGCGACACTGGCTGGTGGTTTGCTCGCAGCTTTCGCAGCTTTTCTCGTGGGATGGCCCGTTCTGAGGTTGTCGGGGGATTATCTCGCCATAGCATCCCTCGGATTTGCGGAGGTCATAAGGGTGGTTGCACTGAACGCAATAAGCATAACGAATGGTCCACTCGGTTTGAAAGCCATCCCAGAATACACGAACGTATGGTGGGCTTACGGTTGGCTTCTGGTTACACTGTTGTTCATAGGAAGCTTGGTTTCGAGTTCATACGGCAGAGCTTTGAAAGCCATAAGGGAGGACAGGATAGCCGCAGAAGAAATGGGGATAAATGTCTTCAAACATCAACTTCTCTCCTTCGTGGTCGGTGGGTTCTTCGCGGGTGTCTCCGGTTCTTTGTATGCTCACTGGCTCACGACGATTGATCCGAGGTTGACAACCCTTGGTCCCATGCTGACATTCTACATACTCATAATGATAGTTCTCGGGGGATTGGGAAGCATAAGCGGTAGCTTGATAGGTGCCGCGCTCTTCGCGATATTGGTCGAATGGTTGAGAAACCTCGAGGAACCGTTCAAACTGTTCGGGGTGATTCAGACAAATGGTCTTCCGAAGGGATCGAGGATACTGGTCATATCGGCAATATTCGTCGCCATAATGATATTCTGGCAGAGGGGAATAATGGGAAGAAACGAGATCACGTGGGATAACCTCTACAGGTGGTTCTCGAGGTTGAGAAGGGGTGAGAAGAATGGCTAAGGGTGAGCCCTTGCTCGTTCTCGATCATGTGACGATGAAATTCGGCGGACTCGTCGCGGTGGATGATTTCACGAACGAGGTCAGGGAAGGGGAAATACTTGGCTTGATAGGTCCAAACGGTGCGGGAAAGACGACCGTTTTCAACGTCGTCACTGGAATATACTATCCGACATCCGGAAGGATAATATTCGATGGGATAGACATAACCCCGTTGAAACCTCATCAGATAACGCATCTGGGAATCGCAAGGACGTTTCAGAACATAAGGTTGTTCCAGGACATGACAGTTCTCGAGAACGTCATGGTTGCACAGCATCACAGCATTTCGAATCCCGATGGAGACAGAATACTGAAGATGAACGGAAAGAAACCGAAGATGAACGGAAAATTCTGGTTCTGGAGATCCGTTCTGAAACTCGGATACATGGACATGGAGAAAAAGATGAGAGAGGAGGCTTTGAATCTGCTCGAAAAGGTTGGACTCGCCTCACTCGCTTACGAAAAGGCATCCGCCCTTCCATACGGTCAACAGAGAAAATTGGAAATAGCACGAGCTCTGGCAACCGAACCGAAGATAATACTCTTGGATGAACCCGCAGCCGGCATGAATCCAAAGGAAACGGAGGAGTTGATGGATTTCATAAAGAGGATAAGGGATGAATTCGACCTCACCGTCTTCCTGATAGAGCATGATATGAAGGTGGTCATGGGGATATGCGAGAGAATCATCGTCATGGACTACGGAAGGATAATATCCGAAGGAACGGCGAAAGAGGTGCAGAACGATCCAAAGGTCATAGAGGCGTATCTCGGCAAGGAATGGGAGGTGATATGATGGAGAAGAATGAAATAATGCTCGAGATAAAAGATCTCCACGTTTATTACGGTGCCATCCATGCCCTGAAGGGGATAAGCTTCGTCGTTCCGAAAGGGAAGATAGTCACACTGATAGGTGCGAACGGTGCGGGGAAGACGACAACGCTCTCAACCATATCCGGTCTGGTCAAAGCGAGAAGTGGAACGATAAGATTCGATGGGAAGGATATAACGAACAAACCTGCACATGAGGTAAACAGAATGGGAATAGCCATGGTTCCAGAGGGAAGGAGGATCTTTCCAAATCTGACGGTCTATGAGAATCTCATGATGGGAGCCTACAACAGGAAGGATGAAGAGGGAATAAAGGAAGATCTCGAGTGGGTGTTCCAACTCTTTCCGAGGCTGAAGGAGAGGACGAAACAACTCGGTGGGACCTTGTCCGGTGGGGAACAGCAGATGCTCGCAATAAGTCGAGCTTTGATGAGTAGACCGAGTCTTCTCATGATGGACGAACCTTCGCTCGGTCTTGCACCCATACTCGTGAACGAGGTGTTCGAGGTCATACAGAAGATAAACGAAGAAGGAACGACGATTCTTCTCGTCGAGCAGAACGCGTTGGGAGCTTTGAAGATCTCGCACTATGGTTACGTCCTCGAAACTGGGAGCATAGTTCTCGAAGGGCCGAGTGAGGAGCTCTTGGAGAATGAGGATGTGAAGAAGGCATATCTTGGAATAAGCTGAATGGAGGTGACGGAATGACCGTCGGTTATTTCATGACGAGGAAAGTGATAACCATATCTCCCGATACATCCTTCCACGATGCCCTGAAGTTGATGAAGGACAAGAAGATAAGGAGACTTCCGGTCGTTGAGAATGACAAACTCGTGGGAATAGTGACGGAGAAGGATCTTCTGTATGCCTCCCCATCCATGGCAACGACGCTGGATATATGGGAGCTTCATTATCTTTTGAGCAAGCTCAAAGTTAAGGAGATAATGACAAAAGAGGTGATAACTGTCAGGGAGGATGACTCGATCGTGAAAGCAGCTTTGGAGATGGCTGAAAACAAGGTGGGTGCTCTCCCTGTTCTCAACGAGGCTGGAAATCTGGTTGGAATAATAACCGAGACGGACATATTCAAGATATTCATAGAGATGATGGGAACGAGAAGGAATGGCGTGAGATACACCTTCGAGACCGAGGATAGACCCGGTTTGATAAAGGATCTCTCGAAGATCGTTTACGACAGTGGTGGGAGCATCATATCGTTCGTGACCATCCCAATAGAGAATGGGAGATACATGATATCCTTCAAAGCCAAGAATCTGGACATCGATAAATTCGAATCCTCTGTCTCCAAGATGGAAGAGTTGAAACTCGTTGGAAAGTATGAGGAGTGAACTCATGAGGCGTGGAAGACTCGAGATGATAATAGGTCCCATGTATTCCGGAAAGACGGAGGAGATGATAAGAAGAATAACGAGGAGGAACATAGCGAAACAGAATGGGCTCATCCTGAAACCATCCATGGA
>Ga0190316_1000641_pt1 | contig 10746 bp, 10 predicted proteins | sample 48701112_MG_FD_161663 | JGI IMG/M metagenome (GOLD analysis project Ga0190316, IMG submission 161663) | Hydrothermal vent sediment bacterial communities from Southern Trench, Guaymas Basin, Mexico - 4870-11-1-2_MG | ecosystem: Environmental > Aquatic > Marine > Hydrothermal vents > Sediment ... | reverse complement strand
AGTGATGTGGAGCGGAACTCCGAGCAGGAAGGAAGAAGAGGAAAGAGAAAGTGGGTCCGAAGGGATTCGAACCCTTGACCACCCGGTTATGAGCCGGGCGCTCCACCTGGCTGAGCTACGGACCCTCTTTTTCAATTCGCTCTTAATATAAATATTTGCTGCGGTGTGGTGAGGAAGGAGAGCATTCGCAAGCGAGGCTTCTCTCACGCTTTTATGCTATTTTTTCCTAAGCTCACATTTTCACTTTTTTCGCCATTGTATATCTCTGTCAATAATAGCAGCGAGCTGAGAAATTCTTGAATGCACTCGAGGACTGCTCAAAGCTGATTGTGAGAAATAATGAACTTGCGCTTGAACTTTTCGTCAATTCTTTTTTCGCTTAAGGAACTCATTAACGATTTTAATAGCGCAGAGGTCGCCGCAGATGGAGCAAGCGTCGCTCTCTGAAGGTCTGCTCTCCTTTATTTTTCGTGCTTTCTCGCCGTTTATAGCGATTTTAAACTGCGATTCCCAGTCGAGCAGATTCCTTGCGAGAGCCATCGCATCGTCAAGCCTTCGTGCTTTTGAGCGTTGCCCTTCCTTTACCAAATCTGCAACATGCGCCGCTATTTTTGCGACGATAGTTCCCTCTTTTATGTCTTCAACGGTTGGTAATGCGAGATGCTCTGCGGGGGAGACCATGCATAAGAAGTCGGCGCCGTGCATGCCTGCGACTGCACCACCTATCGCAGCGACGATGTGGTCGTAGCCGGGTGCGATGTCCGTCACGAGAGGGCCGAGCAGGTAAAGCGGTGCGAAGTCCGTCAAATGCTTTATCGTTTTCACACATGCTTCTATTTCGTCAAGGGGAACATGCCCAGGACCTTCTACAATTGCCTGAACGCCTGCCTCTCTGCAACGCCTCACGAGCTCGCCGAGCGTAATTACCTCCATGTATTTCGCTCTGTCTGAGGCGTCTGAAATGCAACCGGGGCGGAGACCATCGCCCAAGCTGAGCGTCAAATCGTATTCTTTCGCAATCTCAAGCAGGTAGTCAAACTCTTTGTAAAGGGGATTCTCTTTCTCGTGGTGAAGCATCCAAGCGACGAGGAAAGCACCTCCCCTGCTCACTACATTCAATATGCGTTCTGAACGCTTCAATCGCTCAACTGCGCTCAGTGTGACGCCCGCATGCACCGTGACGAAATCAACGCCGTCCCTCGCATGCTTCTCAATTGCGTTGAACATGTCGTCAGATGTCATGTCAACGACCGCACCTGCTCCGTGAGCGCTCTCCAACGCCGCTTGGTAAATGGGGACAGTTCCGACGGGAACGCCCAAACGCAATATTCGCCTGCGAACCGCATTCAAATCGCCACCTGTTGAGAGATCCATTACGGTGTCTGCGCCGTATTTCACCGCAACCTTCGCCTTCTCAACCTCCTCCTCAACATTCACGAGGTCCTTTGAAGTGCCGACATTCACATTCACCTTCGTGCTCATGCATTCTCCTATCGCCTTCATCGCAACTGAACGGCGACGAGCATTCCTCGGAATGACAACTCTTCCTGCGTTGAGCAGTCGCTTCAATTTCTCAACGCTCACTCCTTCCTCCCTTGAAATCGCTTTCAACTCCGCATCCTCAAAGGAAATCATCCCTCGCTCTCCCCTCTACTCTCTTTGTTTTGTTGTTCATTTATTCATTTTGCCTTCTCCTTCCCTGTTTATGTTATCCTGTAACTTCTCTCGTTTCTCAAGAGCAAAGAGAGGAAATAAAAAAATTGAAGGCGATGCAGAAAAGGATGGAGCGGAAACTGATTTTCTTTGATTTGGAGGGTCCGCTTTCGCCGCAGGACAACGCTTACGAAGTGATGCGGACGCATCTTGGCGCAGAAGGAGCAAAAATCTTTGAGAGCATCAGCAAATACGACGACATCATTTCGCTTGAGGGTCGTGAAGGCTACGAGCCTGGGGACACACTCGCATTGCTCGTTCCTTTCTTGCTCGCTCACGGTATCACCACAGAAGACATTCGCAAAGTTTCAGAAAAAGCAGGATTGGTCAGCGGTTCAAAGTTTCTTTGCGATAAATTGCGAGAGCGAGGCTGGAATATTTACATTATTTCAACAAGCTATGAACAACATGCGTTAAATATCGGCAAGAAATTGGGCATTCCCGCTGAGAATGTAGTCTGCACGAAGTTGAACTTGGATGAAAGGCGCAAGGAAATGAGCGAGAAAGTGTTTGCGTTGGTGCATAGGTATGAACGGGAGATTTTGGAGATGCCTTTGACAGAAGAGGGCTCGCTTGAACGCCTTTGCGAGCGCTTAGATGCGTTGTTTTTTGAAGAGTTGCCTGCTGCGGGTTTTGAAGTGTTTGAGACGAAAGTCGTTGGCGGAGAGAGGAAGGCGTCAGCACTGCGGGAGATTGCTGAGCGAGAAGGCGTCGCTCTTGAGGAAGTCATCGCAGTCGGCGACAGCATCACGGACTTCAAAATGCTTGACGCCGTTCGCTGTAGTGGAGGTCTTGCGGTCGTGTTCAACGGGAATGAATATGCGGTGCCTTACGCAAGCGTTGGTCTCGCATCCACAGACATTCGCTTTCTGCTGATTCTCTGCGACGCTTTCGCTGCTGGTGGGAAGAAAGAGGCTTTGGATGTGGCATCCGCTTGGGAAGAGCGGGGTGATGCGTTCAGAAGGGAGCCTGAGAGCGTTCCAGAGCGTTTCATTCCGAAGGAATTGCTCGCTTTCATAAAGACGCCTTTTTTCTTTCACAACATTGAGCGGGCGGATGAGCGTAAGAAGAAAGAAATTGTGAGCATTCACAAGGATTTCAGGGTGAGAGTGCGGAAGTCTGCGGGTCTGCTCGGCTGACGCTTTTATTTAAAGCGAACAAATTTATGAGCATGGAAGGAGAGGAGAAGGAGGAGAAAGAACAACAGCAGCATGCGGAGGGAACAGCGACACAAGAAGAGCATGCAGCGTCTACGGCTGCGACTGTGGATGTGGAGGGAGAGGAGAAGACTGCGGAGGAGCTGCTTGAGATAGGCGGTGCGTTCTTGCAGGAGGGCAAATACGAGGATGCGATAAGAATATACAAAGAGATTCTGAAGAAGCGTCCGACGCTTCCGACGCTTGCGAAGGCGTGCAATGACTGCGGTGTTGCTTATGCGAGTTTGGAGCAGTATGAGCTTGCGGTCAAATTCTTCAACGCCGCTGCTGACCTTCGTGAGTATTTGATTGACGACGGCATCTCCGTTTTTCAGAACCTCGCAAGGGTTTATTCGCTTCTCGGTGACGAGCAGAAGGCGGAACGAAACAGGCAGATTGCTGAAAATCTGCGAAAGGAATTTATCCGCAGAAATAAGGAAATCCAACAAATGTTCAGTCAATTCTGAGCATTAATCACACCTTTTCAATACCGCTCTCACCAAACCCACTGCACCTGTCATCATCATGTCCCCAGCTGGCGCTGCAAATACCCCTAAACCCTTCATCTTCCACCTTTTCGGACCAGTAAGCGAAATTATTTCAGGCTTTATTGCTCCATTAACAATGGCACCATGCCCCCCGTCTGCGAATACTTCCTCAAATGAAATGCTGCCTGATGCGAGTTTCCGCAGGTATTCATTCAATTTCGCTCTGTCAAGTAAGTGCGTGTGGTGTTCAAATATGCCTTTGACAAATTCATCCTCAAGCGAGAATGCGACCGTGTGAGCGTTCCCGACATTCACACAAATTGCTCTACGCTTCTCCTTCACACGCTCATCCTCAAGCGAGCCGAGTGCTGCTGCAGGTCCAGTGTCCATTACTAAGATTTTTCCCCTGTGAATGCGTCTCACCGCAGAAAGCACCGCTCGCATCCTTGAGAGCGATTTCGGCACATCGTCCACGAATGCGAAGTCCTCAAGCCTGCAACCGACCTTCTCTGCGAGAAATCTGAAGCGGTTCTCCCTGTCTGAAACGCCTGAAGGGGCAACACCGTGGTCTTGAACTGCAATTGCGATGACATCAAACGCAGGCTCTACGCCGAAGTGAGCGAGAAAATTCAAAATTTCAGGGTCAAAATCAGAAATATGCAATTTCTTTGCTCCACGCCGAGCCTTCTCCTCAACTTCTTCCTCCGAAATCAACTCAATTCCGAAACTTTTCACCACTTCCAAATCGTCTCTTATCGTCCTTGCTGCCGATTCTGTCATGAAAACCCTCCTTTTCTTCTTCTTGACATGCTCAATTACTGATTTTGCGAACGGACCCCCGCCCATCGTGTCGCCGTATATCACTAAATCCTCAGAGGATTTGCGGACAATACCTGCGAAAATGCTCGTAGGCGATGGTAAAACGAGTTTGAATGCGCTTTCTAATGGCTTACCGCTCTCGTAAACGAGAATGTCTTGCGTCCCCTTTCCAATATCAATGGCGAGAATCCTCATTTTCTACTTACTATTCCGATGCCCGCCGTCGCTGCCAAAATTCCACCAAGAAATGCAAATGTCAAGCCTAATGCCACAAGAGCTGCGGATTTTTCCCTTTCCTTCTTTCTTTTCTCCTCCTTCTCTTCTTCTACATGCATCAAAACTCTCTCCAATTTCTCAAAAAAATCACTCGGTAAAGCCCCCGTTTTCAATAATTCCTCCCTGTTAAAGCGATGATACCATGTTATATCAGGAAGTATGCCTTCAACATTCACTCCTTCCTCCGCTACCGCAACGATAGGTTTATGGTATGCATAAGCCATTCCTATTTCGTTTTGTATGTATTCTGAAGATTTCCATATGTATTGTCCGTATGCTTCGCACTTATACCTCTTCGTTAGAATGACAAAAACGAAGTCTGATTGCTTTATTCCCTCCTCTATTTTCTCTAACGCAGGGATTGGACGGTCGTCATCTTCCACCTTATACACAGAAACACCGAACAATTTCAACATTGCCTCAAAGAATTTCACCACTTCTTTATCCTCTTCCATCGCACTATGGCTGTAAAATGCCTTGTATTTTTGCTTCACAACCCCTATTTCCACTACCCTCGCCCTTCTGTCAAGAACAAGAACCTCGTAACAAACAGGACAGAATGTCGTCAGCAAATCCTCCGCATTTGCAGGCAATTTCAATTCCAAATTTGTTCCGCATTTCGGGCATGTGAAATTCCACTTCTCTGCATAATATATCTCTTCCAAATCCTTTCCCTTGATTTCTCTCAAAGGAATCGCCGAACACTCTGGTATCTCATCCAATCTCTCCGGATGCTCTATTATTTCCATCAATCGCTTCCCCGCTAATTCAAGTCTCTCCTCCATTTTCTTATTCACACTCATATCCCGCCTCCCTCAGGTATCTCTCCCAATTCATTTTTATATCTTCTATGGCGAAATTAAATACTTCGTTCAAGTCTTCTCCATGTATTCTCTCCTTCCTTTTGCCTCCATTTGATAGAATCAAATCACGATGCGGAAAACCATGTGCATAATTGTATCTTACAATCTCCCTCCAATCATCATTCATTTTATGCTCTAACTGAATAACAAAATCTACAATTCTTCTTCCTTCCCTCTCCATTCTTACCCTTATTCTGCTTTTCAGCGAGAGCGGAATGAAGAAATTTTTAGTAATTTTCCCGTTTTTTGTTGCTGTTACCATTTTGTCATAATGCACTGACTATTCTCTCAGCTGCGTCAATGCCTGCTCCTCTCTCCTTGCTGTGAAGGATTCCTCGCTCAAAAAGCACATCCTCAAGCGCCTCAATCGTCCTGAACACATCTTCAGCGGTGACATTTCCCATCGTCGCTATCCTAAATATTTTGCCCTTCACTTTGTCTTGACCTCCAACAATTATGATGCCTCTCTTTCGCATTTCCGCCTTCATTTCAGCATCAGTCATGCCTTCAGGCAGATTTATCGCCGTAACTGTGTTTGAATATGCGGATTCGCTTTCTACTTTCGGGAATAGACTCAATCCAATAGATTTAACTGCCTCTCTGACAGCCTTTGCGAGTATTCTGTGCCTTCTTATGCGGTTACGCAAGCCTTCTTCTTGAATTATGCGTAATGCCTCGTGGAGTGCTGCGAAGAGCGGGATTGCAGGCGTGTAAGGCGTTTGACGCTTCTCAAAACTTCTCCTGAAAGCGAGCAGGTCCATGTAGTAAGGCTTCCTTCGCTTGTTCGCTGCGATTTTTTCCCACGCTTCTTCGCTGACTGAGAGAGCTGAAAGACCCGGAGGTGCGCCTAAGCACTTCTGCGAGCCGACAATCGCAATATCCGCATGAATTTTGTCAACAGGCACATCATCTCCGCCGATGGAAGTGATGCAGTCAAGCACAAAAATCGCATCATTCGCCTTCACTATTCTTCCGACCTCCGCTGCTGGGTTCAGCACGCCCGTTGAAGTCTCGTTGTGAACCATCGTTACGACCGCAGGCTCGTGTTCCTCAACCGCTGCCCTCACCGCAGAGACATCAACAGGACGACCCCACTCAAATCGCAAAGCCACTGCTTCACCATACCTTGAGGCAATCTCAAAAAATCGCTCGCCGAACTTTCCGTTTGAGATGCAAAGCACTTTCTCACTTTCTTGCACAAGATTTCCTATTGCTGCTTCCATCGCACATGTGCCTGAGCCACTGAGCACAAAAATATCGTTTTCCGTTTGAAAAATCTCCTTTAACGCATTCACAATCTCCTCGTAAAGCACTGCAAACTCGCTGCCACGATGGTAAATTACTGGCTTTGACATCGCATCTAATATGCGTGGCAACACCTTCACAGGCCCAGGCGCCATTAGAAGCAGTTCTTCACCCTCTCTTCCTCTTGCTCTCGCATTCCCCGCACTATTCGCATCCATTTCCCTCTCTCCCTCTCCCAAACGCTTACACTAACCTTTTCTGACCTCTTCCTGTTATTTTCCATTTGTAATGCCCTTTCACGATTTCATGCGTGAGGACACCCTCCGCCTCCAAGAGATGCAAGTGATGCATTATCGCCGAATAACTTAAGCCGAGAACACGAGAAATTTCAGATGCGGTCATTCCACCGCCGTCTCCTGCTTTGCCCGCTCTTCCGTTTGCGACGACCTCTGCTTTTCCTGCTCTCGCATTTTCGCCTCTCAAAACCGCCAAAATTTTCGTCCTTGCGGAAAGACCTCGCCTCACATTCCTCCGTCGCCTTAAGAAAGCGTCGGGGTCGTAGTATTGCCGAAGCCCGCTGTATTTTTTACGCATCCCCCCTTCTTATTTTTCTTTTAAAATGCGAATTTTGGAGCAGCGGCTTGATGAAGCAGAGGGAGATTGTGAGAAGAGAGGAGAAATTACGCTCATCCCTGAAACGCTTGACGACTTATGGCATTTGAAGCATTTAATAGGGCGAGATGATATTGTAACAGCATTAACATACAGGAAAATAGAGCGAGAAACAGGCAAGGTGCGACCTGAAAGGGTGGAGAAGAAGCCTGTGAATTTGAGTATTCGTGTGGAGAGCGTTGAATTTCAGAAATTTTCACGAAGACTACGCATAAAAGGCGTGATTGAGGCGGGTCTTGAGGATGAAAAAGGCTCGCATCACACGATAAATGTCGAAACTCAAACAAAGATTTCAATCTTGAAGGAATGCTGGAAATCGCACCACTTGAGGCGTCTCTTTGAATCTCGGAAGACGCACACTCCTGCGGTTTTGCTCACGATTGAAGAGGGCGAGGCGGTCGCAGGCATCCTTCGTGAGTATGGCGTTGACGAGATTTTCGCAGTGAGAGGCTCTTCAGGAAAGATTGCGGGTCGTGGCGAAGAGGCGAGGCGGGAATTCTTCGGCGAAATCTTGCGACAATTGAAGAACGCTCTCTCTGATGATGCGAAAGCGGTGATTGTTGCAGGTCCCGGCTTCGTTAAGGACGAGTTCTTCGCTTTCTTGCGTGAGCGTGCGCCTGAAATCGCTCGTATTGCAACGAAGGAAAACACCGCAAGCATCGGCACTTCAGGATTCTTGGAGTTGCTGCGCAGAGGAGCTGTTGAGCGAGTTTTGCGTGCCGAGCGTCTTGCGACTGAAGCGAGAATGTTTGAAAAACTGCTTGAAGAAATCTCAAAGGATAGCGGAAAAGCTGCTTACGGATTTGGCGAAGTTGAGCGTTGCGTTCAGTTCGGCGCCGTTCAGACATTACTTGTAAGCGATAACATACTTACTGCGGAAGAGGATGAGGCAGTGAGGGAGAAAGTTGAGCGAATAATGCGTGAAGTTGAGCAAATGGGCGGAGAAGTCCTCATTCTAAGCACTGAATTTGAGCCTGGGAAGCGCTTGAAGAGGCTCGGAGGCATCGCAGCGCTCCTGCGTTTCAAAGTAGAGTGAGTCTGTGTGCGTGCTGTGCGTGCAGTGCAAAAGGAGCGATCAGTTCAGTGTGTGAAGTAAGCAACGACCTTCTTTCCGCCTTCGCTCACGGCGTCAATTCTGACGAATGCGTAACGCTCAAACTGGACGACTTTCCCGAGCTCAGAGGCAATTAAAGGCTCACCGAGACCCTCGTCAACCGTTCCGTCGGGCTTCTTCACATGCACCTCTATGCTTTCCGTCGGCGCCCAGTGAATAATTGGCTTCCTGCGGTGGTCGCCGCCGCCATCCCCTTCTTCTCCGCTCTCTCCCGCATGTTTCTCGCTCACAACCCTTGCGACAAGCGGCTTAACGCTCTCTACTTCAACATCGCAAAGGAACTTCAAGCGAATCCGCATCCCAACCTTAAGCTTTCTGAAGTCGCTTTCGCTTATAAAAACGACATTTCTCGTATTGATTTCACGGAATTCCTGCCTCTCTGGATGCTTTTGAGCCTTAACAGTTTTCTCTGTGAATCCCTTAATTGTCATTTTTTGAGGATTATGCACAAAAAAGTAGCGAGGAGCGAAAGCATCCACAATTTTCCTGTTCTCCGCATACAAATTTTTCATGCTCATTGCGATGTCCGCTTGTGAGACGCCCAAAGAAAGCAGGAACTTTCTGATTGCTTCGGGTTGAAATCCTCGCCTCCGCAATGCTTTAATCGTCGGAAGCCTGGGGTCGTCCCAGCCCTCGTATTCGCCACGCTCAATCCTTCTCCGCAGCTCTGAAGTGCTGAACTTTCCGAACTCAGCAACCTTTATTTTGCCCCAGAGAATCGTCACGGGGTATTTCCAGCCGAAATATCTGTAAATGAATCGTTGTCTGCCCTCTGATTTCTGCAGGTCTTTGCCACGCAGGATGTGTGTGATGCCGAGCAAGTGGTCTTCTATCGCAGATTCGAAGTCAAGCGTCGGCCAGACGCAGAAGCGGTCGCCAACTCTCGGATGCTCTCTTTTCAAAATCCTAAATGCGACCCAATCCCTCATCGCAGGGTCTTCATGCCTCATGTCTGTCTTAATGCGAAGGACTGCCTCGCCTTCCTCGTATTCGCCTGCGAGCATACGCTCCCAACGCTCAAGGTTCTCCTCAACGCTGAGTTCCCTGTGCTTGCACGCCATCTTCGCATCCTTTAAACGCTTGAATGTCTCACGGGGGCATTCGCAGACATAGGCAGCGCCCTTCTGAATCAGAGCGACCGCATGCTCGTAGTAGAGCGGAATGCGTTCTGACGCAACGACAACTTCATCCGGAGGAGCGCCGAGAAGCCACTCGCAGTCCTCCAAATACCAGTCGTAAGCCTCTGGAAGCGGTCGCTTCAACGCAGGGTCGGTGTCGTCAAAACGCAATATGAATTTTCCCTCGTAAATCCTTGCGTATTCCGCATTCGTTACGATGCCCCTCGCACTGCCAAGCGTCGCTGCTCCGTTCGGGTTCGGTGCGAAACGCATTACTACTTTGCCTCTCTCCGCATTCGGCAGAGGTGGCAACTTCACCTCCTCTTCTTCTCTCTCCGCCTTCGCCTCCTCCTTCCTTCTCTCCTTCCCCTTCAGCTCCTCCGCAAGCTCAGGCGAAAGTCGCATTAACTCCGCCTCTCTTTCCTCCTTGCTCATCTCAGCGACATCCGAAACCGCCTCACGCACGAAATCTCGCAATTCTCTCGCAGATTTTCGCCACTCAGGATGCTCCGCAAGAATTCGCTTGATGACCGCTTTCTCGTCAGGCTCGCCGTATTTCAGGGCGTTCAGCAGGGCATACTTCAGCGCCTCTTCCCGCATCTCCGCCTCCTCTGCCTCTGACGACGATGACTGCTCCATCTTCATAAATATGAGGAGCGAAATTAATTGAGATGAGGCGAATTCAGAAATGGCAAGGTATCGAGCAGGAATTCAGGGTGGGCATGCCTCTTCATCACCAGCAGCACCCTCGCCAACAACAGACATTTCAAGAGAGCATAGAGGGTGGAATGAGGATATTTAAAGCACTGAAATCGCATAAATTCTTCGGTTCAATCCCTGCTATGATATATTCAAGGGGATATGATGGCATCTTAAGGAACGGTTCTCGCATATATCTTTGCAATTTCTCGCTTGAGGTTGCGACGCCTGAGTGCAGGAATGCATTTGAACTGCTCAAATACGACAAAGCGATGGAATTTTACATGCAAATTGCATCAGAAATCGTGAACTGCGTGAGTGAGCGTGGGCGTGAGTGTGAGCATGAGAATGGTTTGTGTGCGGATGCTGCGGATGTTGCGAGAGTGTGCGTCTGGCGAGCGAACACGGAGCTGAACCCCTCTTTCACGAGAGGAACGCATGAGAACTACGCAATATCAAGAGATTTCAAAAAGGAGCTTATCCTTCCATTTCTCGTGCTTAAGCCCATATTTTTCGGCGCAGGAGGTTATGTAAGCGAGAAAT
>Ga0190316_1000640_pt1 | contig 10760 bp, 13 predicted proteins | sample 48701112_MG_FD_161663 | JGI IMG/M metagenome (GOLD analysis project Ga0190316, IMG submission 161663) | Hydrothermal vent sediment bacterial communities from Southern Trench, Guaymas Basin, Mexico - 4870-11-1-2_MG | ecosystem: Environmental > Aquatic > Marine > Hydrothermal vents > Sediment ... | reverse complement strand
TATCCAGGGCAGCTATAGCGCTTGATAGGGAGAATAAGTTTTCTGAATTACTCGTGGTTGATGGGATTAAAATGAGTGTAAAGGGTGCAAAGGGGCTTACAAAGGAGGATGTGAATAAATATATGAAGTTGCTCCTGGACTTTATAGTCAAGGAGGCCATAAAGGAGTTCGGAAGCGACGAGGCAAAAAGGAGGGTCCATACTGTAATTGAAAAACTCAGTGGAGAAAAGAAATGATAGATGTCAATCTTTTAAAGGAAAAAACCTCTGCAAGAGCCTGTTTCGTTATTGGACCTAACAATGTTTTGGTTGGTGATGTGGATAAACCCGATGAAATCCTTCAGAGGGTATCCCTTGTGTTGAAACAGACATTGAATGCACTTGGAATAATTCCATTTAGATACATCACAATACACGGAAAAAATGAATATATTCTTCTTATATTTAAAGGAAAAGAGATACACGGTATGGTTCTTCCATATTCCCTTCCTTTTGAAGAGGGTTTGAGGATTTATTATGAGGTTGCAGGAAAGGTAAAAGAGGAAAAGGAAGAGGTTGTTGAAGCACCACCCATTGAGGAAATGAAAGAAGAGGTTGTCCTTCTCTCGCCAGATATTCTGCAAAAACTCAAAGAGATTGCCATTTCACACCTTGGGGATTTTGCAGAGGATGTTTTCAATAATACACTTGAAGACCTTGAAATAAAGGAAGATAACCTTACCATGGACAATGTGATGGGATTTATTGTAGGTTTTGAAAAAGCAGCTGGAATGCTTATAGGTCCATCCAGGGCTGAAAAAATGAAAAAGGAAATGCTTACTATAATCAAGGAGGGGTGATATGGTTTTTATTCTCCTTTCAAAGAGCGCCTTTCCACCAGAGATTGTTAAGCTCGGTATTGTTAGCAGCCTTGTTATGATAATAGCTGCCATTCTTCTATGGATAACCTTTATTCTGTTTGGAGTGATAGCCAAGAGGTACGAAATGGTTTTAAGGAAGAACACGGGATGGCAGTTTATTATGGTAGCACCTTCTGGTATACTTGTTTTTGCACTGATAATGTTATATTCAAGCATATTTGCAGGCAAACTGAAGATGGGGATCACAGAGGCCGGGATTGCGTATGGTTTATTCCTCCTTTCAGGAATACTATCCCTGATTGGTGCAGTTAACTTCAGAAGGGTTGTTTACAGAAAGTGAGGTGAGGCATGAGGATAAATATACCTCTTGAAATGATATTTGTTCTTGGGACGCTGCTTTTAACCGTATCCCTTCTGATATACGGTGGAATAATCAAGAAAATACTCATCTTGATAGAAAAAAAGGGGATATGGGTGTTCCCGGTTTTAGGTGGCATTGTTCTGTTGATTGCAGCAATCCTTCACATTTACAGGATTATCAACTTTGGCACGCTCCTTTCTCACGCCGACCCGGAGGATTTATTCCCCTTAATAATTGGGATGCTCCAGATGAAATCCTTTGAGGCGTGGACAATATTCCTTGCAGGATTCCTTGGTCTTCTCGGCAGTGGCATCTATTATGCCTGGTTGAGAAGATAGGCTTGACATTGTTTTTTTGGTTATTAAAATAAGTAAAAACAAACAAAAGGAGGTATGATGCGCGGATTGATTGAGTGGTATCTTAATGGTGGACCCTTTATGTGGCCAATTCTTATTGCTGCCCTTATAGGCATAGCCTATATCATTGAGAGACTTATTACATTTGCAAGGGCTGGAGTTGACCCAAAGAAGTTTACGGAGAATGTTGTGAAAAGGTTAAAGAAGGGAGGTGTTGATGCTGCATTGAAGTTCTGTAAAGCAAGCAGGAGCCCCATTGCAAGGATTCTTGAACCAACCCTTGTGAAATATAAGGAAGTAGGTAAGGATAAGGCAATACTTGAGGAGGCTTTATCCGCTGCAGCAACAACTGAACTTGCATTCCTTGATAGGGGTATGGCTGTTCTTTCTGCTGTTACAACACTCTCCCCAATGTTAGGATTCCTTGGAACAGTTTCAGGAATGATTCGTGCATTCAACGCCATTGCACTTGCTGGAACAGTTGAACCAACACTCGTGGCATCAGGTATATCCGAGGCACTTATTACCACTCAGTTCGGTCTTATTGTTGCTGTTCCCACAGCAGCAGCACACACATACTTCTCACAAAAGGTGAATGCTTATGCAAGGTCAATGGAGGAGGCTGCTTCACTTATAATTGAGACATTGATGGAGGCGTAAATGAAAGGATTAAAAAAGAGGAGTATGCCCAAGGCTGAAATACCCACGGCATCAATGGGAGATATAGCCTTCCTCCTCATAATTTTCTTCATGGTTTCAACCGTTTTCTCCAATGAGATGGGTCTCCAGATTATGCTTCCAGAAAAGGGTGCAGAGGTTAAGGTTAAGTCAAAGAACATTGCAAAGGTGTTTGTTACAAAGGAAGGGAATGTGAGGGTGAATGGTGAGCCTGTTGACCTTGCCGATCTCACCAACACAGCGAGAAGGATGCTCGTTGAGAATCCAGAGTTAATCTTTTCCATTAAAACAGACCCTGACGCCAAATACGAATACATGATAACGGTGTTTGATAAATTGAGGCTTGCCAATGCTGAAAGAATAAGCCTTGTGCCCAACAAGTAGAGGTGGATTATGAAGATAAAATTCAGGGAACGTGAAGCACCCGTTATACCATCAGCATCAACATCAGACATTGCCTTTCTTTTGATAATCTTCTTCATGGTCAGTACAACATTCAGGGCAGAAACAGGTTTGAAGATTATTCTTCCAAAGGCAGAGGCAGCAAAGAAGATACCTTCAAAAAACCTGGTACACATATGGATAAGTGAAGGCGGTCTTATCTCCATTGATGACGCCTTTGTGCCTTTAGAGAGAGTTACTCCCATTATGCAGAAGAAGAAGCAGATAAACCCTGACATCATTATTTCTATTCAATGCGACAGGGGAGCCAGATATAAGGATGTTGAGGCGGTTTTCGACCGTCTTGTAAGTGCTGATGTATTAAAGGTTTCCCTTGCCGCAGAGAAGAAGAGGGGGTGATAGAATGGATATAAAGGAGTACTATCCCATACATCTGAGGGTTGGCATTCTTATAACCCTTGTGGGCTTTATTCTTGCCTTCCTCCTTGTCCCCAAAACAGAGGTGAAGGCGTATAAGCCCAATTTCACACCCACTGTGAAGGTTGAGAAGCTTCCACCCCAGTTGAAGAACATCGTTGAGCCACCTCCACCACCAAAGCCCAAACTACCTGTGGCAGCACAGTCTGATGAGGAGGTTCAGCAGGAGACAATAGAGAAAACAAACTTTACAGGATTTGAAAAGGAACCCGATGTTGACCTTCCTCCACCAGATTTTGTGCCATATGATAAGGCACCTGAACCCATAAACCTTGAACAGGTAAAAAGTATGGTGGAGTACCCAGAAATTGCAAGAAAACTTGGGATTGAAGGAAGGGTATTGCTTAAACTCTGGGTTGATAAAGAAGGGAATGTGAGAAAGGTAAAAGTGATAAAGGGAGTTTATCCTGCCCTTGATGAGGCAGCAAAGAAGGCTTACAAACACCTGAAATTTCACCCGGCGATGCAGAGGGATAAACCTGTTGCTGTCTGGGTGACCATGTACTTTGACTTCAGACTGACCCAGTAAGTTAATCCCCAACAAGGGGGTGAAAGATGGACCTCAAAAAATCTTATCCAATTCATCTCAGGATAGGATTTTTGAGTGTTATAGTTTGTTTTATACTTGCCTTTCTACTTGTTCCCAGGCATGAGATAAAGGTCAGTTTGCCCGACCTACCACCTCCAGTCACTATACTTTCTCCAGACCAGATTATAGAAAATATAATTGAACCACCATCTACCTCAAAACCTCCATTGCCTGTTGAAGCGAAGAGCGATGCAGAGGTGGAACAATCCACCATAGGCAGAACCGATATATTCACTCAGGAAAGTGATGAAATTATTGAGGAGTATGTATTTGTCCCTCACACAAAGGATCCCGTTCCCTTAAACCTTGAACAGGTAAGAAAGGACCTTGAATATCCTGAAGTTGCCGCAAAACTCGGGATAGAGGGAAGGGTTTTTGTATTGGTATTCGTTGACAGGGAAGGTAGGGTAAGGAAGGCAAAGATTGCAAAAGGTGTTCATCCTTTGCTTGATGAGGCCGCACTCAAGGCTGCAATGAAATTAAGATTCTCACCTGCATACCAGAGGGATAAACCTGTTGCTGTCTGGGCCACTGTTTACTTTGACTTCATCCTCACCCAATAAAATCCAGCCCGGACCTTGACATTATGACGATTTAAAAGGGATGGTAGAAAGGGGAATACAAGGTTTAACCTATTCACCTTCAAAGGAAAAAACATAAATGTTGATGCTCAACTATTGTAAAGGGATATAAAAGAAGAAAAGTGGGGTGGATATGTTTATCTTATTTCTATCCTTTATAAAAATGCACATTTACAGTGATAAGACATCCTATCTTGTTGGAGAGAATATTTATGTTGGATGTGAGATAACAAACACTGGAAGCGATATTGCTTATGTAGAAGACTTCCTTTTCATACCCAAATTACTCAGTGAAGATGCGGTAATGTGGGATACTGATGGAAGGAAAGTTCCTCATAATATCTTGATAGGTACTCCATTTAGGATTGCAGGGAAGAAATACAATAAAGCTACGAAAATGTTAGAACCTGGAGAAACCCTACGATTTAAGGAAAAGCCTATTATTGGGGACTATGGAAATGCAATGTTTGATAAGAGATCTTGGTATTGGAACAATGCTTATATTCTTCCTGGTAGATACTCTTTTACAATTTATTACTGGGTTAAAGAAAATGGCAGACTCAAGAAAGTTTCATCGGATACACTGCACATACATATACAGAAACCTACTGGTGAAGAAAAAAAGGCATGGGAGATATACAAAAAGTTTAGAGAGAGAGAAGTCTCCTGGAAGATTAAAGATATGATTTATCTCAGCAAAAAATTGATAAAACAATACCAGGAAAGTGTTTATTTAAAAGAGCTATTTTACCAGTGGCATCTCTTTTCCTTTGTGATCAATACTGGCAGGAAGAAGGAGATTAATGAGACAAGAGAAGAGAGAAGGGAGTTGTTGAATCTAATTAAAGAGAACATAAAAAAATACAAGGGGAGAACACAGAGAGAGGCATTATGGGCTATTATTCATGGAGAGATGGCACTTGGCACCTCTGTGGAAGAAATAAAGTCTTTTGTAATAAATTCTGGTGTTCCTCTTGACAGGGAGATAAAGGATTATTTTGGCATAGATGATGAAGAAAGCCAGGATTAATAGATAAAATTAATTTGGTTCATCCCATTATTTTTAACATCATAATGTCATGGTCCGGCTGGGGGTGCTTGATTTATTGGTTTAATGTGGTATTTTTTATTCATGGATTTTAATCCTGTTGATTCTCCGGTCAAATATGTGAAGGGTGTTGGCCCTGTAAGGGAGAAGTATCTCAATCTTCTTGGAATATACACTATAAGAGACCTTCTCTTCTATCCACCAAGGAAGTACATAGATTCAAGCGTTGTTAAGAGTATAAGCCAGGCAAAAACAGGTGAAGAGGTGACAATCATTGGTGAGGTGGTTGATGCATTTGTTAAGAGAGCAAGGAGAATGAAGATAGGCACGGTTGTTGTTTATGATGGAACAGGAACAATCTCTGCAAAATGGTTCAATCAGGACTGGGTGGTGAAATATTTTAAGAAAGGTGAGACTGTATCAATGAGCGGCAAGATTTCTATGTTTGGTTTTGAAAAACAGATTATCTCTCCTGAGTACGAGAAACTTGAAAGGGAGGATTACCAGTTTATTCATACAGGAAGGATTGTCCCTGTTTACAGGATAAATAAATTTTTGACCCAGCGTTCTTTCAGGAGATATGTGAAGAATGCGATTGAGAGGTATGTGGATAGGGTAGAGGAGTATTTAAGGGATGAGGAGAGGGAGAGGTTGAATCTGATTGGATTGAGGGATGCACTGAAAAAACTTCATTTCCCTGAGAAAAAAGAAGATGTTGATATTGCTGTTAAAAGGCTTGCCTTTGACGAACTGTTCTTTGTTGAACTCTTTTTAAGACTTCAAAAGATTAATGCCCAGAGGAAGAAGGGTATTGCTTTTAATACGAGTTCCAATCTTGCTGAAAAGTTGCTCCATTCACTCCCCTTCAAACTTACAGATGAACAGGTAAGGGTGATTGATGAGATAAGAGGGGATATGGCAAAGCCCGTACCAATGCAGAGATTGCTCCAGGGTGATGTGGGTTCAGGAAAAACCATTGTTGCATTGATTGCCTCTCTCATATGCATTGAGAATGGCTATAATGTTGGTTTTATGGTTCCAACAGAGGTTCTTGCATTCCAGCATTACAGGGTTATTTCTGGATTTCTTAAGGATATTGGTGTGGATGTTTACCTGATTTCAGGCGGGATGAAGAATTCTGATAAGGAAAGAATTCTGGAGACAATCTCCAGGAAACCTTCCATTGTTGTGGGAACACATGCACTTATACAGGAAGGTATGAGAATACCAAAGATGGGACTTGCCATTATTGATGAGCAGCACAGGTTTGGTGTCCTCCAGAGGAAGAGACTCATTACCCAGGGTGAGAGCCCCGATGTTCTCTTTCTCACTGCCACACCAATTCCAAGAACCCTTGCCCTTGCAGTGTATGGAGACCTTGATGTTTCCACCATAAGAAAACTCCCGCCGGGGAGGATACCCCCAAAAACAAGATGGGTGAATGAAAACAAGAGGGAGAAGGTTTATCAGTTTGTCAGGGATAAGATATCTGATGGCGAACTCGCATATATTGTATTGCCCGTGATAGAGGAAAATCCTGGAAGCGAATTGAAGGCTGTAAAGACCATTTATAAAGAGTTAAAGAACACATATTTTAAGGATATTCCAATTGAGATGCTATATGGTGGGATGAAGTCCGAAGAGAAGGATAGAATAATGAATGAATTCAGGGAGGGAAGGATTAAGGCACTGGTTTGCACCACCGTGATTGAGGTTGGTGTTGATGTGCCTGATGCAAACATCATGGTGATAGAAAATGCAGAGAGATTTGGACTTTCTCAACTTCATCAGTTGAGGGGAAGGATTGGAAGGGGTGGTAAAAAATCATACTGTATCCTTATAACTCCTGAAAACATAACAGAGGACGCTGGTAAGAGATTGAAGGCAATGGAAGAATATACAGATGGATTTAAACTTTCTGAGGTTGACCTGGAAATCCGGGGACCGGGTGAATTCTTTGGAACAAGACAGCATGGTTTTTCAGATTTTGTATTTTTTGATATATTCAGGGATAGTTATCTTATTGAACCTGTTAAAAGGTTTGTTGATGAGGTTGTATCAAAGAAGGATTTTGAAAGGTTTATTAAAGGGATGGATAGAATCTCTAAACGAGGGGATTTAATAGAAGTTGGCTGATTTTCCGGTAACCCTCTCATATATTTCAAGGTATCTCTTTGCAGTGGTGTCAACAATCTCATTGGGTAGTGGGGGAGGGGGTGACTCCCTGTCCCACCCGCTGTTCATGAGATACTCTCTCACAAACTCTTTGTCCATATCATAAACCCTGCCCTGTTTCCACATTTCAAGGTCAATATACCTTGAGGAGTCAGGTGTGAATATCTCATCAATAAGGATCGGGTTGCCCTCCTCGTCAATCCCGAACTCAAATTTTGTATCAGAGAGGATTATACCCTTTTTCAATAAATCTTCATATCCAAATTTAAAAAGTTTCAATGATGTTTCCTTCAGAAACTCTGCGGTCTCTCTGCCAACGATGTTGATAAGTTCCTCAAAATTTATAGGCCTATCATGCCCTGTTTCTTCCTTTGTTGTGGGTGTGAATAATGGTTCAGGTAGTCTTGCATAATCTTTAAGACCTTCAGGAAGTTTTATCCCATAAACAGTTCCTGTTTTTTTGTATTCCCTCAGTGCACATCCAGCAAGGTGTCCCCTTACAATACATTCAACAGGCAGGACATCCGTCTTTTTTACAACCATGCTTCTTCCCATAAGAATGTTCTTTGATTTCTCTGATAAAATATCGGGTGGTTCATCAGTAAGGAAGTGATGGTTGAAGGGGATTTTTTTAAACCAGTAAACAGATATACCAGTGAGCACATAACCCTTGTAGGGGATTAGATTATGGAGAACATAGTCAAAGGCAGAAATTCTGTCAGTGGCAACAATTAGAAGGTTTTTGTCATCAAAAATATAAACATCCCGAACCTTACCCCTTTTCAGGAGTTTTAGTTCGGGAATATTTGTTTCACCTACAATAGGCATTATGTTTTCTTACCGTATTTTTTTCTGTACTTCTCAACCCTTCCTGCGGTGTCAATTATCTTCTGGGTGCCTGTGAAGAAGGGATGGCACATTGAACAAATCTCCACCTTTATCTCTTTTCTGGTGGACCTCGTATGTATAACATTCCCGCAGGAGCAGGTTATTGTGCAATCAAAGTATTCAGGATGTATTCCCTTTTTCATGTTTCCTCCTTTTATGAGGTCATTGCCCTGAGGAATTCCTTATTATTCTTTGTCATCTTCATCTTTGATATTAGGAACTCCATGGCTTCTATCTGATTTGACATCTCGCTTAAAAGTTTCCTCAAAACCCATACCCTGTTGAGCTCCTCAGGAGAGAGGAGCAGCTCTTCCTTCCTTGTGCCAGACTTGAATATATCTATTGCAGGGAATATTCTCCTGTCCGCAAGTTGCCTGTCCAGCACGATCTCCTGATTACCCGTTCCTTTAAATTCTTCAAAGATCACCTCATCCATCCTTGAACCTGTTTCTATGAGTGCTGTTGCTATTATTGTGAGGCTCCCACCCTCTTCTACCTTCCTCGCAGCACCAAAGAATTTCTTTGGAACCTGGAGTGCATTTGAATCAACACCGCCTGATAGGGTCTTCCCACTATGTGGCACAACAAGGTTGTTTGCCCTTGCATACCTTGTTATACTATCAAGTAAAATCACAACATCCTTTCCATACTCAACCATTCTTTTCGCCTTTTCCAGTGCCATCTTTGCAACCTGAAGATGTCTCTCAGGTGGCTCATCAAATGTGGAACTCAGAACCTCCGCCCTAACAGACCTCTTCATGTCCGTCACCTCTTCTGGCCTTTCATCAATGAGGAGGATAATCAGGTAGATTTCAGGGTGATTCTCTGTGATTGAGTTGGCTATCTTCTGTAGGAGTATGGTCTTTCCTGCCCTTGGTGGAGAGACAATAAGCCCCCTTTGACCTTTGCCCATTGGTGCAAGAAGGTCAATAATCCTCATGGATATATCACCATCAGACCTTTCCAGCCTTATCCTCTCAATTGGATGGAGCGGTGTGAGGTTTTCAAACTTCACCCTCGCCTTTAACCTTTCCGGTGATTCATCATTCACCTTGAGTATTTTTACAAGGGCAAAGTACTTTTCACCAGGGTTTGGAGGTCTGATTTCACCCAGTATTGTGTCACCCGTCCTGATGCCCATTCTCTTTATAAACGGGGGTGAGACATATATATCGTCAGGAGAGGCAGTATAACTGTTCTGTGAGGACCTTAAAAAACCATATCCTTCAGGCAGTACCTCAATTACGCCTTCAGTAATCAGTTTCTCTGATGGGGCTGTTATCTGAGGTTCTGGTTCTTCCTCAACCTCTGGTTCAGGGAGAGAGGGTTCTACTACCTTCTCCTCCTTCACCATAACAGGCACATCATCCTCAAATTTTCCATTCCTTGCCTGGAGGATTTCTTCGATAAGTTGCTTTTTCTTTTTCCCTGTTGGAGAAATTCCCAGGTCTTTCGCAATCCTGGTCAATTCCCTGTAGGTCTTCTTTTCCAAGTCTGCTGATTTCATAGACATACTCATAATATAAAAAAAACAGCATTTGTCAATGGGTTTTATGAGAAAAAATCTATACTTGACATCCTCAAAAATTTTTATATTTTTTGCTGGAAACAGGCCCCGTCGTCTAACGGTTCAGGACATCACTCTTTCAAGGTGAAGATAGGGGTTCGATTCCCCTCGGGGCTATTTTTTATTGCCAACAGGCTTTTAATCAATTATACTCATACCATGAGGTACAGTTCAATAGATATAGGTTCAAACTCCGTGCTCTTCACATGCATTGAATATGAGGATGGGAATATGCAGGTTGTAAAAGATGTCTCTGTGATCACTGGACTTTCATGGGGAATGGAGGAGACCTTTAAGCCGAGTGCAATAGAAAGAACAGTCCATGCTGTTTGCAATTTAAAGGAAGAATCAAAAAGAATTGGTTGTGGTGTTCCAGTTGTGATAGGAACAATGGCATTGAGAAGGGCAAAAAACAGAGAAGTTTTTCTAAAAAGGCTTAAAAAGGCATGCGGACTGGATGTGAGAATCCTTTCTGGTGAAGAGGAAGGATACTACTCCTTTATATCGGTTTCCCTGGGGGTTAAAGAAAGAATAATTGTGTGTGATATTGGTGGTGGGAGTACAGAGATTGTTTCTGGAGTTGGAAGGAACATAGATTATATAAGGAGTGTCCCGATGGGTGCAGTTACCCTCTACGAGAGGTTTATAGATAGTGACCCACCTTCAAGGGATGAGGTGAATAAAATGCTTATGTTCATTGAGTCTTCACTTGATGAAATCCAGAGGCCTTATGGAGAGAGAGTTGTTGGGATTGGAGGGACAGTTACCACACTTGCAGC
>Ga0190316_1000639_pt1 | contig 10763 bp, 9 predicted proteins | sample 48701112_MG_FD_161663 | JGI IMG/M metagenome (GOLD analysis project Ga0190316, IMG submission 161663) | Hydrothermal vent sediment bacterial communities from Southern Trench, Guaymas Basin, Mexico - 4870-11-1-2_MG | ecosystem: Environmental > Aquatic > Marine > Hydrothermal vents > Sediment ... | reverse complement strand
TCGGCCACATCGCGGACAGGGTCGTGCGGGCCCTGCGGGACAAGGCCTTCGCCCGGGGGATCGGGGAGAACGCCCACCGCATCGCCTCGCGGGAGTACTCCTGGACGGGCGTGGCCAGGAAGTTCCTGTGGGCGCACCTGCGGGCGATTGACAGATAGGCCATCCTGTGCTATACTTCTAGTGGAGCGCGGGTGCGTAACTCAAGTGGCAGAGTATCGGCCTTTTAAGCCGAGAGTTGTGGGTTCGAGTCCCGCCGCACCCATCTCGGCCCCGATCCACTCGATCGGGGTTTTTGTATCTGCCCTGATCACGATGCGAAGGGGGAGGTTGAAAGGTGGACGAACGACGGAGGAGGGCCATCGCCCTGGTCCCCATCGGCCAGGTGGATGAGGCCATCCTGGCCGTCATCGGCGAGGGCCTGAGGGAGGCCTTCGGTCGGGACTATGTGATTGCCGCTCCCCTGCCCCACCCCGACTACGCCTACGACCGACGGCGGGGGCAGTACCGGTCGGACGACATCCTGGCCCGGCTGCGCCGCCTGGAGCTTCCAGCCGAGAGGTGGCTGGGGGTGGTGGACGTGGACCTTTACACGCCGGGGCTCAACTTCGTCTTCGGCCAGGCGACCATGGGCGGGCCGGCGGCCGTCATCGCCCTGCCTCGCCTGCGTCAGAGCTTCTACGGCCTGCCGGAGGACAGGGCCCTGTTCGAGGAGCGGGCGGTCAAGGAGGCGGTGCATGAGCTGGGCCACACCTATGGCCTGGGCCACTGCCCCGATCCCAAATGCGTCATGCATTTCTCCAATAGCCTTCTGGACACCGACGCCAAATCCCGCCGCTTCTGCTCGGCCTGCCGGGCCCTCCTCGGGGCAGGAGGAGAGAGTAAAAGCTTTTAAATTGCCGCGAATTTCCAAAAATTTTGGAATTGGGCCTTGACTTTTTAAGATTTTGTGGTATAATATTGTTAAAAGGAATTGAGCTCATCGGACGAGATCGCAAAGGCGCTGCATCAGACGACAAGGAGGTTCATGGTGGATAAGGCAAGGATTTGAGACCTTTCTTCACTCCTCAGCGGTCGAGTGTTGAAAGGTCTCTTGTTTTTTGAGCAGCAGGAAAGGAGGTGATGAGAGGGGAGACTGAGATCGTGGTTGGGAGGGCAGTGGTTTGCTTATCAATGGCGAGCAGCAAGAAACGAGGAGGTTAAGTGAAAATGGCAGATAAGAAACTTTACGAGAAGATGGTTAATGAGGCTGTCGGTGCCGCTAAGTCAGTCCTCGGCGTCATCAGGGAGCACAGAGGTGGGAAGTTCAGCCTCACCCACTGTAAGCCTTACGTGGACGCCGTCAACGCCATGAAGCCCATCGAGGGACAGTCCAAGGAGGTCTTTGACCTTCACGTGCAGTCGGTGAACGCCCACTACGAGATCCTGTGCAGCCTGACGGATTACATCCGCCCCGAGGACGATCCCTTCGTCGAGCACTACCAGACGCCGCCCATCCTGGAGATCCTCTACGAGGAGGACCCAGAGTTCAAGAAGTCCATGGACAAATTCATTGACGCCATCGCCGAGAACAAGGCCCTCATCGGCCGCGAGGCGGCGCGGCGCTACGGCGGAATGTACGGCCCCACCTGCGTGGTGGACTTCGCCATGTCCGTTGGCTCCGTGCCCAACGTGGTCAACCGCATCCTGACTGGGTTGGACATCCCTGACGATCATAAGAAGACTATCCTGGCTGCTAAGTCCTGGGGCATGAACACCTCCTACGGCATTGGTGCGGCCTTCCGAGCGGCGGTTGAGGAGGGCAAGACCCTCGCCGAGGCCGAGCAGGCCGAGGTGGATATGCTCCAGTATATCTACCGCGAGCCGGTGGCAGCTCAGGCCCACCTGATGGACACCCACAACCTGGGCGGACATGGTCCCCATAGCTCCTTCGACGTGCGCAAATATATGGCCCAGTACAAAGAGCGGATGAAGCCCTTTGTGCAGGCTGCCATGAAGGCAGGCGTCCACGAGGCTAACATCGTGGTCGTCCCGGCCTACTGCGTGGGTGACATCGGCCACCACATCGCCCAGTCGGCCTACAACATGTTCAAGGACGACATGGTCTTCGCCATTTATGAGGCAGTGACCACGTGCCTCGAGAACACCCTGAAGCGGGGCTTGGAGCAGGATGCCTACAAGAGCGAATGGGACGTCCTGGCGGTGGCCACCGGCGCGCCGGCCTGCGCGACGGCCTACATCCTGTGGCTGGACAGCTTCACCGTGCCCATGGTCATTGATTTGTTAGTCAAGCGTTTCTACAACTACTGCGCCATGAACCCCAAGCGCGGCGAGGCTGATGAGCTGCACAACGTTGACTTCATGGACATCGTGGCCCGTGGGGAGAAGATCCTAGACATCAAGCCCAAAGGCGCTGGCGGGAAGATCAAGGGCATCGCCGTTGACCTCAGCCCCATTGACGAGAATGAGGTCATCATGAACCCGCAGCGCTACACCTACCCGGCCTGCGCCATCACTCAGCGCTTCGCGGCTCTGATGAGCTTGGCCGACTTCCCCTGCTACCTGACGCCCGAGGTTGTCACGGCCACCCTCATGACCAACTGCATTGCTCTGCATCCGGAGACACCTGGCGCGCCGGTCAGGGGCTGCAAGAGCTGCGCTGCCACCATGTTCATCAAGAGGAACGTCCCCTATGTGACAGGCGTCGGCAGGGGTGCCAAGGGCTACTGCCAGTGGGACGTGGCGGTCTAGGCTAACTGCGGCGTGTTATTGGGGGATTGGAGTTCACCTCCAATCCCCCTTCCCTCTCTTTATTTACCCGCTATAGGAAGTCTTGGTATTTTCGAGAAAGGGGGGATGAGTATGTAAAAACAGGGGGCTTCAACTAGCGGTCTTTTGGCTCTCTAGCACACTAAGGGTAAGGAGGCAATGAACAATGAAAAAGGACAATTTGTGGGGAGAATGCATTGCTGAGGCCTTCGGGACCTTCATTCTGATTCTCCTGGGCGATGGCGTGGTCGCCAACGTCGGATTGGCCCCCCGCCTGGCTTCACCGGCTTACAACTGGAACACGATAGCCATAGGATGGTGTTTCGCAGTAGTGATCGCCGTGTACGTTGTCGGTGGCGTTTCCGGTGCGCACATCAACCCGGCGGTCACCCTGGCTTTGGCTGTGAAGCGCGGCTTCCCCTGGGGCAAAGTGATTCCCTACATGATTGCCCAGCTGATCGGTGCTTTCCTGGGTGCGCTGGGCGTGTACTTGGTGTATCTGGACGGTCTGGTAGCGGCCGGTATGCCCAACGTCTGGTGCACCGGGCCAGGCTCCGTTTTCGGTCAAGCTTTCTGGGGCGGCGCCGGAGCGGCGAGCGTTGGGTCATACTCCCTGGGGATTGCCTTCGTCGCCGAGATCTTCGGCACGGCCGTGCTGCTGTGGGGCGTCCTGGCCAGTGGCGACATGAAGAACCTGGGCGTCGGGGCCAACCTCGGCCCAATGGTGGTGGGCTTCACCGTTCTGGCTGTGGGCCTTTCCCTGGGTGGGCCCAGTGGTTACTCCATCAACCCGGCCCGTGACCTCGGCCCGCGCATCTTTGGTGCCCTGGTAGGTACCAAGGGACTCTTCGACGGCCTCTACTGGCTGTTGCCACCCGTCACTGCCCCGCTGATCGGCGGTGTTCTGGGCGCGCTGACCTATGACTGGTTCGTGACCCCATTCCTGCCTAAGAAGGAGGAGTGAACGGTCAGGTTAGCACGCCAATCCAAGAGGATAGGTCAAAACTGGCAAGGGAGGGGGGTGTATAACTTCCCCCTTCCCTTCCAGTTTCACCCATGATGAAGGAGGCAAAATCATCATGAAGAAGCTGATTAACAAGCCGGAGGATGTGGTAAAAGAGGAATTGGAAGGCATCGCCTTGGCTTACCCAGACCTCGTCAAGGTTCACTTCAATCCTAACTTCATCTACCGCGCCGATGCCCCGGTGAAGGGTAAGGTGGCCATCATCTCCGGCGGCGGTAGTGGCCACGAGCCTATGCACGGTGGGTACGTGGGTCCAGGTATGTTGGATGCCGCTTGCCCCGGCGAGGTCTTCACCTCACCTACCCCGGACCAGATGCTGGAGGCGGCCAAGACGGTCAACAGCGGGGAAGGGGTGCTGTTCATTGTTAAGAACTACACCGGCGACGTCATGAACTTCGAGATGGCCGCCGACCTGGCCCGCGAGGAGGGGATCAGGGTACTCAATATCCTCATTGACGATGACGTGGCCGTCAAGGACAGCCTGTACACCGCGGGCCGGCGCGGCGTGGGCACCACCGTGTTGGCGGAGAAGATCGTCGGTGCGGCTGCGGAGAGGGGATACGACCTGAAGAGGCTAGCCGACCTGTGCCGCAAGGTCAACATCAATGGCCGCAGCATGGGCATGGCCCTCACCTCCTGCACTGTCCCCATGAAGGGGGAGCCGACCTTCGAGCTGGGGCCGGACGAGATGGAGATCGGCATCGGCATCCACGGCGAGCCTGGCCGGGAGCGCATGAAGATCAAGACCGCCGATGAGATCACCGAGCTGTTGGCCCTCTCTATCATCGAGGACCCGCCCTATCGGCGAACCGTCCGCGAGTGGGACGAGGATAAGGGTGAGTGGGTGGAAGTCGAGCTGGAAGACCCGCCCTTCAAGCCTGGCGATCGGGTGCTAGCCTTCGTCAACAGCATGGGCGGGACCCCGGATATCGAGCTCCCCATCGTCTATCGCAAACTGCACGAGATCTGTGAGAAGAAGGGGCTGAAGATCGTCCGCAACCTCATCGGCCGTTACATCACTTCGCTGGAGATGCAGGGATGCTCCATCACCCTGCTTAGGATGGACGATGAGATGATTGATCTCTGGGACGCCCCGGTTAAGACAGCAGGGCTACGCTGGGGGATGTGATTTTATGTGGGCTTCCCCGAGGTTCAAGGGGGAAGCCCACATAAAAACTTAGGAGAGCGGAGGCGTACTTTGTCGAAGAACGAAATGACCATAACCAAGGACGACATCATCGAGTGGCTTAAAGCCACCGCCGCAGTGCTTGAGGAGAACGCGCAATACCTCACCGAATTGGACTCGCCCATCGGGGACGCCGACCATGGCATCAACATGGATCGCGGCTTCAAGAAGATAATGAGCAAGTTGCCCGGGGTGGAGGACAAGGACATCGGCACCATCCTCAAGGCGGCGGGGATGGCCCTCGTCACCAGCGTGGGGGGCGCGGGAGGGCCCCTCTATGGCACCCTCTACATGGATGCTGGGAGGGCCGTGGCGGGCAAGATGGAGCTTTCTGCCGATGAGCTGGTCACGCTTCTCGACGCTGGCTTAAAGGGAGTGGTGAGGATAGGGAAGGCCAATTTAGGCGATAAAACGATGGTTGATGCCCTCACTCCCGCTGTGGAAGCGCTCAGGAAGGCGCTGGCCGATGGTAAGGACCTCGTAGAGGCTCTCCACTCCATGACGGACGCCGCCCATAAAGGGATGAAAGACACCATTCCCATGCTGGCCAAGAAGGGCCGCGCCAGCTACCTGGGGGAGCGCAGCATCGGCCATCAGGACCCAGGGGCAACTTCATCCTATCTCATACTGAAAACATTGATGGAGGTCATCGAGTCCAGACACGCATCAAAGCGATGACGCCGTCCCCAGAGGGGTGAGGCCACCGGACCGCTTTTGTGGAGTTAAGATGCCCGGAAGGAGGTGATAGCGGAGGAGAACTATACATCTAAGCTGGATTAAGTTCACCTCAGAGGAGTGCCTAAAGAAAAAAGGAGGAGGCAATGGCGGAGAAAAAGTATGCGGCTGCGGTGGATCAGGGGACCACGGGGACCCGGTGCATGATCTTCAACAAGAAGGGGCAACCGGTCGCGTGGGTCTATGAGGAACACGAGCAGATTTACCCCAAGCCCGGCTGGGTGGAGCATGACCCCATGGAGATCTGGGAGAAGACCCAGAAAGTGATTAAGGCTACCATGGAGAAGAGCGGCATTAAGCCCGAGGAGATAGCGGGCATCGGGGTCACCAACCAGCGGGAGACGACCATCGTCTGGGATCCCAAGACCGGTAAGCCTTACTATAACGCCATCGTCTGGCAGTGCACCCGCACCCGCGATATCTGCCAGCAGCTCATTGACGACGGCTATGAGCCCATGATCAAAGAGAAGACTGGCCTGCCGGCTTACACCTACTTCTCAGGTCCCAAGATCAAGTGGATCCTGGACAACGTCCCCGGCGTGCGGGAGAAGGCGGAAAAGGGAGAGGCCATCTTCGGCAACATTGACACTTGGGAGATCTGGTGGCTGACCGGTGGACCAAATGGCGGCGCCCACGTCACCGACTACACCAACGCCTCCCGCACCATGCTCATGAATCTGAAGACGCTGGACTGGGATGACGAAATCTTGGAGATTCTGGGCATTCCCCGCCAGATGCTGCCCGAGATCAGGCCCTCCAGCGACAAGAAGCTCTACGGCCTGACGCCCAAGGATGGGCCCTTCGGAGGGGAAATCCCGGTCTGCGGCGACCTGGGCGACCAGCAGGGAGCCTTGGTGGGTCAGACCTGCTATAGCCCTGGCGAGGCCAAGAATACCTATGGCACTGGCTGCTTCATGCTGATGAACACCGGGGAAAAGATCGTCCCCTCGCCCAGCGGGCTGCTGACCACCGTGGCCTACGGCACCGAGGAAGGCAAGGCCATCTACGCCCTGGAGGGCTCCATCGCCATCACCGGAGCGGCCATCCAGTGGCTGCGTGACAACTTGAAGATCATCAAGAACGCTGCCGAAACCGAGGAAATCGCCAAGAAGGTCGGCGACTCCGGCGGTATCTACTTCGTGCCTGCTTTCTCCGGCCTCTTCGCCCCCTACTGGGACATGTATGCCCGCGGGGTGATCGTCGGCCTAACCCGCTACGTCACCAGGGAGCACCTGGTGCACGCCACCTTGGAGAGCATCTGCTACCAGACGAAGGACGTGCTGGTAGCCATGGAGAAGGACTCCGGGGTGAAGCTCGCGGCGCTCAAGGTGGACGGCGGGGCAGTAAAGAATAATTACCTGATGCAGCTCCAGGCCGACATCCTGGGCGTGGACGTAGTGCGGCCCACGGTGGAGGAGACCACCTCCCTTGGCGCGGCCTACATGGCCGGCCTGGCCACCGGCCTTTGGGAGAACCTAGAAGACCTGCGGGCCAACTGGGGCGTGGATAGGGTCTTCAAGCCTAAGTGGACCGAGGAGCAGCGGGAGAAGGCTTATAAGGGCTGGCTGAAGGCCATCGAGCGCACCCGCAACTGGGTGGAGAGGGAGGAGTCGAGCTAGACGTTTGCGCTCAACTCCAACTACCCTGGAGCAGAAGAGAAGAAGGGAAGGCCCATCCAGAGGGCCTTCCCTTCTCGATAGACCTTCAAGATGGCTAAAAGGAGGGTGAGAAGTGGAGGAGATAAAGGAAGAGTATAAAGAGGTGAAGGGGAAATACGATGTGATCATCATCGGGGCGGGGTTGGTCGGCGCGGTAATAGCTCGTTGGCTCTCCAAATATGAGCTGGATATTCTCCTCATTGATAAGGAGCCGGATGTCGGCACCGGCACCAGCAAGGCCAACACGGCCATCGTCCACGCCGGCTACGATTCCCCCTTCGGCACGCTGAGGGGCAAGTTGGTCGTGAAGGGCAATCGCATGTTCTACCCGATGTGCGAGGAGCTGGATGTGCCCTATAAGATGTGCGGTACCTACGTGGTTGCCCTGACCGACGAGGATATGAAGACGCTGGAAAGGCTCATGGAGAACGGGCGCAAGAAGGGAGTGCCCGGTTTGGAGATAATCTCCGGGGAGGAGATGCGCCACCGCGAGCCGCTGATCAATCCAGAGGTCAAGGGTGCCCTTTATGCCCCCACGGGCGGGATAAGCGATCCTTTTGCTCTCACCGTTGCCGCCGCCGAGAATGCAGTGATGAACGGGGTGAAGCTGATGCTGGAGACGAAGGCGTTGGACTTCGTCGTGGAGCCCTTCTCGTTGCACAAGAAACGGGTCAGAGGAGTGATCACCAACCGTGGCACCTTCTTGGCCGACGTCACCATCGCCTCCGCGGGCCTCTATTGCGATGAGCTGATGGAGAAGCTGGGCATCAAGTATGACTTCTACGTCAGGGCTCGCAAAGGGGAATACTACGTGTTCGATAAGGCCAAAAAGGACTCCGTGCACACCGTCCTCTTCCCCTGCCCCACCCCCATCACCAAGGGCATCCTGGTTACAACCACCATCTTTGGTAACATGATCCTGGGCCCCACCGCCTATGAGCTCCAGGATAAAGAGGACACCTCAGTCAGGCCTGAGGGCCTGAAGGAACTCCGTGAGGGGGCTAAGAGGCTGGTGCCCAGTCTAGAGATGACGGATGTGATCAGGACTTTCGCTGGCCTGAGGGCTGGGGGCTACCTCCACGATTTCATCATCGAAGCTCCGGCGAAGTATTGGGGCTTCATCAACCTGGCAGGCATCGAGTCGCCCGGCATGGCTTCCTCACCGGCTATCGCCGAGTATGTGGTGAATTTGGTGCGGGAGCAAGGGCTGGAGCTGAGGGAGAAGAAGAATTGGAATCCCATTCGGAAGGCCCGCCCGGACTTCAGCGAGCTTTCCCCGGAGGAGCAGGCGAGGCTGATCGAGAAAGACCCCCGCTATGGGCGCATCGTCTGCCGCTGCGAGACGGTGACCGAGGGGGAGATCGTGGCTGAGATACACGCCCCCGTCCCTGCCCGCACCTACGATGCCCTGAAGAGGCGCACCCACCTCGGCATGGGGCGTTGTCAGGGCTCTTTTGATACCCCCAGGGTGATCGAGATACTGTCTCGCGAACTAGGCATCCCACCCACGCAGGTGATTAAAGAAAGGCGGGGCTCCAACTTCTTAACTCGGCCAACGAAGGAAGTTCCGGAGGGAGGATAAGATGCTTGAGAAACGCTGTGATGTGGCGGTAATCGGCAGTGGCCCAGCGGGGTTAGCAGCGGCCATTGCTGCTAAGGAGGCCGGTGCGCAGGACGTGGTAATCATCGAGCGCGATGTGGAGCTGGGTGGCATCCTTTTGCAGTGCGTCCACAACGGCTTCGGGCTGGAGATCTTTAAGGAGGACCTCACTGGCCCTGAGTACGCCTATCGCTTCATCGAGCGAGCTAAAGAGGTGGGGGTCGAGGCCCTGGTGGACACATTCGTCCTGGATTTGACGCCACTCCGGGAAATCTACGCTATCAATAAACGGGATGGGATGATCAAGCTCGATGCACGGGCAGTGGTTTTGGCCATGGGCTGTCGGGAGCGGCCCCGCGGAGCGTTGGCCATCCCAGGGTTTCGCCCGGCAGGCGTTTACACCGCTGGCACCGCCCAGCGGCTGGTGAACATCGAAGGCTATATGCCCGGCGAGCGCTTCGTCATCCTGGGCTCCGGCGACATCGGCATGATTATGGCGCGCCGCCTGACCTTCGAGGGGGCCAAGGTGGAGCGCATGATAGAGATATTGCCCTATATCAGTGGGCTGAGGCGGAACTATGTCCAGTGCGTGCTGGACTATGACATCCCCCTGCAACTCCGACACACCGTAACTTTCGTCAAAGGGCACGATCGAGTGGAGGCGGTAGTCTCATCTGAGGTGGATGAGAACTGGCAACCTATTCCTGGCACCGAGGAGACCATCCCCTGTGATACGCTCCTTCTCTCGGTGGGGCTCATTCCTGAGAATGAGCTTTCCAAGAAGGCGGGAGTGCAACTGGACCCCCTGACCGGCGGCCCCTACGTGGATGAGACGATGCAGACCAACGTGCCCGGCATCTTCGCCGCAGGCAACGTGGTGCACGTGTACGATTTGGTGGACTGGGTGACCCAAGCGGGCTACCTGGCTGGGCGCCACGCCGGTGAGTACGCCATACAACGGCGGAAGGAGTCGGGGCGCAGGCTGAGGGTGGTTGCCGGCGATAATGTGCATCACGTGGTGCCCCACGTCTTCGACCCACTGAGCCTGGAGCGGGAGCCCCAGGAGCTGCAATTCCGCGTCCGGCATCCGGTGGAGGCCCCAGTCTGGATCAAGGTAGAGGCCGATGGCAAATTGGTCAAGCAGAAAAAGGAGCGCTATGTCCGGCCCAGCGAGATGATCATGCTCAAGCTATCTCCAGAGGATCACGATAAGATAGCTGGGGCAAGGGAGCTCTCGGTGCGGGTAGAGGAAAAGGAGTAAGGAGGGCGAGATGGCTGTGGAAACAACGAAGCTGATCTGCATCACCTGCCCCTTGGGCTGCGAGCTAAAGGTGACCCATGAGGGCAAGAAGGTGCTGGAAGTTGAAGGCCATCAGTGCAAAAGGGGCGTGGAGTATGCTCAGCAGGAGATCTCCGATCCCCGGCGGATGATTATCACCACTGTGCGAGTCAAGGGCGGACTCCACGCCTTGGTTCCGGTGCGCTCTACCGAACCGGTGCCCAAGGCAAAGATTTTCCCCATCCTCAGGAAGTTGCGGGAGGTGGAGCTAAAGGCACCGGTGGAGATGCATCAGGTGGTGCTGGCCAATGCTGAAGGGACGGGAATTGATGTGGTGACCAGCCGGCCCCTCCCGGCGGCTAACTGAAGGCTTCAGGTCCTTTGGTCTCCTTAAAGGATTGGGGCCTGGAGACGGGCTTGAAGTCGTAGAGTTAGGATAAATCAATGGCAAAAGGCAAGAAGCGGTCTAAAAAAGCACAGCGCCCAGGCCGGGATACACCACAATCTCAGGAAGG
>Ga0190316_1000635_pt1 | contig 10782 bp, 8 predicted proteins | sample 48701112_MG_FD_161663 | JGI IMG/M metagenome (GOLD analysis project Ga0190316, IMG submission 161663) | Hydrothermal vent sediment bacterial communities from Southern Trench, Guaymas Basin, Mexico - 4870-11-1-2_MG | ecosystem: Environmental > Aquatic > Marine > Hydrothermal vents > Sediment ... | reverse complement strand
GAGCAGGTGAAGAAAAGAAGGATATGGAATATGTGATATAATCATGAAAAGAGGTGGGGGGAATGAATGAGCAGTATTTGAGTGTTTTTTTGGATGAGGCTCGTGAGTATATGGAGAGTTTGAATGAGAACATGCTCAAACTTGAAAAGGATCCGGAGGATATGGAGATAATAAATGAGATCTTCCGGGTTCTGCACACTTTGAAAGGTATGTCCGCGACGATGGGTTTTGAAAACATGTCGAAACTCTGTCACAGGATGGAGAACATATTCGATGATCTTAGGAACGAGAAAATGAAGATAACGACGGAACTCATGGATACCCTCTTTGCCGGTGTGGATGCCATAGAGAAAATGATCCAAATGATAGCGGAGGGGAAAGGTGACGAGCTGGATGTGAGTGATCTTTTGAACACGTACGAAGGGATAATAAAAGGCGAGATGAAGATAGAAGAGAAAAAAGAGGAAGAAAAGCCTGAAACACCCAAAGAAGAAGAAAAATCTGAGCAGATCAAGGAATACGAGAAGATTCCAATCGAGATAGATGAAACCCTTCTTCACACCTTGGAAGAAGCGAAGAAGAAGGATTACAACACGTATTATGTGAAGGTCGTCTTGGAGGAAGGAACCCTTCTGAAATCCGCAAGGATGTACATGGTGTTCCACAAGATCGAAGAGATGGGTGGAGAAGTGTTGAAAAGCATTCCTCCGGTTGAGGACATAGAGAATGAGAAATTCGAAAGGGAAGTTGAATTGATAGTGGTGTGTAAGATTGATAGAAACAAACTGCATGAAGCAATAGGAAATATATCGGAGATAGAGAAGGTGATAGTCAGAGAAATCGATATGGAAAGTGCAAGGGGGGAAATTGAAGAGAGGAAGGTTGAAACCAAAGAGGAAAAAAAGACCGTTGAAAAAGTTGAAGCCAAAGAATCGAGCAGGATGAAGAGGATAACTCAGACAATCAGGGTCGATATAGATAAACTCGACACCTTGATGAACCTCATGGGGGAGCTGGTCATAGCGAGGAGCAGGATAGCGGATACGCTGAGGAAGTATCAGATAAAAGAAGTGGATGAAAGTCTGGCACAACTCAGCAGGGTAACTTTGGATCTTCAGAACATCATCATGAAGATAAGGATGGTTCCAATAGCTTTCGTTTTCAACAGATTTCCGAGAATGGTCAGGGATCTCGCGAGAAGGTTCAACAAGGAGATAAATCTTGTCATAACTGGTCAAGAAACAGAATTGGATAGAACGGTCGTGGATGAAATCGGCGAACCTCTGCTTCATCTTTTGAGAAACGCGGTCGATCATGGGATAGAACCCAAGGAGGAGAGAATTGCCAAGGGTAAACCACCGGTTGGAACGATAGTCCTCGCAGCGAGGCACGAGGGAAACAACGTCATCATAGAAGTCTCGGACGATGGAAGGGGGATGGACAAGGAGAAGATTCTGAGCAAAGCCATCGAACGCGGTTTAATCGACGAAGCGAGCGCACAGAATCTTCCGGAGGATAAGATATTTTCCTTCGTTTTCATGCCGGGATTCTCGACGAAAGAGGATGTGTCGGATGTGTCTGGTAGAGGAGTCGGAATGGATGTGGTAAAATCCGCCATAGAAGCTTTGAATGGATCAGTCAGTCTGGAGAGTAAGAAGGACGAGGGAACGAAGGTGACGATAAGGTTGCCGTTGACACTGGCAATAATACAGGCGCTCTTGGTGACGATCGGTGATTTCGTCTACGCGATACCGATAGTCAACATAGACAGCACGATGGCGGCGAGCGAGGATGATGTACAGATCGTTGAAAACAGGGAAGTTATGGTAGTTAGAGGAGAGATCATTCCCATAGTTAGGTTGAAAGAAATGTTTGGAATAGAGACAGGCAAGAAGAGTAGGAACATAAATCTCGTGATAGTCAAGAACGGTCCGAGAAAATATGGTTTCGTCGTTGACAGACTCCTTGGGCAGGATGACATAGTGATAAAATCCCTCGGAAAACTTTTGAAGGATATAAAGGAATTCAGCGGTGGTGCCATCCTTGGAGATGGCAGTATCGCCCTCATTCTGGATGTTTCCAACATAGTCTCCAACATTTGAGGGGTGATAGAATGAATAAAAATGAAGGAAATACGGGATCTGAGAAGATATATGAAATACTCAGCTTCAACTTGTGTGGTAGAGATTTCGCAGTGGATGTCGATTACGTTGAGATGGTGATAGAGAAGCCAAACATAACCTTCGTTCCAAAAGCGAGAGAGTTCATAAAAGGAGTTATAAATCTGAGAGGAAGGATCGTCACCGTCGTCGATCTGACGAAATTACTCGGAATAGAGATGGAGAAAGAGAACAACAACTTCAAAAATGTGATGATATTGAAGGTTGGGGATATGGAAGTGGGTTTCCTCGTTGACAACGTGAAGGAGGTCATAAGGGCGAAGGAAAGTGACATAGATACGCAATTTGGAAGTGTGGAATATGAAAGAAAAGCCAAAGGGGTCATAAAGAAGGGTGATAAGTTGGTCGTTTATCTCGATGTGGAGGAAATTCTCAAGACATAAAGGAGGATGGAGTCATGGCAAAGAGGGTTCTCATAGTCGATGATGCTGCCTTCATGAGGATGCTCTTGAAGGATATAATAACCAAGGCCGGATATGAAGTTGTTGGTGAAGCAACCAACGGGGTCGAGGCTGTGGAGAAATACAAGGAATTGAAACCTGACATAGTCACGATGGATATAACGATGCCGGAGATGAACGGGATAGAAGCCATAAAGAAGATAAAGGAGATAGATCCGAATGCGAACATAATAGTCTGCAGTGCGATGGGACAGCAAGCCATGGTCGTTGAAGCGATCCAAGCGGGAGCCAAGGATTTCATAGTCAAACCGTTCCAGCAATCGAGAGTCGTTGAAGCTCTGAACAAAGTTTCCAAGTGAGGTAATTGCGTTGGCTACGGGAACAAATTTCGAGGGCTTTCCAGCCACTTATTTATCTTTCTTGCTTTCCTCTCTTTTGATATTGGCGATTCTTTTTATCGTTTATCTACTGGTGAAGAAATACCTTGGAAGGTCCATCGGAAGAACGGTTGAAATCGTGGACAAGATCGTTTTGGATAGACACAACACGATATATCTTTTGAAATTCCCGAACAAGTACATGTACATATCGAGTGGTCCAAATGGTGTGAATATACTTGGTGAAGTGGATGAAGTTGAGATAACGGAAAGACTTCCAATGGGACGGAAAAGATTCAGGGAGATCTTCTTCAAGAGGATCGGAAAATTCTCGCTGAGTGAAGAACTCAGCAAGTTGGAGAAAATGGAAAAATGAGGTGTGGATTTCATTTCATTCTCCTCTTCATCATTTTTGCCTGTTTCATCAACACGATCGTTTTCCCACAGGAGGAGATTCCCCTTCCAAGGATACAGGTAGGCATAGACAGGGTCGAAAAACCTCGAGATCTCGTGATAACACTTGAAATCCTCCTCCTGATAACGGTCCTCGCCCTCGCTCCATCCATACTCGTGTTGATGACATCATTCACGAGAATAATAGTGGTTTTTTCGTTCCTGAGGAATGCCCTCGGAACGAGGCAGACACCGACGAATCAAATCCTGATCGGCTTGTCCTTGTTTCTAACCTTCTTCATAATGGAACCTGTTTTCAAAGATATATACAACTATGCCTTACAACCCTACATGAACGGTGAGATAGGATACGAGGAGATGTTCAAAAGAGCCATGGTTCCGATCAGAGGATTCATGATAAAGCAGATAAAGATACATCACAACGAGGACAACATTGACATGCTTTTGGAGAGTTTAAAAAGACCAAAGGTGAAGAATATAGAGGATACACCAACATCGGTTTTGATCCCTGCCTTCGTCATAAGTGAACTTGAGATAGCCTTCAAAATGGGGATTCTTTTGTACATCCCATTCATACTGGTGGATATGATAGTGGCAAGTATACTACTGGCGATGGGTATGATAATGGTTCCACCCGTTCTCGTTTCCTTACCTTTCAAAGTCCTCATATTCGTTCTGGTCAACGGTTGGGATCTGCTCGTGTCCGGTCTCATACGAAGTTTCTAATCCTCATCACTGTCTTCCAGAAACATCATCTTCTCGAGCATTCGTTTCATGTTCGAGTAATTCAGATCCTCACCAAGTTTCAGCAGTGAAAATGCTGCCTTTATTATTGCCAACCTTGGATAGTTAACCATCAAAACCTTTATAGGATCAACCTCATCCTTCTTGAAAAGAAGATTCGTTTCCATCATCCTTCATCCCTCTGATCGAATATGAAATTCTCTCTAAAAAATTTTACCATATTTCCAAAGAAAAAGTAATACTCTTGGTAAAAAAAACATCCCATCTCAGTTCAAAATTTCTATCGTGATATTTCCATATTCCTTGCTGTTCGAAGATTTAACTATGTAAATCGATCGTACAATTATGGGAAAATCAATTTTCCCGTCCTTCTTGTCGAAATTCACCCATTCCTTTAATTTCAGTCTCCGAGGATCAATCTTCACTTCAACCTTTCCAGACCCTAATTTCACCATGGGACCAACTAAGGGTTCTCCATCCGAATCTATCACATCGTACCTCAAAAAATTCTCGGAACCATCACCATGTATGAGGATTCTGGGTAACAGATTCTCGTTGGGAATGAGAATTCCCAGAAGAATACCAGCTGTTCTCTCACGATCCAAGTTGTATTTCAAACTCATCTCATTCGGATTGTATCTTGAAAATTCAATCTTTCCGAATGTTCCAAAAGTCGGTATCAGTTCCAACATCTCAACCATATCTTGGGATAACATGGCTCTGTCCATGCTCGCCCTTCGGTTGAAGGGAAGTATATCCGCCATGAGATAATACTCATCCACGACATCCTTCACATTCCACCCCAGCTCCAGCATCTTCCTTGCGGATTGAAGGGATATCCCGATGAAATTTCCAAATCCTTCACCATCGAATTTGAATTCATCCCCCACTTTGGTCACCTTGAAGATGGAACTGGGTAATTGGAGTACTTTCCAAATGTTCTCACCTTTGAGAATCTTCACACCGCGTTTCCCCGTCAATTTCAATTCCACCACTCTTTTGTATTCATCCCTTTTTTTAATCTCGATTTTCACCACATCACCGATGTCACACATCCTTGAAATCATCTTTCCGATTTCCGATGAGGTGTAAACCCTGTTCCACTCGGATTTTCCAGAGAATCTGTCTTTCCCATCCTCCAGATACCATCTGATATCATCCTTGGCTTTAACACCGGAATTTGAACGGTTGAACAAGCCATCCACCACAAATCCAGCAGTCGTTATGACTCGATTCTTCGTTTCCCTAAGGCAATTCCTCAGCTTCCACGAAGGAGTTTTTTCATTCGTTATTTGAAATGCGGACAGCCTATACAGAAGATCGTGATCTTCGCCTGCGTATCTTCCCGTCAAAAGAGAGTAAACCACATGGGTTCTCAATATGATCGCCTTCAATCTCCTCAGTTCGATTGAATCATTCCTTTCGATGAATCCTTCCAAATTTCTGATGAGGTAATTCTCCAAGGTTTCGACGTTCAAAAGACGAATCTTCCCTCTTCTCAACGCGATGAGAATGTGATCAAATTCCTCATCCATGAAGTTGAAGACTCCCTTCAGCTCCACCTCCGATGAGAGGATTCTTCCATTCACTCCGAACAGAGCTATCTTTCCATCGATTTTTCCAAACCTTACCCTTTCACCCTTCTCCATTTTCAGGATTTTCTTCCCATCCGCGAACAGATCGGTATCATCCACAACGTCGATATCGACGTAATCGAGATTATCCATCACGAGACTTTTCACGATCAGTTCATCCTCACCGAGATCGGGCATCCTAAGGAATGGCAATTTCAATCTTTTCTTTTCCGCGATTTTCTCAACCTTGAAATCTCTGAACACCGTGAAAAAATAAGGATAACTCGTCGCGGAGTAGTCATTTGAAACTAAGATCACTTTGTATTCGTATTTTCCCGAAAGATCAACGGTGTAGTCGAAAAACTCTATTTTCCTCTCACCTTCCAGTTTCCTTTCGAACAACCTCAACCACTCACCGTTCACACCACTCTTTCTAAGTAATATCAACTTAGCAAAATCCACAGCTTTATCAAAATTAACTCTTACAAGAACCCCATCCGGATAGTTTGAATACTTCACCGTGAATTTTGGAAGTGCTCCCTCATTTTTCGATTCAACCAGAGTTGGAAGTGTACCGATTCCCAACCTGAAGAAAACCACACTTTTCTTCCCCTCAAATACGAGTATCCTTTTCGTGGCGATTTCAAATCCATCCAAATTCAAACTCACCTTTCTCACACCTGGGGATACGTTCGGGATCAGCGTCTTGAAACCATCCACGTTGAATTTTCTTCCATCAACCTCGATCGTTATGAGATCTTTGAGATCCTCCTCGTAATTCTCAAGCACTACCTCGATGGACCCACTCAACATGGTTCCGGGGAAATAATGTTCCAGTATCTCGTCGTATTCGTATCCTCTCTCCGCCATGTCCATGGCACCGTACTGTGACAATCCCACTCCATGTCCAAAACCCCTACCCCAGAATATGTATTCATCACTGATCGGATCGAACTGAAGATCGAAGAATGAACTTCTCAACCCGACGATCAACCTGAAACTGTTTCCATCAATCTCTATTTCCCTATCCCCGATTATTTTGAGTTTCGTCACCCTTCCAGATGGTCCCCTGTCGAGGATCTCTATTTTCTTCAACCTGGAACCTACGAAAGTTTTCTCAGATTTTGAGAGTTTTCTCAGGATTTCCATGCGTGGGATTGAGACAACCCACGAGTAGTAATCCGAGAAGGCACCGTAGGGTATCCCATCTTCACCCTTGTCATCGAATGTGAGAATGTACGGTATGTTTCCTCCCCATATTTCCGATGGAAGGGCTGATCTTCCACCGTTGTGGCTGGAGAAGAAAACGCGTGCGAGTTTATCCCCATACTTGAGCGTGATTCCCGACGTATCACGAACCGCTCGTTCGTATTTCCGCATCTTGGATGGTTTCACGTTTGGTATCCCACGATAGACTTGACAGGTGACGGAGGAGCAGATATCGTATCCATACTTTGAGTAAATCGAAGAGTTGATCTTCAACAGTGCATACGTTCTGGCTAAAACCGCCTGTGCTTTCAACGCTTCTAACCCGGCTTTCCATCCCATTTCGTATGGAAGAACCAACTCGATGTATTCCTCAAAATCGAGCTCGTTGATCAAAAACAATCTCCCATTCCTCGGGTGAAACACCATAGAACCGGGGAAAGAGTAAACTCTTCTCCCAGTGTTTATCTTCACGTATCCGTTGGAACAGCTCACGTGTTCGAATATACCCCTTGTGATCACCTTGTTTTTACTTTTAACCATCAACTCGTCATGAACGAGTTGAATCTGTAGTTCCGTCTTTCCCAGATTTCTGCCGTTGAGGTTCAGATCACCTTCACACGAAACGAACAACTCGTTGAATCCATTCAAGATCTCCCCAGGGTTCGACAGACTGACTCTTATTTCGATCGAAAAAAGGAAGGAACTCAAAATCAAGAGGAAGTTGATGATGTATATCAACTTATCTCCCATTTCGTTCCGTCCGGGGTATCCTTCAGAGTTATACCAACCTTTGAAAATGTGGATCTTATGGAGTCCGCAACATCGAATCTTTTCATCTTCCTGTACTCGTTTCTCAACTCCACGAATGATTCCACCATCTCATCGAATTTTAGATCAACGGTGGTTTTCTCCTCCTCATCGAACAAACCGAATATGGGACCGAATTCCTCCCTCACCAAGTAGTACCCTTCGACCATTCTTTCTTCATCCTTCGTTGTGTTCAATTCTTTGATAATGTCGAAGATGAATCCCAGAGCCTTCGGTGTGTTGAAATCATCATCTAATGCGTCCACTATTTTCTCCCTGTTATCCTTCAACCACGCGGATTCTTTTCTGGGGATTATAACATCCATTTCGAGCTTTTCCTCGATCCTTCTCAAGGTATCCCTCGCTCTCTTCATCGTCACCTTCGCATTTTCGAGTGCCTCTTCGAACGCATCCATTGGGCTTCTGTAATGTTTTGAGAGAAGAAAGTATCTCACCGCATCCTTTCCGAAGATCCTTAACGCTTCCCTGAGAATCACGAAATTTCCCTTGGATTTCGACATCTTATCTCCCTTGAAATTCACCATTCCGTTGTGTAGCCAATATTTCACGAAGATTTTTCCGGTGAGTGCCTCGGTTTGGGCTATTTCGTTCTCGTGATGTGGAAATATGAGATCCGTTCCACCTGCATGAATATCGAAACTCTCACCGAGGAGGCTTGTTGACATGGCTGAACACTCGATGTGCCATCCCGGTCTTCCATAACCCCACGGACTCTCCCAACTCGGTTCACCTGGTTTGGCGGATTTCCAGAGGGCAAAATCGAGGGGATCCCTTTTCTTTTCACCCGGTTCTATCCTTGCGCCAATCACCATGTCATCGATGTTTCTATGTGATAATTTACCGTATTCCTTGAATTTTCGAACACTGAAATAAACATCACCATCCGAAACGTAAGCGAATCCCTTTTTCAACAGCCCGTCTATGAAGTCCACAATTTCTTTCAGATAATCAGTTGTCTTGGGGTGAAAATTCGCATCCCTTATTCCAAGCTCTCTCGCATCTTTTCTGTATTCATTTATGTATTTCTCAGCCAACTTCATCGGATCGACTCCCAACTCGTTCGCCCTGTTTATTATTTTGTCATCTATGTCCGTGAAATTCTGAACGTATATCACCCTGTATCCTCTGTACTCCAAATATCTTCTCAAAACATCGAAAACGACAGCTGCCCTCGCGTTGCCTATGTGTATCAGATTGTAAACAGTTGGACCGCAGACATACATTTTCACCACGTTATCCTCGAATGGTTCAAATCTCTCCTTCACACCGGTCATCGTGTTTCTGAGATATATCACCTCATTATCACCCCATCACATCTTCCTCAGCTCTCCACGGGATCGTCGCCTATTTTCAAATCGGTGGGAAGGTTCTGTTTCAAATCCTCACTGGGTAACCTTTCGATGTTACTTTGCACGTTTTTCACAACCTCTTCCTCGGTTCTTCTTTCCCCCTCTTCCTTCACATCCCCCTTCTCCTCGCCTATCTTGAGCTCCTTCTTGAGTATTCTCTTGAGTTCATCACCTTCGATCGTTTCCTTTTCAAGGAGGAGGTTCGCTATATAGTCGAGTTCCTCCCTGTATTTCATCAGTATGGACTTCGCCTTCTCATAACACTCCGTTATTATCCTCCTGACTTCCTTGTCTATCTCATAAGCCACCTCTTCACTGTAGTTTTTTAACCTCGTTATCTCTTTACCAAGGAAGACCTCCCTTTCTTCCTTTCCCCAACTTATGGGACCTATGTTATCACTCATTCCAAATCTACAAACCATCATCCTTGCGATCTCCGTGGCTTTCTCTATATCATTCTCTGCCCCACTCGTTATCTCGTTGAAGACTATCTCCTCGGCTGCTCTCCCACCGAGAAGGCCCGTTATTCTATCATAGAGCTCGCTCTTTGTCATGAGGTATCTATCCTCGATGGGAAGCTGTAATGTGTAGCCCAAAGCTCTGTATCCCCTCGGTATGATGGATATCCTGTGAACCGGATCGGCGTTCGGTAGGATGGACGAAACTATGGCATGTCCAACCTCATGATAAGCTATTATCTTCCTCTCCCTCGGACTTATCACCCTCGATTTTCTCTCCGGGCCAGCGATCACCCTGTCTATGGCTTCCTCCAATTCCTCCATCGATATCTTATCCTTCTTCCTCCTCGCTGCGAGAAGTGCAGCTTCATTCACGAGATTTTCAAGATCCGCCCCAACGAAGCCGGGAGTTCTTCTCGCGAGGACCTTCAGATCGACATCATCCGCCAGAGGTTTCCCACGAACGTGTATCCTGAGTATCGCTTCCCTTCCCTTTATGTCGGGAGGATCGACGACCACCTTTTTATCGAATCTACCAGGTCTCAGAAGAGCTGGATCGAGTATATCCGGTCTGTTCGTCGCTGCCATTATTATTATTCCTTCCTTAACATCGAAACCATCCATCTCGACCAGAAGCTGATTCAACGTCTGTTCCCTCTCATCGTGACCTCCACCGAGTCCGGCTCCTCTCTGCCTCCCAACTGCGTCTATTTCATCTATGAAAACTATAGCCGGTGCATTTTGCTTCGCTTGGTTGAACAGATCTCTGACCCTCGCAGCACCGACACCGACGAACAACTCCACGAAATCCGAGCCACTCATGTGGAAGAAAGGCACACCAGCTTCTCCAGCAACTGCCCTTGCGAGCAATGTTTTACCGGTTCCCGGTGGTCCAACGAGAAGAATACCCTTCGGCATCCTCGCTCCAAGCTTCCCAAAGGATGATGGATTCTTCAAGAACTCGACAACATCCTTCAGTTCCTCGACGGCTTCATCGACACCCGCAACATCTTTGAATGTTACCCTCTTTTCATTCGGTCTGACGACACGTGCGGGACTCCTCGTGAAGGTGAAGACCTGAGAATTCCTCCCAGACACTGTCCTCATCGTGAAAAACCACAGGAAGATCAGAAATACAAGCGGAACGACGGTACCTATGACGTTCAACCACCAGGTTGATGATATGCTCTTCTTCGCATCGACCTTTATTCCCTTGTCCATTATGGTCTTTATCAGATTCGAATCGTT
>Ga0190316_1000629_pt1 | contig 10839 bp, 9 predicted proteins | sample 48701112_MG_FD_161663 | JGI IMG/M metagenome (GOLD analysis project Ga0190316, IMG submission 161663) | Hydrothermal vent sediment bacterial communities from Southern Trench, Guaymas Basin, Mexico - 4870-11-1-2_MG | ecosystem: Environmental > Aquatic > Marine > Hydrothermal vents > Sediment ... | reverse complement strand
TTGTTCTGGATAATACTCTATTATTGGTTTTCCGAGTTGCTTCTTTGATCTCTGCCTTATTCTCTTGAGTCGATTTAGGATCAGCCACCTATTAACCTTTATGGCCTCGGCCAGTTCTGTTGTTGTTGCCCCTCTATAATGGATTAGGTAGTCTATGATTTTGTGGTCGAGTTCGTCTATGCAGAATATGTGCGGATTTACCTCTCCCCTCCTGTATGTTAGGATCTCCAATTCTGCTAGTGAACTTTTAATCTTTGATAGTTCCTCCTCTAATCTTTTGAGTCTTTTCTCTATTCTGAGCATGTGATCCGGCTTGGGAGTTCTTTGTAGCTTCTCTATTATCGCCTCTCTGATGAATTTGCTTCTCTCACCCTCCGGAACTCGGAGAGCCAGCTCGGCATATACATCGCTTGGAACCTTAACGGTTAAAGTAATCATGTCCCCCATGATCATTCACTAGGGCATTAACTGCCTCAGTTAACCTTTAGATGCTGAGACATTTAGATTTTGCCAGGATGGATAATTAACCTTATAGACGCATACAAGCGGGATGAGGTTTGTTCCAGAAGCGGGATGCGGAGATCCCTTCTCCTGGGAGAAGTATGCCTCCTCAAAATACTTCAGTTTTATCGTTGAGTAGCCGTAGAGAACCATCTCCTTACCATAATTCATGAGCTTATATAACGTTGTGTTCTGTCCCCTCTCATTATGCATGATCTCACCGCCGTCTATCCTGCCATTCCTGTTCTTGTCCACCCAATCCCAGCCTAAAGTGTAATTTCCAAACTCTTTACTGTCTAATCCGGGGATTTCAGCCATCCATTGCCATTTTCCCTCATCTCCGCCGGCCATGGCTATCCTACCTTGAGTATCAAAGGTCGTAAAGACCACAACGTATGTGACATTGAATCTTTTTAGGATCTTTATTGCCTCATCCTCATTCGACATGAACATAAGCCCAATCTGCTTTATCTGAGTTGAATTCCAAGTTCCATTATCGGCAAGTGAGGATCTATTCGCGATAGTAGTGATCCAGTATCCATAATCCCACCAGCTGGCAACTACGGTTCCAGACTCGCCTGGCCTGCTGGGCGAGGGAGGAGTATTCAATCTAATCCATGTTAGGGCATTCAGCCAATCCCTAACTATGCCGGATGGCTTAGCTGATATGCTTGCGCAACTGATGGTTGCAGGAGCATATGCCTGAGAGAATGTTCTCGGCCCTCTCCTCTTCAATGGAGAAGCGGCAAAATCAGTTCCGGTAACATACGTTAGGAGCAGAAGCGTGAAGACCATTACTATAATAGCCATAGAAGTCTCCTTGCTGAAGAGCCGCCTCAGCCGCCTCTTATAGGCGACGCTAGGCTCCCTCAATGAGAGTATGAATGGCCTTAATAGACGGGCTATAGCTAGTGCTGAGAATAGGCTTACTGGACAGGACATCAGTATGTTAAGCCTAATCATGGAGCTGGCCGAGTATATCGAGCTTAAACCATAAATTATGGCCAGAATGCTTAGATTCGTCCCCATCATAACGGCAAAGTATAATCCAACTATGAAGAAGAAGAGGTTTACGCCGAAGTTATAGTAGAATGTACTCCAGGCGGATGGCCTGTGCTCAGCGACGGACTCAAAGAGCGGATGCTGAAATCGGATCGAAGGATTAATTACTGATAGAAATTTCGTTCCTAACGGAGCGATCTTACCCGTCCACCAGAGAATGCCGAGGGAGACGGCCAGCAAAGCCAAAACGATCGATGAATAGGTGATTCTCTTAGCCCTGGTATCGGCTCTATGATACAGCTCGGCAAGAAGCATCAAGAAGAAGACGGCGTAGACAAGCAGCATTTGATACTCAAAGTTGAATCGAGTCCCCAAATAATCGAGCGGAAATCTTGATCCAAGCCTTGGAACGCAGGATGCAATCGAGATCGTAATGAAGAAGGTTATAGTATATGACACGAGAAGACGTAGAGAATACCTTTTAATGAGCACGAGGACAAGAGCGAATAGGGCTGCTATTGTAACAATATATTTCGAGGCGCCCCAAGTCGCGCATAGATATCCAAGGGTCAAACCGGACGCTACGGCCCAAGCTGTCCCGGCGGATAGCAATGTATCCTTGAGGTCAGAGCTGGCAGTTCCTTCAGTCATGGTTGCTCTGTTAAAGAAGAATAGGAAGAGCAGTATGCCGAGGATGCCTACTGACTCATCATCGAAGAATCCGAGGCATGTCCTTCCAATATAGGAGGGATCTAAAGCCAAGAAGAAGGCGGCGAGCAATCCAACAGATTCACCGCCGAGATCCCTGCCTAAAAGATACATCACTATACAGGCTATTGAAGCCATGACTACAGGGAAGATCACGCAGAAGACATATATGGGATCAGATTGTAGTGGATCAAGCGTTGGATGCATCACTATTGGAATGTGCAATGCACTTATCAGTATATATAATGTAGCTGCAAGCATAGGCAGGCCTGGATACGCACGGTAGCGTATCTCATTCCCCCATGGATACCAGCTCAGATAATCGTGCCATGAAGCCCACCCTGCAAATCCATGCTCAACAATATACTTCGTCTGCCTATACTGATAGTATGGATCAAACTCATTTAGGTAGTAGCCCCATCGAATCGGAAGTAGCCTAACTGAGAATGCCAAAATGAATATTAAGGCGAGAATCGTGAACTTCAGCATCCTGCTCGTAGAGACCTCGGGTCGGATAGAAGAGATCTTTCTTAATAGTCGAGTAAATCTGCGGGCTCTCATGGCCTCATATCCTTCCTCGGCATCACCTCTCTTTTAGAACGACTGATCAATATTTAGTTTGTGGTCTCCCCCTAAAATTCTACTTATTATCCAAGCCAAACGCACGAGAAACCGCAAATTTAATCTTCAATGAGAAAGAACTGTAATTGTGCATGGCATGAGAGGGGAAGGTTATGGCTGAACCTGTAAAGTTCGGAATCATAGGAACAGGTGTCGGAGCAAACTTCTGCGCAAATGGCCTCTCAATGATAAAAGATTCGGGAGTGGCTGAGCTCGTCGCTGTCACCAGCAGAAGGGAGGAAAGGGCCAAGGAGTTCGCATCAAAGTGGAAACTGAAGTATTGGTTTACTGATCACAATGAGATGATCGAAAAGGCACCAATAGACGCCGTTATAGTAAGCGTCCCGCACTATCTACATCATCCAATATCAATCGACGCCATGAAAGCCGGTAAGCATGTGCTTGTAGATAAGCCTATGGCAATTAGCCTAAAAGAGGCTGATGAGATGATAGAGGAATCCAAGAAGAGAGATGTGAAGTTAGGGGTTATCCTGCAATCCAGATTCGATCCAACGTTCAGGAGGGTTAAGGGCGCCGTTGATGAGGGTAGGTTCGGTCGCATGATACTCGGAGAGGCCATAGTAGAATGGTTCAGAACCCAAGAATACTATGACAGCAGCTCATGGAGGGGGAGATGGGCAACGGAGGGCGGAGGAGCACTAATAAACCAGGCGATCCACACAATAGACCTGCTAATCTGGATAATGGGATCGCCCAAGTATCTCTGGGCTCAAATAGACACGGTCGCCCATAAAATAGAAGTGGAGGACATAGCCGTTGCAACATTAAGATTCGAGAATGGAGCATTGGGGGTGATTCAGGGAAGCACAGCGACGTATCCAGGGTTGCCGACGAGACTGGAGATCCATGGAACAAAGGGAACAGCGATAATCGAGGGAGAGATTCTCAAGAGATGGTCAGTAATGGGCGAGGAGGAGATAACCGCCGGGAAATCTAAGGAGGGACTTAAGTCATGGGCTAGGCCTGAACTCGTCCCAGCGACTAATCATGCATCGCTGATCAGAGACTTCGCAGAGGCAGTTAGGGATGATAGGGAGCCATTCGTTAATGGACAGGAGGGCAGAAGATCCCTAGAGGTTATAATGGCAATCTACAAGTCGGGCAGAAGCAGAGAAGTAGTTGAGTTCCCCTTAGCAGATTAGCCTGAGATGCAGTCTCATCCAGCCTCAAATAGCCTTCCATCCAATATTACATACCTGACCTTAACCTCGTATTCTCAAGGATCCCTATAGATCTCCAAGACCGTTATGTCAACTCTCATCTCCCTATCCAAGGCGCCCATGTCACCCAAAACCCTCAAGCCTAACTGAATTCCCATATGCGAAGTTCGACAGGAGGAGTAGCGATTCCTCAAGGCTTCTCGCCTTCACATCTATCATATAGCTCGAATGATCAGCCGTTAAAAGATTGAGCAGATCCTTGGATGCTTCATCCATAGTTAATAGGTTTCCACAAAGCGTGTAAGTGCGGGGGCTTCACGGACCTTACATCAGCTGCTATGTAGTTATCAGCGCAAAGCACATCCTCGATGTCCAGGCTTCCATTAAAGACTCATAGTCTCTTTGAGGGGGGCATCCGCCTTAATGATATATGTCATTTAAAGTCTCATTCAATCATAGACTCGAGATCAAGGAGAGCAGGAAGCCCCTCCCCCTCCTGAGGGAATTCAAAACGTCAACTCCAGTCTCGTCCTCAAGGGCAAGCCATCCATCATAGCCCTGACCCTGCAGCTCCTTAAGGTATCTGCTCCACGGCACCAATCCCTCTCCTACAGTCGCCCTGCCAGTTTCAGGATTGTGATCCTTAGCATGAGTGTGAACTATCCATTCTCCAAGCTCCCTCACGCCTCGAATAATCTCCTCAACGCCATAACGTAAGAGATTTGCAGGGTCAAAGTTCACGCCAAGTCCCTCACTGCCTATATCCTCCAAGAAAGCCCTAAGCGTTCTAGTCGGCTCTATCCCAGTCTCTATCGCGAAGCATGCGTTCAAGTCTTCAGCGTACCTGGCAATCTTAGATATGCTATCCTTAATGATGCGGTAACCCAAACAATTGGGATCATCTGGGATCAATCCGGGATGCGCGGTTACAATAGGCGCCCCAAATTCAGACGCGAGCTCCAGAACTTTCTTTGTCTTCTCGATCCTCCACTCTAAACCCTCAGGATCATCGAGTCCTCCAATCCTCTTAGCCCCAGATAACTGTGCACAGAACCCAGAGATCTCCAGTCCATAGGAATGAATGATCTCCTTAACTTCTCCTCTGCATTTCTCGTCGCATCTATCCGGATCCAAGAGGCATGGAGCATCGGCGCTATAGTCTACAGCCCATAATTGTACGCCCTCAACGCCAATATCATTAGCCAGTTCGAGCTGCTTCTTCAAGTCTTGGAAGGAAGAAGTTTTCCCAAGAGACCATAATGTAAGCCCGATCCTGAAGGTCATACCCCTTCATCTCCTACAGAGAAAATTCATGGATCCAACCATAATTTCTATCGGGTTTTCTTGACGCCTTCATCCGAAGCTGCCCTAATCTCGATTCTCTTCGGAGTTAATGAGAGGCTTCTTCCACACTTAGGGCACTTCCCATTATGCATTTGAAGTATCTCCTCCGGAGACTTTAATTCTTCTCCCTCATACAAGATCGCGCCGCATCCGTCACACTTCACTTGCTGAGGCAAACTACGATCCTCCATATCAATTACCGAGGCTTCCCTAAATAAAGGATTCGCAAGGACAGATTTAAATTGGTAGCAAAGAATAATATACGTTACATTCTGGGGAAAGGATAGATTGAAGATTCTATTATTATGCGAGAAGCCCAGCGCCGCCAAGAGGATCGCCAAGGCCCTTGATGATAGTGGAGATCCAGTAGAGAAGAGAATAGGCTCAGTTCCATACTATGAATCTAAGAATGAGGGTAGGATCCTAATAGTCGTCCCGGCCCTTGGACACTTGTATACAGTCGCACCGAAGGTGAGGAATCGCAATGTATATCCAGTCTTCGATTTCGAGTGGGTTCCAAGATATGAGGCTGAAAGGAATGCCGGGAACATTAAGGAGTGGATCGATGCTATCTCGAAGCTCTCAAGGGAGGCAGACGAATTCATCTTGGCGACGGACTATGACATTGAAGGAGCGACATTAGGCTACACGATACTCAAGTATGCATGCGGAGGCAAGGAAGAAGAAGCCAAAAGAATGAAGTTCTCAACCCTCACAGAATCGGAGCTAAAGCAATCCTATAAGGAGCTTCTGGATCACATAGAGTTTCCCATGGTTGAAGCCGGAATCTGCCGTCACATGCTTGACGCGATATACGGCATAAACCTTTCTAGGGCAATGACGGTAGCCGCAAAGAGATGGAGCGGAAAATACAAGACATTAAGCACGGGGAGGGTGCAGGGTCCAACGCTCAAATTCCTCGTTGAGCGTGAAATAGAGATAAACTGCTTCGTTCCAGTCCCCTTCTGGAGGATAGATGCGGAAGTCGAGATCAACGGTGAGACATTCAAGATCGAGTATGAGAAGAGCGTAATAAAGAGACTGAAGGAAGCACAGTCGATAGTTGAGGATTGCAGCGGAAGGAAGGGTAGGATCATAGATGTAAACGTCAGAGAGATCCATCAAGCCCCTCCAGTCCCATTTGATCTTGGAACTCTACAGAGGGAAGCCTACAGCCTATTCAGGTATACCCCACGTCGAACAGCGGATATAGCTGAGAGACTATACCTTGAAGCGTTAATCTCATACCCGAGGACTTCAAGTCAGAAGCTCCCCAAATCGATCAATTATAGGGCAATACTAGAATCTTTAGGCAGGGACGCCAAATATAAGAGGCTTACTGGACTGCTGCTTGGGAGGAAGAGCCTAACACCAGTTGAGGGGAAAGGTTATGATCCAGCGCATCCAGCAATATACCCGACTGGAAACCTTCCCGAAAGGGAGTTAAGTCAACCTGAAAGGAGATTATGGGATCTAATTGTTAGAAGGTTCATGTCGGCCTTCGGCGAGCCAGCCGTCAAGCAGAGCGTTAAAGTCTCGATCGATGTTAATGGGCATATCTTCTATCTCAGAGGCAGACGAATACTGAAGGAGGGCTGGATGATCTTCTACAAGCCATTCCTTCGAGTGGAGGATGTGATACTCCCACCACTCAAGAATGGGCAGACAGTGAAGATCAAGAATGTCTCTTGGAGACAGGACTTCACCAAGCCTCCATCCAGATATAATCCAAGCAGCCTATTGAAGAAGATGGAGGATGAGGGAATAGGGACAAAGGCGACGAGAGCCGACATAATCGATACGCTATATACTCGAGGATACGTAAGCGGGGATAGGGCGATGGTCTCGGAGCTCGGATTAGACATAATTGAAGTCCTAAGCAAATACTGCCCCGAGGTGATCTCAGTTGAGTTCACTAGGGATCTCGAGAGGAGCATGGAGAATATCAAGAGCGGAAACGAGAGACGTGAAGACGTGATCGACAGAGCCGTGAATCATCTGAAGCCCATACTGCTGAGACTGAAGGAGAGCGAGGAGCTCATAGGAGAGGAGCTGAGCGAGGCAATAAGGAAGACACTGTTGAATAGAAGGATAATCGGCGACTGTCCAGTATGCGGATCAGGAAAACTGATAATAATACGTTCCAGAAGGACTGGCAAGCGTTTCATCGGGTGTACAAACTTCTTTAAGCACCAGTGCAATGTCTCGTTTCCGCTTCCACAGAAGGGGACTGTGTCATCCGCCAATAAGACCTGTAGCAAATGCGGCTTCCCAATGATCAGACTTAAATTGAAGGGTAAGCGGCCATTAACCTTCTGTGTAAATCCGAAATGCCCCGGAAAGGATGGAATGGCTAGATGAGCTGTAAGATATGCGGTAGAAGAGCGAAGAGCGAATTCTGCAGGAGGCATGAGGAAGCCTACAAGTCGATACTTGAAGTGTATCGTGAATGGCAGGAGGCATTGAGCATCTCCTGGAGGGAATATCTGGAGGAGATCGCGAAGAACCCATATTCTGGCAGATGGGTTAAGGATGTAGCATCATATCTGCTATCCAAATCAGCGGCAGAGGAGAAACGATGATGTTGCCTTAATGAAAATTTTAAATGATCGAATTGTATCAGAAGAATTGTCGGAGGTAAATCTGTTGGGGTACCATCTTAGGAAGATCTACGAGAAAATATCATCCTATCGTCTTTCACGTTCCCTTATCGCCGCATTGATTATGGCAACCTCGATCTTCCTCCTTGGAGGAGGAATATACGATATCTTCATGAATCCGCCAATAATACTGCCGGTTGGGGGAGCAAGATTTCTTCCGTTCATACCGTATGACATTAATAGCCAACTGCTCGTTGGAAGCATAGGAGTCATCATCCTGTATGCGCTTGGAGCCTTAGGATTGCTCATAATCTATCATAGCACTAGATACATGCATGACCAGAGGACAGCCTTGATCCTCATAGGGATGGGAGCAAGTTTTCTGTTAATTTCATTCGGCATAATCGAGTCTATAATCTTCTGGATAATAAATTATTATTAGGCTCTAAAGGCTATCTGAATTTAAATTATATTAATCTCGAGATCCATATCTCAGATCTCCAGTTTATCCATTAGAGTTGATTAGTATGAGGACGATTGAGTGGCGTGAAGGTGTAGTATTAACTATCGATCAGCGATTTCTGCCGCTTAGGGAGGAGTGGATTGAGATAAGGAACTGTATGGATGCGGCGTCAGCAATAAGGGAGATGAAGGTTAGAGGTGCACCGCTAATAGGAGTTACGGCGGCCTACGGCTTGGCATTAACGGCTTACCATTCGAGAGCTAGGAGCAGGGACGAATTGATGCGTGAACTTGAGAGATGCGCTGAAAGATTGAGGAGGACAAGACCGACGGCTGTTAATCTATTCTGGGCGATCAGTAGAGTCTTGGATAGGGCTAAGAGGACAACGGGAGGAGTGGAGGAGCTGAGAGATGCAGTTATTTCGGAAGCTATCGCAATGGCCGATGAGGATGTAGAGACAAACAGGAGGATCGGAATGTACGGTGCAAGGCTAATATCGGATGGCGATACCATCCTGACCCATTGTAATGCTGGCAGCTTAGCCACTGTGGATTATGGAACTGCATTAGCTGTTATTCGAGCGGCATGGGAGGAGGGTAAGAAGATAAGGGTCATAGCTGATGAGACGAGGCCGAAGCTTCAGGGAGCAAGGCTAACAGTATATGAGCTCATGCGGGACGGTATACCAGTAATGTTGATCACGGATAACATGGCTGGGTATGTGATGGCTAAGGGCATGGTTGATAAGGTGATTGTAGGCGCCGATAGGATAGTGAAGGATGGAGTGGCAAATAAGATAGGCACATATACAGTTGCAGTCTTGGCTAAGGAGCATAAAATACCATTCTACGTTGCTGCTCCAACATCCACATTTGATCTCTCAAGGGCATCTAGGGATGTAATAATAGAGGAGAGAAGCCCAGATGAGGTCATATATGTCGGTTCAACGAGGATAGCGCCTGAGGGAGTGAAGGTTATAAATCCAGCCTTCGACATCACACCGATCAGATATGTTGATGCAATTATATGCGAGAAAGGGGTTTACACGCGGAGGGAGTTCCTAAAGCTCGCGGAGAAAGCTTAAGACAGCGTGGCTGAGGGGACGATTACATGAGCAGTGAAGAGGAGAGAGAGCCCAAGCAAAGGGAGAGCCTCCCAATCCACGGTATCCTGAGGGATGATGGAGTATTCATCCCAGCCTCAGAGGATATTGAGGGACTTAAGTCGCGTGGATATGGAACGCCGAAGAATAATGATCTCATACTCGCATATTATGAGGCTTTATATCTGCTGAGCAAAGGGATACTTGAGGTCAAGGATGAAGAGACAGGTAAGAAATTGTCATTTGAGGATCTGCTTGAGAAGGCTAGAAGCGTCAATGAGGATGCATGGGTCAAATATCTCGTTTATAGAGATCTCAGAAGCAGAGGCTACTTCGTCAGGGAGGGATTCGGATTCGGAGTTGACTTCAGAGTTTATGAGAGGGGAGAGTATGGAAGATCAGCCGCGGCCTATATTGTCCTCGGAATAAAAGAGGGGAAACCTATTAAGATCGAGGATCTCGCGATGATCTTATCTCGCGTTCAGAGCATGAAGAAGACGCTCATCCTATCAGTCATCAGCAGGAGGGGTGAGATAGTCTACTATTCGCTCTCGCGTTTAAGTTTCACGTGAGAAAGAGTTTAATGCCTGATATTTAAAGAGAATATGAACCGCTTAAGGAATAAGCTTCGGGGAGGATCCGCCTACGCCCGTGCCAAATCAGCCAGTTAGGGGGATGAGAGATCTACTTCCAGAAGAGGCTTTGATTAATAGAGGAGAAGGCGAGGGAGATCGCGAGGCTCTATGGATATGAGGAAGTGATAACCCCCCTAATCGAATACTATGAGCTCTTAGCAGCGAAGATAGGCGAAGAAAACAGGAAGAGAATGTATGTCTTCGAGGATCTCGGAGGCAGAAAGGTAGCTTTAAGGCCTGAATTCACCGCTTCAATCGCGAGGCTAATAGCCACAAAGATGCGGATGAAACCAAAGCCCATAAGGCTGTTCTCAGCTGGAAGCCTATACAGATATGATGAGCCTCAATTCGGGAGATACAGGGAGTTCTGGCAGGCAAACTTTGAGCTCTTCGGCTCTGAGATGCCAGAGGCCGACGCCGAGATAATACTTCTAACCGACGATCTATTCTCTAAGATCGGCTTAAAGAATTACAACTTTAAAATCGGCCACGTAGGAATCTTAAGGGGGATATTTGAGGAGGAGGGGATCGGAGAGGAGAAACAGAACAGCATAATGCAATTGATGGATAAGAAGGAATGGAATGAGGCTTTAAGGCTCATCAAGCAGTCTGTTCCCTCCCAGAAATGCTTAGATTCGATAAGGAGGCTCATAGAGACCTCAGGTAGGAGCACATCTGTACT
>Ga0190316_1000628_pt1 | contig 10852 bp, 15 predicted proteins | sample 48701112_MG_FD_161663 | JGI IMG/M metagenome (GOLD analysis project Ga0190316, IMG submission 161663) | Hydrothermal vent sediment bacterial communities from Southern Trench, Guaymas Basin, Mexico - 4870-11-1-2_MG | ecosystem: Environmental > Aquatic > Marine > Hydrothermal vents > Sediment ... | reverse complement strand
GTATACTGTTAACGTAATAATATATACGTCTATAGATACGTAATAGATACGTCTAACGTAAGGGTTTATTCTCTTAAAGAGAATAAACCCTATTTACGTATACTGTTAACGTTATATAGAGAGAATGAAATTTTTAAATTTGATCATCTATAGTTGAAAATTTAATTTTGGCGCCGCGTAGGTAGCGTTGGATATCTCAGGTGACGCAGGAGTAACAGGATACATTAGGCATCTCAGGTAACGCAGGAAATCTCAGGATACGCAGCAGGTGGCGTGAGAACAACAGAATACATAGGACATCCCAGAATACATAGCAGGTGGCGCGGGAATAACAGGATACGCAGGAAATCTCAGGATACGCAGCAGGAGTAACAAGATACGCAGGAAATCTCAGGATACATAGCAGGTGGCGCGGAATAGCGCGGCAGGATACGTTAGAAAGGTCAGCGAAGACTAGGTTTTGGTTTGCTTTGTATCCTGGGGTTTCGAGCCCCTGGGTACGATAGCAAACTATGTCAGGCGGTACCTGACTGCTAATGGTGATACAACAGAAGCACTACAACAGCCCTCTAGGATAGGGTATTCCCCGGAAGGGGATACGACAAGGCGATTCCTATCCTAGAGCCCTGACAGTGAATAGCTTGAGGGGGAGCAAAACTACTACCAAGGGAGGTAACTATGGCTAGAAAGATCATAGTACCTCCGGAACTCCTTGGGATTCCTGAGGAATTCTCTCTCTTTCTTGAGACCGTTAAGGTCTTTGGGATTGAAAGAGAATTCTTTGAGGATTCCTCTCTCCCTCTAGATTGGGGAGAAGAGGAACATAGGGAACTCCAGAAATTGGTAATTTTCCGGTTTTCGGAAAATCCAGTTCTGGAGCTTCCTTTCCCTGAGAAAGTTCCGGAAACCGAGCTCAGCTGATCCTAGCTGAGCTAGGGCTCCCTAAGGAGGGGGAGTAGCAAGGACTAGGTTTCGGTTACAGTTCACCTAGTACCTGTGAAGAACCTAGACCCCTCTATCGGGATTAAAAACTGTAACATTTTCTACAGGCTGGTATGCCCGGTTATCAGCTTGTAGAAGGGACTATTGTTACCGGGCGCCAAGCATCTTCAGCTTAATTATTATCCTTTTTCAAAGGGAGGTAATAATGACTAAGAAACACATATTCTTACGTAAACTTATAGACAGATTCGGACATACAGTAGAGAGTTACGTACAGAGAGCAGGCGGAACGTACATAGAAGATACGGTAGAAAGACTACTAATAGCGAAGTTCGGCGAAAAGCACGTACTGAGATCTGAAAACGGAACTGCTCTTGACATAAAGATGAAAGTTGACATAGCTCTCGGAATCGGAAGAATCGGTGTACTGATTCAGGTGAAATTAAACGGCGGAATGAAACTAACATGGCCTCGTAGACTATTAAATATGGACAGATATGAAGTAGATAGAGTTATTAGAGTACTAATTAATGCCAATAAAAACGCGGAAGCGTTGACCGGTGTCGGAAACATCATTGAAACTATTATAAACGAAGAAAATATTAACCAGGATCACGTTATAATCATTGATGCTACTGACGAGAAAGCGATAATAGAAGTGACTACGGATGAAGAGTTATTGAAACTAAAAGAAGAAGAGAAGAAAGGAGAATAGAAATGAGACTAGACGAGAGGCCGATAATGACAAGCGTATACAAGATAGTAGTAGCTGGCACTAACATTGGACCGTGGTCATACGTGTGGACTAACGAATATAAGATAGAACAAGACGACGGAAAGTTGTATTTCACGTTCAAAGAGTACATTGACGAGTGGCTAAAGGAAGCGAAAGAATATGTTGCAGATTACGGATATGAACTAGAAATAGTACAGTATCGGATCGAGACTATTGAAAGTGCAGTTATAGTAGACAGAAAACAAGTGATAATCGAGAGAGATAAGATAACGAAAATAAGAGAAATTGAAAGGAGGAAGGTATGAGCACAAAGTGGACGAAGAAAGATATACTTGATATGTACAAAATGAACGTACTGAATGACTACACGGAAATCGAACGCGCACTGATATTGATAGCAACGGAAACCGAACTTATTCCTATAGAGAATGCTGTATCCTTTGAAACGGAAACGTTCTGTACGTTGAATATTGAGAATGTAGTAGAGACTATACTAGACAGAAACGAAAAGGTAGAAGTGTATATACTACATTCACATCCGACAGAGAGCGCAGAAGTGATGGAAGGCATGGCGAAATTAGGACTTACAGAACATATAGAAACTCTTATGGCATTTCCTTCTGCAGGAGACATACTATTCGCACAAGAAACGAACATGGCTCTTATGTCAACGAAGCTTGTAACACGGACAAGGTATTTCGTTATAGCTGGCGAAACAATTACTGAATTTAATTATGGACACATTGAAGAGGAAGCTAAAAACAAAATTTTCGAAATTATTTCAAAAATGAGTATCGACAAAAAAGTTAATAGAAGATTTATAGCAGACATATTGGCATCCACATATGCACTTAGAGGAATAGAGATTGATCCTGAAAAAATTATAAATAGAATTAACAGATCATTAATAAATAATTTATTCAACAGGAGATAATTATGACAAATATAATTAATATCATTAGAACTAAATTTGCAAAAGGAAAGTCAACCATGTACGGAAAAGCAAAGAGTCTCGGAAACGGACGCTACAGAGTATGGAACTTCACTGTGAACGTGACGAAGAGAGGAAAGAAAACGCACGTAGATGCAGGATTTAAGCCATATGACATTGACGTTGGAATGAATAGAGTAGCTCTTGCGATACACAGAAGAATAGTGAAGTGGCACGGAGAACTTCCTACGAAAGAGATGGTAGAAAAGATATTCAAAGGACACGATATCTACTGGGCAGCAGTTAGCGGACAAGGTGCAAAACATGCAGTACTGATTCTCGACTTGCCGAAGAAGATAAAAGATGTTCTTGCTCTAGTAGAAAAGACTCCGAAGAGGATTGTACGTTGGAAACTGTTAGCGAGAAAGAAAAAGATTGATATACGTGTAGCGTTTCCTGGGATCGATACGATTAGATTTGTAGAAGGCGGAATGTTTGACGACTACAGGACAGATGGAGCTATTTTCGTAAATCCACTCTATAGAGACTGGACCGGTACTGAGATCAAAGGAGTAATGAAAGGTACCATTGTTCCTCTAGAAAATGTTCCTATAAATGAGATATGGATTCCTGTGGCGAACGCACTTAAGATCGATATAAGAGAAAAAGTTAGTGGGGCGAAAGTAGAAACTGCTCCTATAGAGGACTATAGAAATTATTTCTGGATAGCTACTACTGGAAAGGAAAGAATTACTAAGAAGAAAGGCGTTCAGCCACTAGTGAGTATTGTATACGACATTATACTGCCTATGGTAGAGACGAAGGCTAGCGAAACGAAGATTGCTGCTCACGTATTCAACTGGTATAGAACTACAATGCTACTGGATAGAGTAGAAGGTGAGATGAGATCAATAGTCAGAAGAGCATTCAAACTTGGAGTACGGAAAGGTGGCGCTGTGGCTGTTCCAGATCTGAAGAGCGATACAGTCGACTGGATTACTATACCTCGTGAACTAGCAAGACATCTTAAAGTAAAAGCAGGTGACACAGTTATACTATTCAGATCTCCGCTTGCGTCTCTTGGAGCAATGGTGAAAGTAAGAGTTACTATTAGCGACGATCCTGCTATTTACGTACATCCTGACCTGTGGCACTTTATCGAGCTAGGTGACTTTGACGGCGATCTCGCGTTTATAACTAAAGATGACAGACTCATGGACAAGGTCTTCTGGGCTAGCGAAGTATTACCGCACTTTAAGAAAAAAGTTGAAGAACACGAAAAGAGAATAGAAGAGCTAGCAGAAAAAGTGGCAGGCAGAATTACGACAGATGACGAATATTGGAAGCTGTCATACGATAATGCGAAAGCAGTAGGATATCTGACCATGTGGTGGTACGAGAGAGTGATTAATAAACTTGCAGAACCTACTATAGAGAATTATACGACTCAATTTGACCTGTTCCTAAAGACAGTACAAATAGCGATAGAGGGAATGAAACATGGAGTCAGCATAGAAGATTATGAATATAGCAAATTAGCCTTTAGACTAGCGAAAACGGGAGATCTTAATGCAGGACTCGCTATAGCAAGCGGAATTCTGCACTTCAAAGATATGGTATATGTAATGAATGAAGTGGACGCAGAGTATAAAGGCCTAAGTATCGACGATCCAATAACCATAAAAGTAAGAAAACTATTTGACGAAAATAATATGATATTTAGACATAAACTATTTTTAATTATACAAACCAATATAGAAAAGAGTAACGAAAAGATTATCGGAAGGGTCATGAGTGAAGTCGTCCAGAATATGATAGCGAATATGACTTCTACGGCACAGAGAGATGCAATATACGCACTAAAGAAACATGTACGTCTTGACAGTAGAAGCAATGCGCTATTTAACAGTTTCGATAAAGTCAAGATAGCAGTAGCAGAGATAAAGGATACGGATAAACTCGTACGCTTCCTTGAAATGTTCAATATAATGACCGCTAGAGATAGAAGAGATATGGACACTGAAGTTCTAGAGAGGAAGTTCAGAAGAGTGCTCGGTCTAGCGTTACTAGCTTATGTTCCATTCCCGTGGAATATCGGACTCGCTGACTATGTTCTAGCAAAAGAAGATCATGGCTATATTGAAAAGGCAATTGTATGCACATTGAGAAGACTTAGAAACGAAAACGAAGAACTGTACAGGCTTGCAAAGAAAGTATTTGTACTTGAACCTGACGAATTGACATTCGAACTAGTTCCTGATAATGAAATAGAGTACGAAGATAGTATAATTGACAAACTCATAAACAAGGAGGAATAATGATTGATTTCAAACGTGTAAGAGAGCTACTGAAACAGCAAATGAATCAGAAAGTAGAGAAGCTAGCGGACGGACGTATGAGAGTTAAGGTTCTAGTGATCGAACGCATAAAAAGGTACAATCCGATTACAGGTGATATGGATATAAGATACGACGAAAGACTTGAGACAGTTGAAGTGACAGGTAACGTGAGCGCATATAAGAAGATGGTCAAGTTCAGAGGATTCATACCTTCCGAGAAACTAATTCTCAGACTGTTCGGAAAGAACATATATTATGCTGGCGTTAGTGGACAAGGCGCCAAAGATCCAACTATTATCGTAAATCCAAGTCCTATTTTCAAGAATATTATCGGTAAGGTCGCCAACACTGCGAAGAGGATTGTAAGGTATAAACTGCTAATAAGGAGAAGAATAGCGAATATCACTGATCTAATGCCAGAAATAGATACAGTAAGATTCGTGAGTGGCGGTATGTTCGATGATTATAGAACTGACGGTTGCATATTCGTAAGCAAGAAGTGGAGAAGGTTTGCTGGTAGCGAAGTTAAAGGAGCGATAAAAGGAACGATTATGCCAGCGAAATTCGTACCTGATAATGAGATATGGGTTCCTATTGAAAATGCACTAAAAATCGATATTAGAAAGAATGGAGAAAATCATGGACCGATAGACGACTATAAGAAATTCATGTGGATAGCTGAAATAGGTAAGAATAGAATTACTACTAAGAGAGGTGTCCAGCCGCTAATAGCTCTATATGGCGAATATGATATACTTGAGATCGATATGAAGATGAGCGATACTAGTGTAGCAGCGCACGTATTCAAGTGGTTCAGGACCAGAGAAGCACTAGAGAACGTAAAAGATGAGCTTAGGTCTGCAATCAGAAGAGCATTTAGACTTGGAATTAAGAAAGCAGGCGCAGTAGCACTTCCTGATATCGAAAGCGATACTCCTAACTGGATAACGATACCGAAAGAGATAGCTAGACATCTACATGTTAGGACTGGCGATACTGTAGTAATATTCAGATCTCCATTAGCAAGTATTGGTGGACTTACGAAGGTTCGTGTAACGGTAGGAGAGGATCCTGTGATATATGTACATCCTGATCTATGGAAATTCGTCGGACTAGGAGATTTCGACGGTGACATGGCGTTCGTAACTAATGATAACAGGATCGTAGAACTGGCATTCTGGACAGACGAAACTATTGAAAAGTTCAGACCGCTAGTTGAAGCTCATGACGAATATGTAGAAAAGCTAACAGAAGAGGTGGCAGGAAAGATCAATACCGAATATGAATATTGGAGACTCTCTTATGAGAATGCAGAAGCTGTTGGCTATCTGACTCTGAAGTGGTATAGCGAAATACTGAAGAATAAGAAGGTGGATCTGGATACATATGCTGAGCAGTTCAGACTGTTCCTGGATACCGTGCAAATTGCGATCGAAGGAATGAAGCACGGAATTAGCATAAAAGATAGTCCACTCGCAGCGGAATGGTACGAAAAAGCAAAACGTACCGAGCCAGATGAAATGCTACTATTTGCTAGCGGAAAGATTAGAAAATTCGATAAACTAATGGATGCTATTGAAAAATTTACTACAAACAAATTGGCTACTAACAATATAGAAATATTTACGAAAATATTAGGTATATTAGAGGTCGACCATGCAGATGATAAGAAGATAATACGTAAGTTCGGAAAGATAATGAACAAAGTAATGAAGGAGCAGATACTACCATATCTAGCGTCTAAAGACATAGCAAACGCTGTAATCAGAATGACTACAGAAGTTAGATTTGATCGTGACGGTGTCTTTAATAGTTTCAATAAGATACGTGACGTATTGAAACAGATTGAGGCTGAACCAGAAAAATCACTTGAATTTGCTAAGCAATTCGGATTTGCTCGCGCAAATGAGACTCCTGAAAGTGCAGTAGATAGATTCAGAAGAGTACTAGGACTTGCCGCACTTACGACTGTACAATTCCCGTGGAATATAGGACTAGCAGATATGGTACTAACAGAAAGAGATAAAGGATATATAGAGAAAGCAATTAGGAAAGCGATGCGCATAGCGAAGGATGAACTTGCAGAAGACGAATATGAATTCCTCAGAGCAGCATTTAACGCTGGAGTGATACATCCTGATACGTTTAAAGTACATCTTGTAGATGACCGTTCACTTGAATACGAAGATGTGATGGACGAGTTATTGCAAGATTAACGTCTAATAAGGAGGCACATTATGATGTAACATAGAAGTTGTTGTTATTTGTTTTTTTGGTTTTTAATTGACCGTTTCATGTCAAAGCCGCGCGGCATGAAACGGTTTTTAGTTAACGAAGCGCGGCAGAAGGAGGTTGACATGTTTGTCAATTTAACACCACATGAAATCAAAATATTTGGCAATGATAGGAAACTCATCGCAACGGTACCGCCCAGTGGAACTGTCGCGCGTGTGAAAACTGTTTATAAAAAAGTCGGAATATTCGATCTTGCGCCGCTTTTCAAGGTAAAATATGAGGATATTGAGGGAGTTCCGTCACCTAAACCGGGAGTAATGTACATAGTAAGTAATCTCGTAAAAAACGCTTTACCGGATAGGAACGATGTAGCTAGTCCTGGCGAGTTAATCAGAGATGAAAACGGAAAACCAATCGGATGTATTGGGCTGAGGATTCAATAGACTCTAAAAAGGAGGTAAATTATGTCAAAATTCTTATTTAGGTTTAGTGGCCGCCCGCTAGGGCGTTCTGAGAAAGATATGATCAAGTCCCTCGTCACGAGGGACTGGAAGAAAGGGAAAACCATCATCGCAAGAAAGTTTAAAAAATCTGCTCTTTTTGTCGGGGCTCAATCCCCGAACGGAAAGAGTAGATATGCAAAGCTGGTTAAGGATGGAAAATTGAATAAGTACCAGATCTTATGGATCTGGCACACTAAGCATGATAATAAGGATAAGAGGCACTGGATGGCAAAGTGTCTCTTAACGAAAAAGATCATCCATGAAAAAAAGTACGTAATCATTAATATAGAAGTCAAACGGCCAAACGAGCCGTTTGACTTCGAAAAAGGAGGCCAAAAATGAAAAAGTGTTTATCCGAGAAGCAACTCCAAGCGCGGCTCCATGCCGCCTTGGAGTGGTGTCAGAGTCGTGGGATTGCCCACTGTGATGACTCTACGGCAAAGATCCTTGCAGGCCGTATTTCAAAAGGCTTGCAAGGAAAAGCGAAGAAATTTGTTCACCGAGTTGTGGTGGACGAACTTACCAAGCATGATCATGATATTAAAAGTACTATTATTATCCTAGAAAAGAAACTTCAAACAATAGCAAGGAGGTAAATTGTGTTCCTATTAAGTAAGTATGCACATTCCGCCATTTATATTCCGGTTACGTACCGAACTACGTAACCGGAATATAAATGGCTTCGTTACGTCTATTCTTTTTTGAATGGACGTACCTACATGAAAGCTGCGCCGTGTAGGTACGTTAAATTAAACCAAGCGCAGCAAAAGGAGGTGTAGTATGATTAAGAGTCTGAACATAGTAGGAACGAGCATTTACCTATCTTACGAAGATGCAAATGGAAATGAAATTGTTATAGATAGGAAAGTGGAAAATGAAACGGATATCGAAGAACTAATAAGAGAAACCGAAAGCGTACTAGATCCAGAGGAGGTCAAAAACATAGAGAAGTATCTAAGAATAGGACTAGAAAAAGAGGAACGCAAGAAAAGACTTAGGCAGAAACTGAAAGAGGTGAAAAATAAAATACACGAAATAAAATGGAAGATACTAGATGAGGCAGGAATTAAGGAAATTACACCAGTCGGATTTGACGCAATGAAGGTACAAAACGGAAAATTAATTATATATGATGCAGAAGTTACAGCTAAAAACGAACGTGCTGAATACTATAGTATTAAAATACCATTAAATGAAAATACAAACAGACTCTGGAATCAACTTACTGAACTCGAAAAGGAAAAAGAAAGAATAGAAAAAGAACTATACTATTTATAAACTACAAAACAAGGAGGTATAACATGCATAAGAAGACTCTTAACATCTTCGTCGACGGCTCCTTTATGAATGGAGTCGTCGGCGCTGCTTTTGTTGTAGTTGATAATGACAAAGTCATCCATGAAGAGAAATGGACAGTAGAAAAGTATAAAGAAATGAGAAACGTAGCCGGCGAACTGTCGGCTACTATGAGAGCAGTCCTTTATGCTAAGAAGAATAACTTTAGATATGTGCGAATATATCATGACTACGAAGGAATAAGTAAATGGACCACAGGCGAATGGAAGACAAAGAACGAGGCAACCAAATTGTATAAGGAGTGGATGTTGAAACAGACAAAAGATATACATATCAAGTTCGTTAAGGTTACTGCTCACAACGGAAATAGATGGAATGAATATGTAGATAAGCTTGCAAAAGAAGCAACCAAAAAGGAGGTATAAATGGCTAAAAAGCTAATATTAAGAGAAGCCTTTTTAATAAAGAAGGCTGAAGAAACAAACTTGAACTTTGTCATCCAGAAATATCGAGAAGCTGGATACGACGAAAGTTTTATAAAAGACATCCAAGAAAGAGGTTTCAATGAATTCGATCTCGATCTCATAGGATTAACAAATAAGGATCTGCCATTTGACACGACAATCATAGAAAACGAACGTGACTGGGTAGATCCTGAAACTGGAAAAGTTTTACTTCCTGCCAAGGAGATTCCAATGGCGGGAGATAATAATTGGGGACTTCGTCCAGAACCGAAATTGACATGGTACAATGGACATTGGTTTAAAATACACTACTTCCATGATGGATCGGTAGTAGATGTAGAAATGTTGAACGAAAATGAGATAGAAAAGTAATCCCCCCACCCCCACCGGTACGCGACGAACCGCGACTAGCAAACGTAGAATGCCGAACGCGGTTCGTCGCTACGAAAGCCGATTGCTACCGCAATCGGCTACGACTCCGCTCATCCGCGCCACCTTATACCGTAAATAGCATTCACGGTATAGTAAGTTCTATTCTCGTTATGCCATTGTTAAACGAAAAAAGGAGGTATGTATGATTATTGGATTTATAAACAAAATTACAGATACCTATGAAACGATCACAATAGAAGGTCACTTAGACGACCTTCGTAATCCTGCCTTCGTAAGAAAGGCATTTGAGAAGGCAGGATATGACTGTAAAGACATCCATATTGTAAAGATTAGACAAATAGACGACGATCTTTTTGCTATGACGCTGCGAAAAGGTCGTCTGATAGCATATCAGACTTTCGACCTGCACTGGTAGAAGCCAGTGCAGGTTCTTTAAACTCAAACTTTAACGAAAGGAGGTCGACATGAAACTTAGTAAGGCTATCGAAATTGGCCATGAATGTGGCCTGGAGCATCCGGCGGAATGTGTGAACAACGTGTTGCTTCACGCGACAATGCTATTCAAGTATAGCGAAATGGAAGCCGAGATAGCAGAACTCATCGAGGATGCAAAAGAGAACGGAATCAAGTTCTGCCCTGTCTGTGGAGCAGCGATGATTAACGGAGAATGCTACATGAAGGATTTAATAATTCATAAATCTTAAAGGAGGTGAAGAATGAAGAAAATTTGTAAAAATTGCAAGTTTTTTAAGAAGGACAGCATTTATGAAGGTCTAGGAAAGTGTAGGCATCCAAAACTGAAATATACATGTTGGCCGGAAAATATAGACAAGGAAGAAAAGAAGAACATGTTGATCTACTGCGATAGCGAGATGTACGGCGCCGAACTGTACGTCGGAGAAGAATTCGGATGCATTCACTTTAAGCCAAAGAAATAGCCCCTAACGGGGCTATTTTTCTCACCCCATCCCCACCACCTCCCCCCAACGAACCGCTACCGCGGTTCATTAACG
>Ga0190316_1000627_pt1 | contig 10855 bp, 7 predicted proteins | sample 48701112_MG_FD_161663 | JGI IMG/M metagenome (GOLD analysis project Ga0190316, IMG submission 161663) | Hydrothermal vent sediment bacterial communities from Southern Trench, Guaymas Basin, Mexico - 4870-11-1-2_MG | ecosystem: Environmental > Aquatic > Marine > Hydrothermal vents > Sediment ... | reverse complement strand
TGACAAAAATTTTTTGCTTTCTTGCCAAAGAAATTCTCCGCCTAAAGCCACTAAGATATAAACCGAGGGAATTGCGCCAATACTTCTGAGAGCATGGGGAAGGCCTTCTTTAGTTAAAGCGGCTGGCAAAATCATTATTATTAGCCAAGACAAAATAAAGACCATTTCTGGTCGTTTAATTTTTTTAAGAGCAAGAAAGATTCCTAAAAGGAAGAGGAATCCTTGAAAGAAAAATAATTCTGGCTGGCCAGCCAAATTGTGTCGCCAATTGCCGTCGCCTTTGAAATTAAACATTAAAAGAGAGGTAGTTAAACTTTTTAGAAAAGAGAGAAAAGGATGCTTGTCGCTGAAAACTGAGACCTGTTTTGTTCTCGAGGCAAAATCTTCTGGGTGATGATAGAAGTAATTTAGCAGAGGCAGAGAGAAAATAAAAATTACCAAAAACAGAAAAAACCATTTCTGCCAAAAGAGATTGTTTTTCTGGGATTTTTGCCTTTTTAGTAAATCAATAAGAAAGACCAAAACTAAAAGGAGGACAGCAAAGCGATAGGCGATATAAGAGTAAAAGCCAAGAGAAAAGATAAAGCCAGCGATAGTTATTTTAAAGAAATCATTTTTCTTTAGACCTTGCCAAAGAAAATAAAAGGAAAAAGTCAAAAAAAAGGGAACTAAAATTCCTCGAAAGCCAATTCTAGAGAAGTTTATATGCCAGAAAGAAATAGCTAAAAAGAAAGAGGAGAGCAAAGATAGACATTCGTTAAGAAAAAGAGTTTTAGTTAAAAGATAAATGCCAAAAATTGTCAAAGAGCCGATGATAGCCGAGATTATTCTTATACTAATCGGTTTTAAGCCAAGATATTTTATTGAATAAGAAATTAAATTAATAAATAATCCTTCTCGGCCATTGTTGTCTTGATAGAAAACTTTGAAGTTGCCAGTTTTTAGGGCTTCTAAAGCGTTATTGCCATTGGCGGCTTCATCAGGATAAAGGCCGGGAGGAATTCTTTCTAAATTATAAAATCTAAAGAAAGAGGCCAAAAGAAAAATAATAATCAGAATAATAATTGAATTCTTTTTGCTCATCATTGAATTTGACAAAAAATGAAAAATATTTATAATGACGTTAGGTGTTAATGGGATTTATCTGAGAAATTATTTTTTCAGATAACCCCCGATTTCTTTTTTGGCACTACTTTGGCGTTTTGCCTGAAGTAGTGCCAATTATTTAAAGAAGAATTTTTTTGAATAATGATTGTTGGAACTTTAGTATAATAATAGCAAAAAAGATAGCCCAAAGCAAAAGAAACCATTGAAAGTAAAAAAAGTATTATAAAAATAATTATCTCTTTTCTGAGAGTTGAGAAAAACCATTTTAAGTCATAAAGTTTTTCAACAATTATTTCTTTAACTTTTTGAAGAAAATTGTTATGGCTCATAAGAAATCAACTGGTTCAACTAAATCAGGCAGAGATTCTCGACCAAAATATCTTGGAGTGAAAGTTTATCATAACGGCAAGGTGAAAACTGGCTATATTTTGGTTCGTCAGCGAGGAACTAAATATCAACCAGGTGAAAATGTTGCTGCTGGTAAAGATTGGACTCTTTATGCTCTTAAAGAAGGAACAGTCAAATTTGAAACAAAACAAAAAATAAGTTTTTCTGGTAAGAAAAAGAAAGTTAAAGTTGTGAAGGTGGTTTAATTTTCTTAAAAGAAACACTGATTGATTTAAATTCTTTTTCTGGCAAACTAGCTTCTTTTTCAATTTTTTCTAAAATTTCTTTGGGTAATTTTTCTAATAATTGAGAGAATTTATTTTTGTCAATTTTCAAAATTTCTTGCCAAAGACCTAATGGCTCAAGAATTTCTTTTATTTTTTCAAAGTTGAAGTTTTTTCTTTTTTGGCTGTTTCGACTGAGGTAGCCCTTTTCAGTATAAATTCTTTCAATACCTTTTTTCTCTAAATAATTTTCTATCTGTTTTCTAATTTCTATTAATCTCTTTTTATCTTCTTGTTCTCTTTTTTTTATTTCCAAGAATTCTTCGGTTAATTTTTTTATTTCTTTATCAGAAGGGGTTTCTTCTTCGTAAAGATTTTTCCAAATCGGACAAATTGTTTGATAAGGACAATAAGAACAGAGAGGATTAGGATAAGGAGGAAAATATTCTTTTTTAATTTGATTAATAATTTTAATAATTCTTTCTTTAGTCATTTCAATCAATTCTTTGGTTAAGAAAACGCTCATTTTTTCTTGATGCTTTAGAAAATAAAGAGAAAGTTTTAGTCGGCTATCTTTTAAAGATGGCCATTTTTCTAAAAAACCTAAAGCATAAACTCCTAATTGAAAATTATTATTAATAGATTGCTGAGAAGGCATTCTTTGGCTGGTTTTGTAGTCAATAATTTCAAAAAAGTTGTCTTTAATTTTGTCAATTCGGTCAATTTGGCCAGTGATAATATGTTCTTCGCTGGCTGGATGGGAACTTTCTTTGATTGGTAGATTAAATTTGCTTTCTAAATCAATAATAGTGAAGTCCTTTTGGTAATTTTTTTGATAGTAATTGCTAAGAATTTTCAGACCTTCCTCAAAGAAATTTTTTTCTTCTTCTTGATTTTGCCAGATTCCTTTTTCTTGAGGCCATTTTTCCCTGTAAATTTGAAAGAGTTGATTTAGTTTTGGCTTGACTAAAGAAGAGTGAAATTCTTTTAAGAGGGAATGGATTAGCGTGCCAAAAATTTGCTCTTTTGTTTTTGGTGCTTTAATTTTTTTTTGATAGCGGAATTCAAATTTCTTTGGGCAATTTTCGTAGGTTTCTAAGCCAGAATAGGGGACTTTCATAAATTTTATGATATTTAAAAAAAGAAAAAAAATCAAATCAGAGATAGCAATTAGCAATTGGCAGTTGGCAGTATCCTCTCCGCACCATTTTTATCCATACTTGCCCCGTATCCTTTGTGGTACAGGGTTTGCCCTGTACCCTTTGTGGTTCGGGGTGGACAAAAATGGTGCATGTGGAAAATTTTTTCTTGCTTTCTCTAAGAAAATTTAATAAAATGAAGGTAAGTCAAAATTTAATTTATGTTAAAATTGGTAACTAGAAAAAATGTCAAGAGAAAGATTTTTCTCCTTTTTTTGATTACTTTTATCACTCTTTTTTCTTTAAATTTTGCTCTGGCTTCCCAAACTGATGGGACAATAGACAGTACATACAAATATGCTTGGTCAGAAAATATTGGCTGGCTTAATTTTGGTGCTAGTGGCGGCAATGTTCATATTACTGACGATGAACTAACTGGCTATGTTTGGAATAATCACTTTGGCTGGATAAACCTTCAGCCAGCCAATAGTGGGGTAAAAAATGACGCCGAGGGCAATCTTTCTGGTTATGCCTGGGGGAAAGGAGTTGGCTGGATAAACTTTGGCGGAGTTGAAATTAATCAATTTGGAATTTTTACTGGCAAGGCCTACGGCGCTAATACTGGTTGGATAAATTTTGATTGTTCTAATTGTCAAGTAAAGACCGATTGGCGGCCCCAAAGCACTAGAGGAACCCAGGAGGCTGAAGAGGAGCAAGGTACTGAAGAGGAGCAGATCGTTGGAGGAGCGCCAAGAACCTTTAGTCGATCAACTTCTTTTACTCCTTCAACTAAATTTTCAATTAAAATCAATCAGGGAGATTTATATACTACCTCTTCCTTGGTGGTTTTAAATTTGACTTACTCAAGCGATATTAAAAAAGTTGCTCTTTCTAATTTGCCGGATTTTAAAAAGGCCTCGCAAATTTCTCCTCAGAAGGAAATCAAGTGGGATTTATGTAAAGACCAAGAAGAAATTTGTCAAAAAATCAATTCTTTTCCTGAGGGTTTTACTTTTTATGTTTTTGCTAAATTTTATGACCAATATGGTTATGCCAAAACTACTTCTGATTCAATTATTTTGGACAAAACAGCCCCAAAAATAGAAATTGAAGGGTTAAGGGCTTTTTATTTGACTGACGAGGAGATCATCCTAAAAGGTTCTACTGAAAAAGAAGTCAGAGTTATTTTAGAAAGCGAAAAAGAATATATTTTTTCTCGAGCCGACCAAAAAGGAAGTTGGCAAATAAATTTAGGCCGACTTTCTCCTGGTAGGTATTCTTTTCAAATCAGCAGTCAAGATTTGGCTGGTAATTTAAGTTCACCTTTAGAAATTAGTTTTGAAGTCAAAAAGAAAAAAGTCGGTCTAATTGGCAAAATAAAAGAATTTTTTAAGAAAATCGGCAAAAAAGAAAAAGAAAAACCAATTGTCGTTATCCCTAAAGTTACTCCTTCTGTCTTTGAGGGGAAATGGAGTTTGCTTCCAGAAAAAGGGATTGAAGAGTTTGTCTTTGCTCCTTTGCCTAAAGAAATTCAATCTTTAACTGAAAAATTCCCAGAATTAAAAAGAACTTTTCAAAAAATTGGCTTAAAAAGATTCTCTGATATTCTTTCTCTAAAATCAGTTGAGCTTACTTTGCCAGGCCTAACTAAGAAAGTTGGCTTACCTTTAGTTAAAATCCGACCAGGGAAATTTGCCTTACCTAAAGGGGTTGCCTTAAAGGACATCCCTCTTTTTCTTAAAGAAAAAATACCACCTGAGGTCGTTTTTGTTAGAAGTTTAGATGAAAAAATTGACTTAGAACCAGTTTTTACTCTTGACCGAGAAGGAAAAATTCAAGAAAAAATTTCTTTGCTTGCCAGGGTGCCAATTAAACTGGTTGTCAAGCCAAAAGAAGAAGTCAAAAAAATTAAAGGTTATCTTATTTTCAAATCATCTGAAAGTTTAGGTTACCAGCAAGAGAAATTTGAAACAGATTCTCAAGCTTCAAACTTCAAATTTCAAGATCTCTTTGCTTCTCTAGTTTTTGCTCAGCCAATTTTAACTCAGCCAGCCAAGAAAGTAAAATACATTGCCTTAGAAAATAGCCGGTTTTCTTCATCAGAAGAACTCTCTCGAAACTTTGCCTCAGAAAAAAGGTTGGTTTTGAAAGAGTTTGAGTATAAAGATCCTGATAAAGATAATATCTATACTGCTCAAATTTTTTCTCCCCAAGTAGCTGGCGAATATGAAATCGTTACTATTTTTGAATACCAGAAGAAAGAAATTGGTAAAAGAGAAAATAGATTGATAGCTGTTGTTGATCCAGAAGGTTATGTCTATGAAAAAACTAAACAAGGCGAGTTAAGAGTTGAAGGAGCAATTGTTTCTCTTTTCTGGCTTGATAAAAGTAGCAATTCCTACCAACTCTGGCCAGCTGAAGAATATCAGCAAAGAAATCCTCAGGTCACTAATGAAACTGGCCGTTATTCCTTTTTGGTGCCTGAAGGATATTATTATCTTAAAGTCACTGCTCCTGGTTATCTTCCTTATCAAAGCGATGTTTTTAAAATTGACAAAAACAAAGGCATTCATTTTAATATAGAGTTAAAGCGAAGAGGTTGGTGGTTGAGAGTTGTTGATTGGAGAACTATCCTTTTGATTCTGGTTGCTGTTTTATTGCTTTACAACTTTTATTGTGATAAAATACGTGATAGAGCTAGGAAGCATGGAGTGTGAGATAGATATTGATAGATACTTATAGAAATTTATTGAAATTTATTGTTTTATTGTTTATTAACGAGTTCACGAGTTAACGGGTTGAATATTAAAAATCCAACCCAGAACCACTAAAGGGTTTTAGAAATCCCGCATCCTTTAGTGGTGCGGGGCTGGGTTGCCCAGTACCCTTTAGTGGTACAGGGCAGATGTTCAACCCAGAACTACTAAAGAGTTCTGGGTTGCCCAATACCCTTTAGTGGTATTGGGCAAAATGCCCACCCCCTCCTATTTCCTCCCCCTCCCAGAGGGAGGGGGAGGATTAAGGTGGGGGAGGGATATCCTTTTTGCATTTTGAATTGTCATTTTGAGATTTGAGTTTTGGCATTTGAGTTTTTAAATTTTAAAATTATGACGAAAGAAAATAAAACAATTTTGATAACAGTTATCTTATTATTAATAATTAGCAATATCTTTTTTGGTTTCAAATATTTAACTGTTCAAAAAGAACTTCAGCAAACTCAAGCTGTTTTGGAAGCCCAAAAAACTAATGAGAAGATTTTGGATTTTGCTAAACTCTTTATCGAAAAAGTATTAAAAGCCAAAGGCGAGGTTGATTTTGAAACTCGATTAAAATTAGAAAATGCTGTCAGAGAAATAAGAGACAAAGAAATTTTAGAAAAATGGCAGAATTTCACCAATAGCCAAACAGAAGAAGAGGCCCAAGAAAATGTTAAAGATCTTTTAGAAATTTTAGTTGATAAAATTAATTATTCTCAATGAAATAAATTTAAATATAAATTAACTTTATCAAAAATTAAACGAGAAAAAAGAAATTTTTCTTTAATTCTTTGATGGCCAGCTTGGCCTATTTTTTTTCTTAACCTCTTATCGCCTAAAAGTTTTTTTAGCCAAAACGATGCCTCGAGGGCATTATCAACCAAAAAACCAGTTTTCTTATCTTCTATTTGCAATTCGATTCCTTTTGTTCTGCCAGCAATAACCGGTTTCTTTTTCCACATTGCTTCAGTTATTGCCAAGCCGAAACCTTCTCGAATTGACTTATGGATAAAAACTGTGCCGGCGGTATTAAGAGCATTAATAAATAAGTCATTGGAAACCCCTTTGATTTGCGAGAGTTCAGAAAAAAGAAAAATATCTGGATCTCCTTGGCTATGTTTTTTTACCTTTTTTAAATAATCAATAGCTTCTGGATCGTCTTTGGCTTGAAAAAAACCAGCCAAGACGAGTTGAAGTTCGGGATATGAATTCTTGGCTAAATAATAAGTTTTTAAAGTAGCCAGTTGGTCTTTCCAAAAGTCAAATCTGGCTACTTGAAACAAAATTGGTTTTTCTGGATTAATCCCAAAAGAAAAAAGAATTTCTTTAGCTAAAGAGATTTTCAAGGGTTTATTTTTTTCTTCAAAAGGATTAATGGCTGGAAAAATTATCTCAGCTTTTTCTTTTGGTAGCCATTCAAAAACATAATCTGAATGAGAGAAGATAATTTTATGATAAGATGAAATAAATGGTTTAAGAAAGGAGAGAACTTTTTTGTTTGGCGAAGATAAATCAATATGGAGTCGTAAAACGCTTTTTATTCTTGAAGGAATAAATTTTATTAATGGTAGAAGTTGAGGATCGTGAATGACAACAATTTCTGGATTTTCTTTTTCAAGGATTTTGAGAAAGTCAGTTGAAGTTTTTTTTAAAAGAAAATCAAGATAAAAATTTTTCTCCTCTTTCTTTAATACTCCCTCTTTTCCTTGTAAGAGATTGTGAATCTTCTTTGTTATCACAAAAAATTTCTTTGGTCCTTTCAAAACATATCCTCGATTTTGATAGCCAAGATAATTTTCAAAGGCCAATTCATTAGTAATCAAACCGGCCACCCCGCCGCCTTCTAAAGTAGAATTAAAATTAATTATCTTTTTGCCTTTCGTTTTCTTAATCAAAGATAAAGTTTGCTCGACAATCCTTGGAGTGAAAATTTTAAATTTTTCAAAATTGTCTTTTTTTATTTCCCTCTCTTCAAAATGCTTCATTTTGAAAAGCAATTCTAACAAAAAGAGAAAATAAATCAAGCCAACAAGTTGCCAGGGAGTTAGTTTTTTGTTATTATCTTTTTAATGAGAGAGAAGTTTGTTATTAAAGGAGGCAAGAAACTTTCTGGTTCAATTCCAGTAATGGGTGCTAAGAATTCAGCCACTTCTATTTTAGCAGCTACTTTATTAACTGAAAAAAATTGCTACCTTGATAATTTGCCAAAAATAAAAGATGTCTTAGTGATGATTGATATTCTCAAAAGCTTGGGCAGTCAAATTGAATGGCAGTCAGAAAAAATGGTAAAAATAAACAATCAAAATGTCTCTTGGCAGAAAATAGATTTTAGCTTGATAAATAAATTGAGATCTTCTATTCTCTTTCTTGGTCCTCTTTTGGCTAAGTTTGGCAAATTAAAAATTAGTCAGCCAGGCGGTTGTTTAATAGGTGCCAGACCTTTGGATACCCATCTTGATGTTTTTGAAACTTTTGGTTTTGAAATAAAGAGGAAAGACAATTTTTTATTTTTTGAAAAAAAGAAAAACTGGGAAGGTGGCGAAGTTGTTTTGAAGGAATTCAGCGTGACAGCTACTGAGAATGCAATGATTTTTGCTTCCTTTTTTGAGAAGAAGACAATTATTAAGACAGCTGCTTTAGAGCCCTATATTCAAGATTTAGCCAAGTTTTTAAGAAAGCTAGGAGTAAAAATTAAATTTCTTTTTGACCATCAAATTGAAATTTTTGGCAAAAAAAACCTTGCTGGAGCAAAGCATTTTTTAATCTTCGACCCAATTGAAGCAGGTACCTTTATAGCTTTGTCTTTGGCTAGTAAGAGTTCTTTAGTTGTTAAAAATGTTCAGCCAGAGTTTTTGACAAGCGTTTTTAAGAAAGTAAAAGAAATTGGCGCCGAATTAGAATTAAAGGAAAGAAGAGAAGGGATTTTCAATCTAAAAGTTATTCCGATAAGAAAACTTAATTCTTTTAAGTTGCAGACATTACCTTATCCTGGGTTTCCTACAGATCTTCAGGCCTCTTTTGGAGTAGTGGCTACTCAAGCTGAAGGAGTGAGTTTTATTTCAGATCCTTTATATGAGGGCCGGTTGAAGTATTTGGAAGAATTGATTAGAATGGGAGCCAAGGCAGTTATTTGCAATCCACATCAGGCCTTAATAGTTGGACCAGTGTCTCTTTATGGTCAGAAAATTGTTGGTTATGATTTAAGAGCTGGGGCTAGTTTGGTTTTGGCTGGCTTAATTGCTTCAGGCAAGACAGAAATTTTTCAAGTTGAGCAAGTAGATAGAGGTTATCAAGAGATAGAAAAACGTTTGCAAACGATCGGGGCTGACATTAAGAGAATTAAGGATCAAATTTGACCTTTAGTTAAATTTGTTTATTTTTTTGGTTGGGTTAATCATTTAAATTGAATTATGTTTGTTAAACAAATTGGTATTGATTTAGGAACAACGAATATCTTGGTTTTTGTGCCAAAGAAAGGAATTGTTTCTAATGAACCTTCAGTGGTTGCTCTTGATCCAAAAACGAAAAGAGTTTTAGCAGTTGGCAAGCCGGCTAAAAATATGGTTGGTCGAACACCAGAGGATATTATTGTTAGCCGGCCCTTAAAGGATGGAGTAATTGCTGATTATTATACCACTAAAGAAATGCTTCGTTATTTTATTTCTCAGGCCTTGAGTTTTTTTAATGTCTTTAAGCCAGATGTAATTATTTCTGCGCCAGCTGGAATTACTTCTACTGAAAAAAGAGCAGTTATTAACGCGGCTAAGGAAAGTGGGGCTAAAAATTCTTTTGTTGTTAAAGAGCCAATTTTGGCTGCTCTTGGCGCCGGCATTCCTATTAATACTCCTTCAGGTAATATGGTGGTTAATATCGGCGGTGGGACTAGTGAGATAGCTATTATTTCTTTAGGAGGAATTGTTTCTTGGGCCTCAGTTCGAGTGGCTGGCAATAAATTTGATAGAGCCATTGCTGATTATATTAAGAAAAAACATAATCTAATTGTTGGTGAGCAGACTGCTGAGAGAATTAAAATTCAAGTCGGTGCGGCCTTGCCTTTAGAAGAAAGATTAGAGATGAAAGTTAAAGGTAGAGATTTGACAAGTGGTTTGCCGAGATATGTCATTATTAATTCAGACGAAGTTAGTTTAGCTATTTCTTCGCCTTTAAATGAGATATCTTCAGCAGTTAAAAATGTTTTTAATCAGAGCCCACCAGAATTAGTGGCTGATGTAATGGAAAAGGGAATTGTTTTGACTGGTGGCGGTGCTTGTTTAAGAAAAATGGATAAATATCTGGAAAAATTTATTGGCATTCCGGTTTTTCCGGCTGAAAATCCTTTGGAGTGTGTGGCTCGAGGAACAGGAATTATTCTGGAACATTTAGAACTTTACAAAAGAACTTTGTTTTCTAAACATTAAAATGAGGCAGTCCTTACTTTTCACTAAAACTAAAAAGGAGATTTCCAAAGAAGAAGAGTCAGTTAATGCTCGTTTATTGATAAAAGCAGGCTTTATTGATAAGATAATGGCTGGCGTTTTCACTTTTCTGCCCTTGGGTTTGATTGTCTTAAAGAAAATTGAAAATATTATTCGTCAAGAAATGAATAAACTGGGCGCTCAGGAAATTTTAATGCCAGCTCTTCAACCTAAAGAGATCTGGCAGAAAACGAATCGTTGGCAGATAATGGATGACCTTTACAAACTTAAAGACAGACAGGGAAGAGAAATTGCTTTAGGGCCGACTCATGAGGAAGTAATTACACCTTTGATGAAGAAATTTATTTCTACTTATAGAGATTTGCCTTGTTTTGTTTATCAAATTCAGAATAAATTTAGACAGGAATTGAGAGCCAAAGCCGGGCTTTTAAGAGGGAAAGAATTTATAATGAAGGATTTGTACTCTTTTCATGCCGATGAGGAGGACTTAGATAAGTTCTATCAAAAAGTTATTGAAAGTTATTTCAAAATTTTTGAGAGACTAGGAATAAGAGAAAAAACTTTTTTAACTTATGCTGCTGGGGGAAGTTTTTCAAAATATTCTCATGAGTTTCAGACAATTACTCCGGCTGGCGAAGATACAATTTATATTTGTCAAAAGTGTCAATTGGCTATTAATAAAGAAATAAAAGAAGAAACGCTTTCTTGTCCAAATTGTCAAGGGACTGATTTTTCTCAGGAAAGAGCCATTGAAGTGGGTAATATCTTTAAATTGGGAAAAAAATTTTCCCAATCATTTGATTTAA
>Ga0190316_1000626_pt1 | contig 10857 bp, 10 predicted proteins | sample 48701112_MG_FD_161663 | JGI IMG/M metagenome (GOLD analysis project Ga0190316, IMG submission 161663) | Hydrothermal vent sediment bacterial communities from Southern Trench, Guaymas Basin, Mexico - 4870-11-1-2_MG | ecosystem: Environmental > Aquatic > Marine > Hydrothermal vents > Sediment ... | reverse complement strand
ACACCGAACTAGAGACTATTGTCGCCGAGGTGCCTGATTTTTGCAAGTGCATTATGGATTAATATGCAAGTACTCTGTAGAGTATTATATACAAGGGGGTAAGCGATGCCGACGGCCCTAGAATTGACCCGTGAGGGATGGAAGAGTTACCTGAAGACAGCCCGCCATCGAACGGTTTCATCCGGGTTGACACCGGCTGAACGACACGCACGCGAACGATTACTAGAGCGTATTCGTGAGGCGGCCGTTATGTTGAAAACCCGCTTTGGAGCACGGCGAGTGATTCTTTTTGGTTCACTGGCCCATGCTGCCTGGTTCACGCCGGATTCCGATGTAGACCTGGTGGTTGAAGGATTGGCGGGCGACGCTTACTGGCAGGCGTGGCGGCTGGTCGAAGAGATTATCGCCAGCCGCCCCGTGGATTTGATTGAGCTTGAGACAGCAGGCGAATCTCTACAGAGAGCAATTCGGCGACAGGGAGTGGAATTGTGAACACCCTCTACAAAGAATTGGCCGAGCGGATTCGCGGTGAGGCGCCGGACATGGAACTCATTGTGCAGCGGGCACTGCGGACCTGGGCGCAGGCTCAAAGGATGCCGGGCGAACAAGCCTATCTGGATTCCGTAGCGCTGAATCTACATAGCTTTTACTCGGGATTTGAGCGTCTGTGTGAACTGATCGCCAGACATGTGGATCGTACTCTTCCCGCCAGTGCAACCTGGCATCGTGACTTACTCCAACAGCTGGCACATGATCTGGCGGATGTACGGCCGGCAGTGATTAGCCGGGAGAGCGCGCTAAGCCTGGATGAGTTCCGGCGGTTCAGGCATCTGGTGCGTAACGTCTACACGATGAACCTGGTTCCCGACAAGATGGCTGGATTGATGTCGGCTCTGCCCGGCTTATGGTCCAGGCTGCGTGCTGAATTGTTAGCCTTTGCCGACTTTCTGGAAGATTTGGCTCAAGCAGATCCAGGGCCAGATAAATGTCCCTGATCTGGAGTAACTTTCCAAACGGTGCCCCGCTTTAGGGGTTGGTTTAATCATTTAGGGTCTCTGGGACTTTGCATGGCGGGTGTACCAAGAGGTGAATTTTTCACCACGGATTACACAGATTGCACTGATTTTTTATTTTTTTTTCGCGTGAATTCGCGCTATTCGCGGTTAATTTTAACTCGACCATGCGAAATCCCAAAGAGCCATCATTTATCAATTTGTCATTGGTCATTGTTTCCCTATGTATCGAAATCACACTGTAGCCGTCGTTGTGCCGGCGTATAACGAAGAGATGCTGCTAGGTCGTGTCATTGAGACCATGCCGGACTATGTAGACCACATCGTGGTGGTGGACGATTGCAGCCGGGATGGGACGGTGGAAACGGTACGCCGTTATCTGCCCCAGCTGGGCGAGCGACTGCTACTCATCCAACATGAAACGAACCAGGGTGTGGGCGGCGCCATCGCCACCGGCTACAAGTGGTGCCGCGACCACGAGGTGGACGTGGCGGTGGTGATGGCCGGCGACGAATTGGAGAGCCACACAGCATGAACTGGCACTTTGACAAAGCACAGCTCTGGCACAGTATTCAGCGCCGCCTCCACAACCGCCGCTTCTGGCATGATAGCGGCCTGTTGATGTTGGCGAATGTTATCGTGATGGCACTGGGGTTGGTGCGGGTGCCAGTGGTAACCCGCGTTCTCTCCAAAGACCAAGTGGGAATGCTCGGTGTCGTGGCCTCCATCTTTCCTTTCCTGCAACTGCTCTCCCTCTCCGGCCTTGACGGAGCCACTTATCACTACGTGGCCAAGGGCTATCCAGGGGCGCTCCGGGTCAACATTGCTACGCGCTTGCGCTGGTCCATCCTCAGCACATTGGGATTTCTGATAGGAGGAGCGTACTGGCTGTGGAGGGGTAATCCCATCCTGGCAGGGCTTTTCACCATCGCGGCATTGACTTATCCGGTGACGACTGGACTGACAACAGTGGCCGGCGTGCTTGGTGCCAGAGAGGATTTCGGCCACCTTTTTTGGTATCGCATTGGTGAGGCGCTGACGCGCTACGTGGGATTTGGGGTGCTTTTGCTGCTCCCGGTGTTATCTACCCAGGTGCTCTGGTTCTCTTTGGCGAACAAAGTGGCATTAGCAGCGTTGCAGATTGGAGTAGCCGCTTGGTTGATCAACCAGTTGCACCAAGAAGAGTCATCACCGATGCCTCTCGAAGAACAACAAGAGATGGTACGTTATGGTAAGCATTTAACTGTTCTAAACAGCATCTCGACAGTCCAGACGCGGGTGGATGGGCTGCTGATCGGTTGGTTCCTGCCTTTGAGTGTAATGGCAGATTATTCCATTGCCCAACTTGTCTATGCTCAATTCAAACGGCTTTGGGCGGTTTACTATGCTGTCCGTTACCCGCCGCTGGTTCGTTTGCCTCTGGCGCAGCGGCGGCGGCGAATGGTGTTGGAGATGGGAGTTGTTTGGGCAGGTTTTATCCTGCTCGGATTGGTCACGAGTGCGGCACTCTGGGTACTGGTGCCGGTCATTTTGCCACGAGAGTATGTCTCCAGTCTCCCTTTCATCAGTTGGCTCCTGGCGGCCTTTGTCGTCGGTATCCCTGGCTTCTTCGCAGAGACATACTTCCGCACCCGGCAGGATGAACGGAGCCAGTATCTACTGCGTGGGGCAGCAGCGGTAAGCGGGGTAGTTCTGCCTTCACTGTTTATCTTATTTTGGCAGGCGTATGGCGTGGTGGTGGGGCGGTTTGTGAGCAGTTTGGCCCTTTCTATCGCGGGCATCTTTCTGTTCATCCGGGATGTTCGTCAGGGGCCAGTGCTGGATACATAGGAAGTTGAGGCGATCTATAAATGAAGCAAAACATTAACACGTGGCTAAGGGAAAGACTTGTGGGGTACAAATACCACTCACGAGGCGAAAGGGCTGTTTACGTTATACGGTATTTTCACGAGTACTTGTCAGGAGAGGTATTGGACGTAGGGAGTGGCGGGGCTGGCCTATGTTCTCATCTTAATAAGTGTGTCAGCATTGATCTTAATCCTGTTGCTGCCCCTGATGTCTTTGTCAATCTGGAGAAAGGTAATTTGCCATTTATCTCCGACAGCTTCGATTGTGTGGTCTGTACAGATGTTTTGGAACATCTGGAAAATCTTCACCACATCTTTGCAGAGTCAGTTCGTGTTTCACGTCAGTATTTGATAATTAGTCTGCCCAACAACTGGCTAGGAGCACGTGCTATCATCTGTAGGGGAATCCATACCCGATCAATGAAACGCTATGGTCTGCCTATTGAGAGACCATTCGACCGACATCGTTGGTTTTTTGGCTACACAGAGGCAGAGGATTTTGTCTATGGAATGGCAACCCGCATGAAGTTACAAGTAGTGCAGTGCGAACCCTACTTTGGAGCACGGAACCAGATCAAGGCTGCACTGCTGCGTCCCTGGACTTCTTCCAAGAGGCTTGATAACTTGTTCGCTTCCACTTTGTGGGCCGTTTTGAAAGTGAATGAACAGTGAATAGAATGGAATCGCTTGTGTGTTCCTGTCTTCCGCCGACAAGTGACCGATGCTGAGTGTCAATCGGTTCTGGACCGGTTTTCAGTGTCGACGCTGACAGATAAACTACTGACGGTTCTCGAGTCCAGTGAGGAGTACAAACAGTGAATCTACACGAGTATGAGAAACTTCAGGCTCGTCGTTCTCACCCTAAAGACTATGACCAGGTGTGGGACCGAATAGACCAGGATCTAGAGTTTTGCTTGCAGCACGCAGGAGTCAGACCTGGAGATCGTGTGCTTGATTTGGGCACACGGGACGGGTATCTCGTCCAACGGTTAAGTGAACAGGGTTTTGATGCTATCGGTATTGAACTGATCGAGAAAGTAGCCCGCTATGCTCGACGGCAGGGTCGTGATGTTGTCCAGATGGACATGCACAATCTGGAGTTCTCCGACGCCTCTTTTGATCTTGTCATCAGCCGCCATTCATTGGAACATTCCCTAAACTATCGGCAGGTGTTGGCAGAATGTGCGCGTGTCTTGAAAGACAATGGATTTCTATTCATTGTCATTCCTATCGAATATGGAAAGCCTCATGGCTTGCATACTCAACCCTTTCATACAGAAGAACAATTACCCAATATGCTGAAAGATATGGGATTTCACGTTCTGGTTCAGGAAGAGATTCCTCCCAGAGGAAATCCGGTGATTGATGCTGAACAACGAATCATTGTGCAGAAACCCGCTGGGGTGCCTCTGCCGCACGTGCCGCCGACGGTTTTTCCTGTTCCTCATCTATCGTGGCGACAACGATGGGCCTGTCGAATAAAAGACCTCATCAAACAATTGCACGGTGACATCTATCACCTCGCCCTTCCGGCGCTGGTGCGCCCCCCGGCGGCGCGGTACCGGGGCCAAGTGCGCACCATTGCTCGCATTGGCATCTTGAGCTTTTTGGAGTCGTGGCAGGATCGCATCCACGGCAAGGTACTGGATGTAGGTGTAGGTACTTGGGCCTATCCCCGCCAGTTGTTCCAGGATCGTTGTGACTATACCGCTACCGACTGCTTTGAGCATCCCAATATTGATGTGGTCAGCGACATTCACCATCTGACCGACGTGTTCCCACCGGAGAGTTTCGATTTTGTTCTCTGCACCGACGTCTTTGAACACATTCCCCGTCCCTGGGAAGCAATACAAGAACTACACGCTGTCCTGAAGCCGGGGGGGATATTATTATTGACCACGCCTTTTAATTTCCACTTGCATAGCAATGAGCAGGTACGGGATTACTGGCGTATATCGGCTGATGGCTTGCGGTTGTTACTACAGGAGATAGCCGGCTTTGACGAAGTTGAAATCACGTACGTTGGTCATCCTGAGTTTCCTTTTTCTCACACCGTCGTGGCGCGAAAAGGAGAATGAGCGATGTTGATATTTTTGAATATGGATGGCCGGGGCAAGGGCGGTCCCCAAGTCTGGACGGGGCGATTATGCTGCCTGCTGGAACAGCGTGGTTATGGTATCACGCTGGATCTGCACGACAACTGGGCGACAGCTTTGTTCATCATTGGCAGTGAAGGGATAGACAAGGCTCTAGAGCGCGATGGTACTGTTGGCTACCGGGTGGCAAATGCCTACTTGCCGTCCTGGTTCGAAGTAATGGGACGAGAGATGAAGCCTGAGCATCACGCTGTCAATGCGGCCATCGCTCGTGCATTGGAACTCTCGGACGTTGTCATCTACCAATCGCAGTGGGGCAAAGAACAATTAGATCGTTATGTGCATCAACGCACCGATCGCTACGCCGTGATTTATAACGGGGTGGAGGTGAAACACTTTTCCCCTGCGCTGAAGCAACCGGCGGGATTGCCCGTCCTGGGCACTGTTGGCCTGTTGCGTTATGCATATCGCCTGGAGACTTTTTTTGAGGTTTCAAAGCGGTTGGAAACGCCCCATCGTCTGCTCATTGTGGGCAATCTGGATGGAGAGGCCGCGAAAGTAATGGCTCGCTATCGAGATGACCCACAGATAGGCCCGCGCATTACCTATCAACCACACGTTCCACCGGAACAGTTGCCCGATTTCTACCGCCAGATGAGTCTGCTAATTCACCCAGTCAGTGGCGATGCCTGTCCTAACGTAGTCGTGGAGGCCCTGGCCTGTGGCGTGCCGGTTGTAACGCCGCGCTTTGGTGGAACCTCGGAACTGGTGGGGACAGGGGGCTGTATCTTTGACGCTGAACCTTGGATTTACGATGATCGTTTTGTAGAAGCAATGACCGAGGCGACCAAAAAAGTTCTGGTGAATCAAGCTGAGTTGGCGGAACAGGCCAGGAAGCGGGCGGAGGAAGCGTTGAGCAGTGAACAGATGATCACCCGTTACCTGGAAGCGCTGGGTTTGCCACAGTATGTCTCAGAACCAAGAGAAAGTCATCTGTCGGTATATAGTCTCCTGCGTCGGAAGGGGGCTGAGTTAATCGCGCGTCCTCGATATTACACGGCGCTTGCCTGGCGGAAAGCAAATCGGTGGGGCCATCAGATTATCCCTCCGTCGCCCAATCCCAGGCCACGTATCGCCTTTACCCTGTACGATTTTCACGTGGGCGGCATTGAGAACTGGCTCTACCGGTTGGCGCGGGCGTTACAAGACGAGTTTGACTTTTACTTTGTGGCTACCACTGTGCCTGATTTTCTCCCCAAATTCAAGGAGGTAGGCACTTGTGCTTATCTTTCCTCTCCCAACAAAATGCGCGCCTATCTGCAAAAGCACAACATTGACATCGTGCAGGCGCATAACCAACGCTGGCCTGTTGATGCAGCTCTGGCGGCCGGTGTGCCCCACATTATCGAACGCACGGATGGCACCCGGAGTTGCACACGCGTGAACAAATCGGGGCTTAGCTTGGTGATTGCCTCGTCCCAGGGAACTGTTCCTCTCATTGCGAAGTATTTTCCTGCCGAGCGAATTCGGCTAATCTACAACGGGATTGATTTACAAGAGGTTGATGCCACGCCGCAAGAACGCCCCTGGCCGGAGGATTGCTTTGTGGTGGGCCGGGCCAGCCGCTTTGGGCGCGGGAAGAACCTGGGAATGTTGATTGAAGCAGCTGCACGACTAAGGGAACGTCTGCCCCACCTCAAGATTGTCCTGATAGGTGGAGATTCGGCCATGCCGGGGGCAGAGCCTATTGAGCACGAATTGCGAGCACAGGCCGCGCCGTTAGGGAACACCGTTGAGTTCATGGGTATTGTAGAGAACACGCTGCCGCTGGTAAAAGGGTTTGACGTCGGGACCTGTGTCTCTAACCCAACTAATGAGGGTATTCCCAATTCCCTCATTGAAGCCATGTCTTGCCGTAAACCAGTCATCTCTACGGCGGTGGACCAGATTTCCGAGCTGGTTCAAGATGGTGTCAACGGCATTCTCATTCCACCAGGTGACGTGCAGGCCCTCTGTGATGCCATCGAACGGCTAGCGACGGATTCGGCGTTGTGTCGGCAGTTAGGCGAGGCCGGTCGCCGCACCATTGAGGAGCGGTTCTCGTTACGGTATGCTGCAGGACAGTATGGTGCAGTATATCACGAGTTGTTAGGGCATTAGTGGTGCATATAGGGTTTTCTCTGGTGGACCTGGCGATGGGTGGAGCGCAGGTCTTTTTTGTCCAACTGGCGCAAGGGCTGGCCGCGCGCGGGCACACGCTCTCGTATTGGCTGGCAGCCGATTCTGGCGACTCGCAACGAGTCCGGCCGGCATTGAAAGCAGATTTGGACGCAGTGGCGCAGCCGGTTCGCCATCCGTGGCATCTGTGGCGCGCTGATGTGATTCACCTGGATGGCTACCACAGCCTGCGCCGCAAATTACCTTACTTTCCGCGTTGGGGACGTTGTGTGGAGACCTATCATTCTGTCAGCAGTGTGCGGCGGGCCGGTCCACTCTATCCACGTTACCGGGTGGCAGTGTCAGAAACAGTACAGAATTTGCTTCCCATACCTACTCAACTCATCTATCAAGGAATAGCCCTTTCCTCTGTTCCGTCTGTAGTTGAAAAGCAGTTTGACGTAGCCATCCTGGGTCGCATCCATCCGGTGAAGAACCATCACCTCTTCCTGGCCGTGTGCGAGGGACTCTACCGGCAGCGGGGGCATTGCTCGGCGTTGCTTATCGGGGGACATCCCCGCCCTGGCCTCTATCAGCAGGAGATTGACGCGGAGGTCAAGAGGCTGCAGGAAATAGGGGTACACTTGCATCTGACCGGGGATGTCCCCCCGGATGACCTTTGGCGATGGCTATCTCAAGCGCGGGTGTTGCTGGTCACCTCGCACAATGAAGGATTCGGGCGTATGGCCATCGAAGCGCTGGCCTGCGGCGTGCCGGTCGTGGCCAATCCGGTGGGAGGGCTGTTAGAGATCGTTCGTCCTGGAGAAACCGGCTTCTTGGCGGAGCGAGACAATGCCGCTTCATTTGTGGAGCAGACGGTATGCCTATTGGAAGATGAAGCGCTTCGGCAGGCAATAGGACAACAGGGGCGAACTTTCGTTGAAGATCACTTCTCATTGGAGCGCATGGTTACGGATTATGAGATGCTCTATCATCAGATTCTGGAGCGGGTATGAGCATAGCGAGGGATATCCTCTGCTTTTCCTCCACCGACTGGCACGGCAAATGGGGTAGTCGTCAACAGGTAATGCTCCGCTTTGCCCGGCGAGGCTACCGGGTACTCTTTGTCGAGCAGTTGGCTGGGTTGGAGCACTTTTGGAAATACCCAAATTTGCGTCAACGGCGCTGGCGGCGCTGGCGCGAAGGGGCACAGGAAATCAAGCCCAATCTCTGGATTTTATCTCCTCCGCCCCTATTTCCGGGACGCTATTATTCACCAGCCGTTGCTCGTCTCAACGCAGCGCTGGTGCGTCGTTGGCTCGGGACCTACCTGCGGCGTCTGAATATTCCAAAGCCGATTCTCTGGTTATACCAACCGGAACACGCATCGCTCATTGGCCGTTTTGAGGAACGGCTGGTTGTCTATCACTGCATAGACGAATTCACCGCCGGCACGCACGGACGTAAGCGCCAGACTATTGCCGCCCTAGAAACTGAAGTGTTGCACCGGGCCGACGTGGTCTTTGCCAATTCAACGTTGATCTATGAAAGCAAACAAAAACTAAACTCGAATACTTATCGCATCCCCAGTGGTGCGGACGTAGAGCACTTTGTTCTGGCTCTGGACCCGACCACTCCTGTACACCCGATCATCGCCGCTATCCCCCATCCCATTGCTGGGTATGTAGGCAACATCAACAACAAACTTGACATCCGGCTGCTAGCCGCCGTTGCCGCGGGCCTTCCTGATTGGCAATTCGTCTTCGTCGGTCAGCCCTATTCACAGTCGGTGGATCTACGTCCACTCCGAGCACAGCCCAACGTCCACCTCCTGGGCCGTTTTCCTTTTGCTGAAGTACCTGCTCTGGTTAAAGGAATGGACGTCTGCCTGCTTCCTTACGCCGATACTGAGTTTGCCCGCTACCGCAGTCCCCTCAAGTTGTACGAGTATCTGGCGGCGGGTAAGCCTATTGTGAGCACCGATCATCCAGAGGTGCGAGAATTTGTTCAATGGTTAGAGATTGCCTCTACACCAGAAGATTTTGCGGCTGCCATGTTGCAGGTACGAGAGGAAGATTCACCGGAGAAACAACGCCGCCGGACTAAGTTGAGCCAACAACATTCCTGGGACTGCCGGGTGGACAAGATGGAGCAGATCGTGAGCATGCATCTGGGCAAGATGTGAGACGATTATGAGTAAGATACCTATCACAGTCTTCCATCTCATCACCGAACTCGACATCGGTGGTGCGCAGAAAGCCCTCCTGCACCTCCTCACTCACCTGGACCGTGACCGCTTCTCTCCCACCGTCATCTGCCTCTACAACGGCGACAAAGCCGTGGCCCAGGAGATCCGCGCCTTGAGCATCCCCGTCATTGATCTGGGGATGACCGCCAAATGGCGACTGGATGCCTTTTGGCGACTCTACCGCCTCCTGCGCCGCGAGCGCCCTACCATCTTGCATACCTGGATGTTCCACGCCAACATCCCCGGCCGGGTGTTGGGGCGGCTGACAGGAATACCCATCGTTGTCTCATCGGAGCGCACCATGGGACAGGAGAGTCGCTGGCGCTACCGGCTCAACCGGCTCACCGATCCGTTGACCGACCGTGTAGTTTGCGTCTCCCGGCTGGTGGCCGATTTCGCCGTTGCAGAGGTGGGCATCCCGCGTCACAAAACCATCGTCATCCCCAACGGCATTGACGCGCAAGCCTTTGAGCATCTGCCCGCCAAGCGACAAGTCCGTGCGGACTTGGGATTGTCTCTCGATTCAACATTGATCGGAACGGTGGCGCGCCTGAATCCGGTCAAGCGGCTGGACGTTTTGTTGCAAGCGACGGCGTCAATGGACGACGCCCACGCTGTCATCGTCGGCGCTGGGCCGGAACGGGAGCGCTTGGAAGCATTGAGCAGACGGTTGGGGCTGGCGGACCGAGTCCACTTTGTTGGACAGCAAAACAACGTGCCGGAATGGCTGGCAGCGATGGATATATTCGTGCTCATCTCGGATTGGGAGGGCATGTCCAACGCCATACTCGAAGCCATGGCCGCCGGCCTCCCCGTCGTCGCCACCGCCGTCGGCGGCACGCCGGAAGTGGTTGTAGACGGCGTCACCGGCTTGCTCGTCCCGCCACGTGATCCCGATGCCTTGGCCGAAGCCATCACCCGTCTCTTGCGCGACCCCGACCTGCGGCGCAAAATGGGCCGGGCCGGGCGGGAACGGGTGCAGCAACACTTCAGCGTGGAGAGGATGGTGCAACAAACCCAATCGCTCTACGAGCAGCTCTTAGCCGAGGAAGGTCTATAATGCTACCCCTCCCCGTCCTCCACATCATCACTCGCCTGATCATCGGCGGGGCGCAGGAGAACACGATGTTCACTGCCGCGCTTCTTGATCCGGCGCGCTTTGACGTGGAAATCCTCTCCGGGCCGCAGACCGGCAGCGAGGGCAGTCTCATCGCCGAAGTCCGCGCGCGCGACATCCCCCTGACTATCTTACCCCAACTGCTGCGCCAGATCAATCCCCTGAACGATCTGCTGGCCCTCTGGAAACTCACCCGCTTGATGCGGCAGAAACGCTACACCATCGTCCACACGCACAGTTCCAAAGCCGGCGTGATTGGGCGGCTGGCGGCGCGGCTGGCCGGCGTCCCCGTCATCGTTCACACCGTCCACGGGTGGAGCTTCCATGACCACATGTCCCCCGCCAGGCGGAAAATGTACGTGCTGTTAGAGAAGTTCGC
>Ga0190316_1000625_pt1 | contig 10882 bp, 8 predicted proteins | sample 48701112_MG_FD_161663 | JGI IMG/M metagenome (GOLD analysis project Ga0190316, IMG submission 161663) | Hydrothermal vent sediment bacterial communities from Southern Trench, Guaymas Basin, Mexico - 4870-11-1-2_MG | ecosystem: Environmental > Aquatic > Marine > Hydrothermal vents > Sediment ... | reverse complement strand
AAGAAGAAAAATCCAGCAGACTTTGCCTTGTGGAAGGCTTGTAAGCCTGGAGAGCCTGGATGGCATAGTCCATGGGGGAAGGGAAGACCTGGATGGCACATTGAATGCTCAACTATGGCTCAGAAGTATTTAGGTGAAACCATAGATATTCACATGGGAGGTAAGGATCTTATATTTCCGCATCATGAGAATGAGATTGCGCAGGCTGAGGCTATTACCGGAAAGGCCTTTGTGAGGTATTGGCTTCATAACGAGTGGCTTACTGTCAGAGGCGAGAAGATGTCAAAGTCCCTCGGCAACTTCATAACTGTAAGGGATGCCCTTAAAATGTGCAGTCCTGAAGTCCTGAGATTCTTTCTAATATCAGCCCATTACAGAAGCCCATTAGACTTTAATGAGGACGCGCTGAGGAGTGCGAAGAGAAGATTTGAGAGGCTGATGAATGCTTTGAGGAGGCTCAATGATCTTCCTATGAGGGAAGATGAGACGGCTGAAGATAGGAGGTTACTCTTGGAGATCAAGGATGGAAAGATGAGGTTTGAGGAGGCTATGGACGACGACTTCAACACTCCATTGGCGATCTCAGCTTTGATGGGCATGGCAAAGGCGATAAACAATTATGCGGACGTTAATGATAATATTGAAGGAAGGATCAAGCGGAGAATCCTAAAGATATTCACGGATCTCCTTGAAGTTCTCGGAATTAGGTGGGAGGCTGAGATGGAGGCCTCCTACAATAATAGACTTCTTGAGGATGTGATTAGCATACTCGTTGATGTAAGGAACGAGTTGAGAAAGAGGATGGACTGGGAGACCGCTGATAGAATAAGGGACAGACTAAGAAGCATCGGCATAATCCTTGAGGATACCCCTAAAGGAACAAAATGGAGGATCAGTAGGAAGTAAAGTGGAAGTTTGAACTTTAGAGATCACAGATTTGATATAGTAGATCGATAGGCATCGAAAATTATCGTAAAAGTAAACTTCTATATATTTACGATTAACTGAACACAAAAAAGGGAGAGGTGATTTTAGCTTTTCTTCCTTAGGACTGCTGCCAAGGTTACGAGGACGAGTATTAGCGTTATGACGTTTACTCCAATACTAGCGTATACTAGAGAGGTCATTCCGGATATTGAAGCCTTCACATTCTCAGGTATTGTAGTCTTCATCTCGGATATTGTAGTCTTCAAGTCCTTGACGGCCTCTACTAGGCTGTTAATCGTCTCGGCCGGTATTCTCGAGGGAGGAGTGAATGTCGCCTTTCCTTCCTTAACGAGTTTCTCTGCGTCATCTTTTGGTATGATCATTGCCTCTCCGGCCTTGAATGGACCGTAGGTCTTCCCATCTACTCCAGTAAACGCAGGAATATCAGTCTTAGCATACGTGGTCAAGAAGGTGACTGTGGGCGTTGGGGCGGCTGCCTTTCCGGGCCTTAGCAGACCTGAGCCTATCATAAATCCATATACGAATCCTGGGTTGTTGCCCATCTCTATCTGGAATTCCTTCGCCGCCATTAGGACGCTCCATCCAAGTGCACAGTCAACCCTCTCTATGTTGAATGTGTTTGCCCATTTCTTCTCATGTAGCTGGAGAACCGGCAGGTAGTGGTTGGTTATGTATGCGAGTGCCTTCGTTAATTCGACTGCCTCCTCCTTAGGCAGGGTTTGTCCGAGCTTCTCAGCCAGTTCGGTCGCATTCACCTTTCCCGAATATTCTGATACTCCCTCTGGAACCTCAACTATTGGATCGAAGTGTAATCCGCCAACGCCGACGGTATAATCGTAGTAGAATCTGTGGTAGCTGTCCCATGGATAGTAGACACCGTATGTCCAGAAATCTATTGCTAGGTCGAATGCGCCATTCTCTCTTATCGTCTTACCCCACATTCCCCAGTCTAACTCTATGACCTTGGCGTCTATGCCGAACCTCTTTAGCTGTGTCGCTACGTTCTCTGCTCCCGGAACCCATCCGGACCATCCAGCTGGCACGTGAATGGTCACAGAGAACCTCTTGCCGTCAGGAGTATACCATAGGCCATCCTTCTTTGTGTATCCGGCCTCCTTCAGTAGCTTCTCAGCCTTATCTGGGTTATACTCGTATTTGTCTATCCACTTTGCCAGCCAGTCCTTGGATAGCCAGTTATAGACATCTGATGGTGAGATGCAGACTGGCCACTCAGCCCGTGTGACGCTCTCTGGTCCCCATTCGACAGCTATCTTGCAGTACTCCACCCGGTCTATTGCGTATGCTATTGCCTGCCTAACCTTCAATGGGAACTTCTCACAGTTAAAGTACAGTGCATGCCCATGCAACCATGGGCCGGTCGGAGCCCAGTATCCGGGCTTCTTCGCTACCGTCTCATAGCATGTCTGTGAGAGACCAGTCCAAGTATAATCAAATTTGCCTGCCATTATCAGCGGCCAGCTCGCTGGGTCGCTTATCCTTCTGTACCAGTGTATCTCATCGAATTGGGCTCCTCCGCCAAATTTGTACTCATACTTGCCTACTTTCAGCGTCCATGTTACCCCTAGATCCTTCACCCAGTTGTGATCTCTCTTCTCATATACCCACTCAGTATCCGTGTAGGACTTATAGACATAGGGTCCAGTTCCGATGTACTTGTCGGGCTTATATTCCTTAAGTTCCTCCAGGAGCTTATCTGTGTCAACATCCTTTAGCGGTATTGAACCTGGAACTTTCAGTCCTGGAGCAAACTTTCCATACTGTGCATATGAGACTATTGCTCTGCTAAAAATCCAACGCCCCAATGCCCAAGGAGGAGCCGTCTTTTTCAGGTAGAATATTACCGTGTAATCGTCCGTGGCTTCTATTTTAGGCGTATACTTCCATATTGGCCACCACTTTCTGATCCATCCCCAGATCCAGTATGTGGTTAAGACGTCCTTAGCCGTGAGTTCTTTGCCGTCGCTCCACTTCACTCCCTTCCTAAGTTTCACTATTACCTTTATATAGTCTCCAGCCGGCTCCTGTGTCATGCTTTCAGCCAGCCATGGATAGAACTTGTTCTCTCCTCTGCTATAGTAGAATAGGGGCTCGAGTATCAGGTAGCTTGGAAGGCTTGAGAAGAAGGCGTTAAAGCTTTTCATGGTCGGGGGCGGCTCGCATGGCTGAAGGATTCTCATCACAGTTTTTTCCTGAGCTAATGCGGGTGGTGCTACAGCAATTGTTGGCGTAGCCAGCAACAGAAGAGCCAAAAGAATTATAGCAGCTCTTCTCATTTTATTTCATCCCAAATAAGAGAATGCTACTATTTACTTAAATAATTTACGCTTTATTCTGTAAATTATTTTTCAAGGAAAACCGCTTCAGTAAATTTAATCTTTCCAGTTCATTCTATTTGTTTTAATAGTCAATTTAAGGCCTTTTTGCTGATACTATATTATCAGGGTGCCTTGTATTCACATCTAATTATCATATAAAGATAGATACATCAAGCCAGAAAGATTTAATCGAGACGAGTATTCTAAAGATGTGATAAGTTATGACACGAGATTATGGCTCTGTAAGAAATAGGTATAGAGAAGCCATAATTGTTAATCCACTAATGACTGGAGGCTTACTTCCAAGTGATGTTCAGAAGAGAATGGTTAAAAATGGCTGGTTAAGCGTCGGATACTCTATATGCTTCGACTGCGTTAATGGCCAGTCGAGCTTGATAACAAAGCCTCCCATAAGAGACTTTCTAGCCGACGTAGCCGAGTTTCTCGGCGGAGAAATCTCCTATCACACCTTTGGCTGCAGGGCAGCCCAATTCGCAGTTATGAAGACAATAAGTGATTATTTGCGGAGTAATGGGGACAGGAAGCACGCGGGAATTGTTCTGGCCGATTCGTTATGTCACTATACGACCGTTATAGCAGCTGAGCTATCTGGACTCAGAATAGAAGAGGCACCGAATACTGGATCTCCCGAATATAAAATTTCAGCTGAGAGCTTTCAGCGTAAGATCGAAGAGATCAAGAATAGGACTGGAAAGCTGCCGTGTCTCATAGCTGTTACCCACGTTGATCCCTATCATGGCAATTTGAATCCAGCCGAAGAGATCGGTAAACTAGCCGAAGAATATGGAATACCATACATGGTGAACGCCGCCTATACCGCTGGTATAATGCCCTTGAGCATGAAGGATCTACATGCTGACTTCCTAACGGCATCAGCTCATAAGTCAATGGCATCTCTCGCCCCTCTAGGCTTCTTGGTAACGCTAAATGAATGGTCTGGGAGGCTACTTAAGCTCACTGTCGGCAAAACAACACTAGAGAGCAAAGTAAAAAATAAAATTCCAGCTTTATTCGGTTGCAGTATAGGCGGAGCCCCATTAATATCCGCTATGTACTCATTTCAGCATGTCGTCGATAGGGTGAAGAGATGGAATGAAGAGCTAGAGAAGATCCGATGGTTCATCCGGGAGATGGAGAGGCTGGATGGAGTTAGCCTCATCGGAGAGAGACCGCATAATCATCATCTAATGCACTTCGAAACTCCAATCTTCTGGGAGATATCTAATCATCATAAAAGGAGGGGATTCTTCTTAGCTGAGGAGATGATCAAGAGGGGGATCGTTGGGCTTCAGAGGGGCATGAGCAAGCATATAAAATTGTCGATATACGGCCTTGAATGGGAATGCGTCAAGAGTGTTAGAAATGCATTCTTCGAGATCGCCGAAAAATACGTTAAGAAATTCGATCTCAAATACTCTATCTAAAAAGAGCTGGGTCGTCCATGTCCTATTAAGTGAACGTAATTGTTCTAAGGCATAGAATAATAAGAGAGTATAAACTTAGGCATAACTGACGGAGACTATGAATCATAAACAAGCAGCTATTACGATCCTTCTGATTGCTGTAGTCTTAGTCTCAGCGTATCTATTAAGATCTTATAGAGCCCCATTAAGCGGCGAAGATCTGATTAGATGCCCTAATGATGGAAGCCCCTACGTTTGGACCCCGATAGGCACGAGAAGCGAGAATTTCCTATGGAGATGCTTAAAGTGCGGCTACACCTGGAGGAAGACCTACCCTGACAATATATATCAGCGCTGGCTTAAATCCCCATTAAAGCCAGACTTCATCAGAGACTATACTCTTCTATATTTGAGATGCATCTGCCATTTGGAGATCTCGGATCCGCTTACGCTCGATTGGAGGGGAGGCAGAAATGCATCTACATCCACATTAAATCTTGAAGTATACAATTATTATGCATCAAACATATTCATTAGCATAAAATACCATCCAGCTCCAGAAAATGTTACATACGTGATACTCGTTAAGTCTGGAAATATAGTATGGAAGGGAATTCTATACAATAGAAGATTCATTAGCTCGCATGTGATGCATGAAGAAAACGGCAATTTTTCCCGCTAAATAGAGTTTTTCATGAAAGTTTCTATTAAAGAATTGTGTTCCAGTAACACCTCAGGAGATGTGCAGCTACTTTTCCCCTCTGCTCATCCCACAATCCTCATCGCGATTACGGCTTGTCGGGGGAGAGTTAACGCTAAATTTGAGGGGAAATCCCAAACCGAAGGATGCATCTTAAGTTTCGAAAGGCTATTCAAGCGTCTTTTCTACAGTAGAATTTGGAAATCAATTAAAACATCTTCTACCAAAAATATTAGAGCCGAGAACTTAAAAACTTATATGCTATAAAGATTAATGTTGTATGGCTTGGAGGCATTGAAGTGAATTGGATACTTAAGAGGGGCTTACTGGCTATATTAACAATCTATATAGTGGTTACGATAACTTTCTTTTTGGTAAGGCTCATGCCGGGTAATGTCGTGGACATGCTTGTCATCACTTATATGCGTGATTACGGAATGAGTAGAGAGGATGCTTATGCCATGGTAAAGTTGCTACTTGATATTGAGCCTTCAAAGCCAATATGGCAGCAATACCTAGATTATATATGGAGTCTTTTGCATGGTGATTTTGGGAGAACCATGAGTAGTGGAGGAACAATCCCTGTGATGCAACCGATAGTCGCGGCTCTACCGTGGACCATATTCATCCTTTCGCTTTCTACGACGATATCCTTCCTTCTAGGCGTAGGCTTAGGAATGTTAATGGCATATCGAAGAGGAGGCTTATTTGATACAGGCGCATCTACATTCGCCAGCATAGTATATGCCGTTCCAAATTATATAATGGCTCTTTTCCTCCTATTCGCGTTGGCAATACAAATACCAGCCTTTCCCCCTCGAGGCAGCTACGACGTCAGTATAACGCCTGGCTTCAACCTTCCATTCATATCCAGCGTACTCTACCATGCATTTCTGCCGATGATGACATACGTTATTACCAGCATGGGCGGCTGGATGCTTGCTATGAGAAGCAACACAATAAGAGTTTTAGGTGAAGATTATGTTATAGCCGCTGAGGCCAGAGGCTTAAAGGATAGGAGGGTGGCGATGACGTATGTCGGCAGAAACGCAATATTGCCGCTATTCACTACGCTCGCGATTAATTTAGGGTACATGTTTGGAGGTTCAGTTCTAATAGAGACATACTTCGGATATAGTGGAATCGGCATGGTAATGGGCTTAGCCATGAGCTATAGGGACTATCCGCTCATACAGGGAACATTCATAATACTAGTCACCGCAGTCATAGTGTCCAACTTCATTGCTGATCTGCTTTATGGTAAGCTCGATCCAAGAGTGAAGTTGGGTGAGTAAAATGGAAAGAAAAACTAATCGCTCGATCGTTAGAATTATTCTTTCAGTAGCCCGCGCTTGGATATATGAGCCGCTTACCCTATTGGCGACTGATAAGAGAGCGGTGGCTGGCTTCATCATAGTATTATTCTATGTCGGCCTAGCCGTGATAGGGCCGATGGTAGTTCCGCTTAATCTAACGCCGAATCTGGAAAGCGCATATCTTCCTCCAAGCCTTGAGCATCCACTTGGGACAGATCCCTGGGGAAGAGACATATTTGCGCAGCTGGTTCATGGAGCGCCCGACATGCTTATAGTAGCATTCCTTGCGGGTCTTATCACTGTGTTAGTCGGCACTGTAGTCGGGATATTCTCGGGTTATTCAGGCGGCACGGTTGACCTTATAGTCATGACTATTACGGATATAGTCCTAACGATCCCAGGATTTCCCCTCCTGATGGTCATAGCGGCCTTCCTTATAGGTAGCGGAATTGAGGTGAACATATTCATGGCTGCCGCTCTATTGAGCATAACGTCATGGGCTGGATTGGCCAGATCTGTGAGGTCCCAGATACTCTCAATAAAGAGGGAACCTTACATTGAGGTCTCTCAAACTCTCGGCCTAGGCAAGCTACACATTATATTCAGCGAGATAATGCCGAACATACTGCCCTACATAGTTATGAATCTCATATTGAGCATGATTGGAGCCCTATACTCCTATGTTGGGCTTATGGCATTGGGGCTACTGCCCTACAGGCCGGGCAACTGGGGCGCGATGATGCATATGGCAATGGCAGTTTCGGGCACTGTTACTGGTGTAGGAAGCTGGTATGTCCTCGCTCCGGCCGCCGCCGTGACGATCCTGCAGATAGGGCTTGTACTCTTCAGCAACGGAATAGATAAGATATTCAATCCTAGACTTAGAGAAAAGTAGGGGGAGCAAGTCTTGTCCACGCCGCTAATAGAGACTATACATGCCTCAAAGATATTTGAGGTACGTAAGGGATTGCTTGGCGTAAAGAAGCACATACGAGCCGTTGATGACATAAGCTTGAATATTGGAGAGAATGAGATAGTCGCATTAGTCGGCGAGTCAGGATGTGGAAAAAGCACCCTTGGAAGGCTGATGCTCGCCCTGCTTAAGCCTGATGAGGGACAAGTAAAGTTTAGGGGAGAGGATGTCTGGTCTCTTAGGGGAGAGGAGTTTAGGGAGTTCCGAAGGAACGCTCAGCTAATCCCTCAAGATCCATATAGCACCCTAAATCCCATGAAGAAGGTCATATCAGCACTTTATCCGCAGCTACTAAAATACAAGATAGCCTCTAATCGATCCGAGGCTAGGAAGATGTCCGCTGAGCTTCTGGAGATGGTAGGTTTATCCCCACCAGAGGACTTCTTAAATAGGTATCCATGCAGGCTTAGCGGAGGTCAGATGCAGAGAATATCAATAGCAAGAGCCTTAAGCGTCAACCCGAGCTTCATAGTCGCAGATGAAGCTGTATCAATGCTCGATGCATCTCTCAGAATCGAGATACTGGATATCCTCTTGAATCTCAGGAAGAAATTCAGTACGGCATATTTATTCATAACGCATGACCTTGCAATTGCCAGGTACTTCGCAGCTGGAGAGAGAATAGCCATAATGTATCTCGGAAACATAGTGGAGGTAGGTGATACTGAAGAAGTCATCCAGAACCCCATGCATCCATACACAAAGGCTCTGATCATGTCCGTTCCAGTGCCGGATCCAAAGCTAGCAAAGGAACGTGGGTTACCGCCACTCAGAAGCTTGGAGATCCCCAGCCTAGTCGATCTTCCGTCCGGATGTAAATTCCATACTAGATGTCCATATGCAGAGAAGATATGCGAAGAAAAAACACCGGAACTCAGAGAGGTTAAAAACCGCCTTGTAGCCTGCCACCTATATTAAAATCTGATTTTCCCATGCTAATCATATAGGTGACAGGCTACCATACGGCCTCCGCCGACATCCACGAGTTTAGGCTTAACTTTAGCGCAGACATCCATCCTTTTCGGGCATCTAGGATGAAACTTGCATCCAGGAGGCGGATTTACGGGGTCTGGAACCGGCCCTGGGAGCGGCTTGAGATCTTCTATGCTTCCAGTTATTGACGGTATAGCCTTAATGAGAGCCTCAGTATATGGATGCTTTGGATCATAGAATATACTTTCGGTATCGGCTATCTCCACTATGTTGCCAAGATACATGATGGCTATTCTATCGGCTATCTCAGCAAGAACGGCTAAATCATGAGTTATGAAGAGCATCGTTAAGCCGGTCTTATCATGTATATCCCTCAGGAGCTTCACTATGAACTTCTGTGTAAGTACATCCAACGCTGAGGTAGGCTCATCCAAAATTATAAAGTTTGGGCTTAATATGAAGCTCAGCGCAATAAGCGTTCTCTGCTTCATTCCTCCGCTCATCTCATGCTGAAACATCCTAAGGACTTGATTGGCATCCAACCTCACTTCCTTAAGGAGCCTAGCTGCCGTCTCAAAGACTGAAGTTTTAGAAATGTGCCCCTTATGATCCTCAACTGTATCTATGAAGTGATCTCCTATTCTGATGAGGGGATTAAATGAGTTCATGGCGCCCTGAAATACTATGGCCGCCTTGCTCCACCGAAATTTTCTAAGATCTTCCTTAGATAAAGATAGGACATCGATCTTTTCGCCTTCCAAATTATAGATGACCTTGCCGTTTTTGATGTATCCATTTGGATCCACGATCTTCAACATGGCATGCGCCAGAACTGACTTGCCGCATCCGCTCTCGCCAGCAAGGCCTAAAACCTCACCTTTATAAATATCGAGGTCTACGTTGTCTACCGCTCTGAGTATTCCACGGGGAATCCTAAATTCAACAGTTAAACCCCTAATGTTGACTAGTGCCTCCTCCAATATGACGCTCACCAATCCCTTTTTGACTGTTATATTCTTTTCTTACTGCATATATAGGTTTCTTCGTGATTACCGCATCAGCATATGCAGAAAATATTGAAAGACCGCCATGTCATGCTAGGTTGCTTATTGAAAGACGATGAGACTTCAGACCGCTTTACCTCCAACTTTGCGGGAAAGGCTTTATGTTCTAAGAGAACATAGGCGTGAGTAGACAACTTGACCACAGCACATATCGCGAATTAAACTGCAGAGCGAGATTCTAGCTAATTGGGTTAGAGGCTATGAGCGGGAGTGAGGATGAAACTAGAGCCAAATTCAAACTGGTGGAGCCGGGAGAGGGATTTGAACCCTCGTACAGCGGTCTGCAGCCGCTTGCCTAGCCACTCGGCCATCCCGGCATAAAACATACACTGAAGAAAAATTCATGCCTAGAATGGATCTTAAGGCAATTATTGGATTCTTTAGAAGGAGCTACGTGCCCTTCTTGTGCGAGGGCAAACGTGATCCCTCACTTTCATCACCATCGAGTCATGCTCTTAAAATATCGTCTTATATAAGCATTGTGATGCATATTGAGGTTTATATTCTGAGGCTCTCCAATTCATCTACATTTATGGCCCTAGCCGTGATGATCTTCCCTATCCCATCTTTTATGACAATAACCCTTACCGGAGTATCCTTTGGGGAGTCCGAGTATTGAACTGTTATCTCAGCGGCCTTTACAAGCACGTTCCTATTAGTGCGTCCAAGGCATAGTGTGACAGGCCCCTTATATTCTGCGGTCTTCATGTAGGTGAAGCCGTGGAGTCTAGCGAGGGATAGAAGCCTATCATTCTCCCTCTTATTCCTTCCAACGATTATTTTAGCCCTGTTAATTCTGAAGTGCCTGCCAACCTTCAATAGTGCAACATCGGTTAATGTTAGCTTTCCTTCACGCTCAAGGTGATCCCTGAGCCTACGGCTGAATTCTGGATCCGTCAGCAGACATCCACCTGAGGGAGTTGGATACCTCTCCAACCCTAACTTTTCAGCCAATTCGATCTGTGGGCGTCTTCTTCTCCCTCTAATCGCCAGCAGCTTACTCCTATCTATCAGTCCAGCCTTCTCCGCTTCGGTCTCGGGCAGAAGCTTGGCAGATAAGGGCCTCAAAACTTTACCTTCTAATCCAGCCTCACGCTCTATTAGGAGCATCACATTTCTCCTTTGAGAAAAGGGTCTTTCATTCAGAACCTCGCCCGTAACTATGAAGTCCGCCCCCACCTTCTCAGC
>Ga0190316_1000624_pt1 | contig 10885 bp, 9 predicted proteins | sample 48701112_MG_FD_161663 | JGI IMG/M metagenome (GOLD analysis project Ga0190316, IMG submission 161663) | Hydrothermal vent sediment bacterial communities from Southern Trench, Guaymas Basin, Mexico - 4870-11-1-2_MG | ecosystem: Environmental > Aquatic > Marine > Hydrothermal vents > Sediment ... | reverse complement strand
GAAGGCCGTGACAGAAGTACGGGCCAGGAAATCCAGCCGCGTGAGTGTGCCATTGTAGATCAAGTCCTGGTAGGTATTGACGATGGAGGCCATGGGATTCAGCCAGAAGAGCAACCGCTGCGGCGCAAATGTCCACCCCAAGAGCGTCGCCTGCTCCGGCAACTGCCCCACCGAGTAGAAGATGGGCGTGAGAAAAAACCAGGCCATCATTCCCACATCCATGAGCATGTGCGTATCCCGGTAGAAGACCTCCAGGGTCGCAAGGAAAAAGACGATTCCCAGGGCGAATACCGTCTCCACGAGAATGGGCAGCGGCAGCAGGAGCATCCACCAATGCAGGGACATGCCAGAAACCAACACCAGCGCGAATAACACCGGCAGCGCGATCAGAAAATTCACCAGGTTAGATAACACAACCGAGATTGGCAAAATCTCGCGCGGAAAATAGATTTTCTTGATAAGGTGCCCGTTACTGACAATGCTGGGAATTCCCCCCAGCACGGCGCCGGAGAAAAAGTTCCAGGGCAGCAGCGCACTCAAGACCAATACGTGAAAATTTGGGATGGCCGCCCCCTGCATGACTTCAAACACAAAAGTAAAAACCAACATCATCAGGAGGGGGTTCAGCCACGACCAGGCCACGCCCAACACGGAATTTTTGTAGCGCACCTTGAGGTCTCGCAACACCAGGTTGTAGATCAGCTCGCGATATTGCCAGAGCTCTTGTAGGGATTCACGCATCTTAATCAGCATGTTCATTCAGTTCCAATTCGATTTTCCGCAACAGGTACAGGTTCTCTTCCAGAATTTTGCGATTGAACCCTACCAGGTCGGCTAACAGACCGATGAGACAGGTCTGAAATCCCACGATCATCAACACCGCCATCAGGATCAGAGATTGGACGTGTCCCAGTCCGCCATTTCCAAAATAATAGAAGTAGAGGAAACGCAGGCCCAGCGCCAATCCTGCCAGAAACATCCCCCCCCCCAGCGCCAGAAAAACTCGCAGGGGACGGTACATAGCGTAGGCCCGGAGAATCGTCGCGCCGGAGTTGGTCAAGAAGTGCGTCATATTTTTCATCAGGCGCGAGGGGCGCGTCTGAGGGTTGGTGTGGATGGGGACGTACTCCACGGCCATCCGCCGCGCGCCCGCCTGGATGAGCGTCTCCAGCGTGTAGGAGTAATTGCTGAGGACCAATGTGCGCAGGGCGGCCTCGCGGCTCAGTGCGCGGAAGCCGCTGGTGGCGTCGGGAATGGAGACGCCGGCGGCCATGCCCACCACCCAGCTCCCCAACTGCTGCAAACGACGCTTCAAAGGGGAAAAATAGGGGTGTTGGGTGACAACGCGGTCCCCCACTACGATGTCGGCTGCCCGCTCCAGGATCGGCTGCACCAGGCGCGAAATATCTGCCCCCCGGTACTGGTTATCGGCATCGGTATTGACGATGATGTCGGCGCCGGACTGCAGCGCGGCCTGCAGCCCCGTCAGGAACGCACTCGCCAACCCCTGGTTCCGCCCGTGGCGCACAATGTGTTGCACACCCAGCGACTTGGCGATATCCACCGTCCCGTCGGTACTGCCATCGTCAATGATCAGGTACTCCACGACATCCACGCCGGGAATTTCACGTGGCAAGTCGCGCAACGTTTCCGGCAGTGTATCTTCCTCATTGTAGCAGGGAATCTGGATAATGACCTTCACAGGCGAGATTATAACATCGAGGTAGTAGAAGACAAAAGCTATTTGTTTGTCATGTCCTTGCGGTTATAATAGGGCCGCACCCGTGTGATTTCAGCCTGTGCCGAAGGACAGAACCCGTATGAGCAAACTCTGGCGACGACGACTTTTGATATTGTTAGGCTTACTCGTGGCGTATGCCTTGCGAGTGTACAAGCTGGGGGATCAAAACATCTGGTGGGATGAGGGGCTTTCCGTTCTGGCGGCCCGCAAGAGTTTCGCCGGCGCGACGCTGTGGACCGCCGCCGATGTACACCCTCCGCTCTACTTTTGGTTGCTGTGGGCGGGGGCGCGTCTGGCGGGCGAGACGGAGTTCGCGTTGCGCTACGTCACAGTGATAGAATCGCTACTCACCGTCGCCGTGATGTTTCCTTTAGGACGGCGGCTCTCCCGGAAGCCGCTCGTGGGGATCGGCGCGCTGTGGCTCCTGGGACTCTCCCGTTTTCACGTCTGGTGGTCTCAGGAAATGCGCATGTACATCCTGGCGAGCCTTTGCTCCATGCTCTCCCTCTACTTCGTGACTCGTCTCACCGCCGAGAGACCCTCGCGCCGTGACCGGGTGGGCTGGGTCCTGGCGACTGCCGGCGCGCTCTACACCATCTACTCATCTGTGGTGCTCCTGGTCATCGAGAATCTCTTCATGTTAGTTGTGGGGTTAAAACGACGCGAGCGCCGGAAATTCTGGGGACATTGGTTGCTCAGCCAGCTGGTCGTCGCCCTCGGCGTGCTGCCCTGGCTGATGTTAGCTCTGCCCCGTATGCGCTCCTGGTCGGTGGTTCAAGAACCGGCATCCTTGAGATTCGTGCTGGAGCTGGATGCAGTGCTGCTCAGCCTGGGGATTTCGACGGACGTGGGACACTACGCACTCCCCGCCGCCCTGGTGATGGCAAGTGTGGCCCTCGGAGTATTCCTCCTGCTCCGCCAACGACAAGGCCAAGCTCCAGAGGAAGGGGCCAGCGACCAGAGCTTACTCCTGCTGGGGTTGAGCGTACTGCTGCCGCCGCTGGTGATCTGGGTGCTGACCCAACCCCGCGCCATCTTCTACACGCCGAGGGTGGAGGCGCGCTACCTGTTGCCCTTCGCGCCGGCTTTCTATCTACTGCTGGCCTGGTCTTTGGCCGGTTGGCTGCGCTCGCGCGCGCTCCGCCCCGTGGGGATTGCGATTGGCATAAGCCTCCTGGGACTGGCTGCCTGGTCCCTCCCGCAGCACTACGCCCCGCGCTATCTGCGGGATGATTTTCAGACGCTCACCCGCCAGATCTGGGCTTACGCCCGGCCCGGCGACGCCGTGGTGTTGGTCTCGGGCAATCGTTATCCCCTTTTCGACAGCTACTATGATCGCACCCCCGCCCCACCCGACCGGCCGCCGGTCTACCGGATTCCGGACGGGCAGCCAGCTCTCACGTCCACAGTGGCGGATGAAATTCTCAAGGACATCGCGGCAGGTCACGAACGTATCTGGCTGGCGCAGGTGGAGCGACACCTACAAGACCCTGAAGGCTACACCGAGGACTGGCTGGCAGAACACTACGCCCGGCCTCTTTCCTGCGATTTCGGCTACAATAACCTCAGCCTCTTTACCACTCAAGATAAGGAGCCGACGGTCCCCACGTGGAACCTGCCGCCCCAACACGAGGTGCGCCAGACTCTGGCCCCCGGCACAACGCTGTTGGGCTACGATTTGCTCACCCGCGAGTTTCGCCCCCTCGACACACTCCGCCTGGGACTATACCTCCGGGTTGAGCGACCCACGACGCTCACCATCAAGCTGCTCGGCGAGGACGGGCGGCAGCTGGATGAAGCGACTCTCCCGCTCGTTTCCGGCGAAGGCGTCATCCGCCGGGAAGCCGCGTTCGTGATACGACCCTACACCCCTCCGCAGCGCTACCACTTCGAGCTCCAGGCCGGTGACGGAATGTCCCTCTCGCTGGGTGAAGCGCGGGTCACGCACACCGCACAAGCACCCGACGTGGACAAAATCCAACATCCACTCCAGGCGCGCGTGGGGGATACCATCCGGCTCTGGGGATACCGTCTCGGCGGCGTGAAACGCGGTCAGCCGCCGCTTGCCCATCCCGGCGATACGCTGACGCTCGACCTTTATTGGGAAACAGGAGCACCCGTCGCGCAGAGCTACCACGTCTTTACCCATCTGCTGGGAACCGCGTACAATCCGGCGACGCAGGGGCCGTTGTGGGCACAAGACGACCAGTTGCCGCTCGACGGCGACTATCCCACCGACCGGTGGTTGCCCGGTATCCCCCTGGAGGATCACTACGTCTTGCACATCGCGCCCGATGCTCCGCCGGGAGATTACCAGCTCACGGTAGGCATGTACACCCTGGAGAACGGGGAGCGGTTACCGGTCAGTGGCGACGGCGCCAACGTCGCCGCCGGCTACATCCTGCTGACGCCGCTACAAATCATGCCCTAGACAACACAGAGGTATATCCTACAAATGAAACCATTGTTGACTTTGACTCCCCGCACTGAGGCCCTGGAGCGACTGCGGACTGCGTTGCCGTACCGCGCTCTGCCCACCGAAATCCTCGCCACGGCAGAAGCGCGCGGTCGCGTGCTGGCGGAAGACATCACCGCGCCGCACCCGCTTCCGCACTTCGCCCGCTCCACGATGGATGGTTACGCCGTCCGCGCCGCCGACACGGTGGGGGCGAGCGAATCGCTGCCGGCCTACCTGCAGGTGATTGGTGAGCTGCGCATGGGACAGCCGCCCCAATTAGAGGTCGGCGCCGGTGAAGCGGCGCTCATCCACACCGGCGGCGCGCTGCCCGCCGGAGCCGATGCCGTGGTGATGGTCGAACGAACGCAAAAGGCCGGCCCGCAAGAGATTGAGGTGCTGCGAGCCGTCGCGTCCGGCGAGAACGTGATCGCTGTAGGCGAGGATGTGCGGGCCGGCGAGCTGGTACTCGAAGCCGGACATCGTCTGCGCGCCCAAGAGCTGGGCGGGCTGGCGGCGCTGGGCATCATGCAGGTCAGCGTGACGCGGAAACCGCGCGTAGCGCTGATCTCCACCGGTGACGAACTCGTCCCGCCGGACACGCTACCGGGAATCAACCAGGTTCGCGATCTCAACAGCACGGCCACCGGCGCGCTGGTCGAGGCCCACGGCGGCATCCCTCTCCGCTATGGCATCCTCCGCGACAGCGCCGAATCGCTCTACGCAGCTGCCGCTCAAGCCCTGGCCGCAGCGGATATGCTGCTCATCACCGCCGGCAGCTCCATCAGCGCGCGCGATGTGACCGCGACGGTCATCGGACGGTTGGGGAAACCGGGAATCCTGGTTCACGGCGTCCCTATCAAGCCGGGGAAACCGACCATTTTGGCGGTCTGCGCGGGCAAGCCGGTCTTCGGCCTGCCGGGGAACCCTGTTTCAGCACTCAACGCCGCGCGGCTTTTCGTCGTACCCACGCTGTGGTGGCTCCAGGGAGCGGAACCACCGCGTCCCGGCTACGCGCGCGCCCACCTGGCGGGAAATCTGCCCGGCGCGGCGGGACGGGAGCGTTTCGTCTCGGTGCGGCTGGAGGAGCGGGAGGATGGGCTGTGGGCCATCCCGATCTTCGGCGAATCCAATCTCATCTTCACGCTGGTACGAGGCGAGGGTATGGTACACATCCCGCTGGGAGCCACGGGGTTGCCCCAGGGTCTGGAAGTTGAAGTGGAGTTGTTGAGATAATGGGGAATCAAGAACGGTGAACGGTGAATGGGAAATCGGGCATGACGTTTGATGTTTCACCAGCACAGACTACGGATTTCACACGTTGTGAAATGCACTTACCCAACGGCGCGGCCACCCTGCTCCGCGCGCCGGGTGTGCCGGAAGCTACGGCGGCGACAGCGGCCTTGCTCAAGGCGGTATGCCGCGTCACGGCAAAGCGTGTCTTCGTGATGGGGCCGGGTGCGACGGCGACCGCGCTCTGGGCGGCGCGGACCGGAGCGGAGGTCGTCACCTGGACGGAGAACTTGGCCGAAGAGCACACGCTGAAGGCTACTTTTGCGGAAAACGGTACGCCGTCCCCGCGCAGCTTCCTCCAGGCTGACTTTGCCGGTCTGGAACCGGAGAGTTGCGACCTGGCCCTCATCCATCTGCCCCGTGGGCGCGCGCTGCAAGTGGAAGCTCTACGTCTCGGCGCTGCGCTCCTGCGACCGGGGGGACGGCTCTATTTCGTGGGCGCGACTAAAGAAGGGGTGCGCAGCGCGTTGGCGCAAGCCCGCGCGCTCTTCGGGCAGGCTAACATCCTCATCCGCAAGGGAGGCTATCATGCGGGTATCGTCCCGCGCCCCGCCGGGAGTTTCCCTCTGCCGGAGGTACTTTACGAGGAGCATATCGTTACCGTAGACGAAACCCCCACGCGCCTCAGCAGCCCGGCGGGCGTCTTCGCCAGCAAGCGGCTGGACGAAGGAGCAGCCTCGCTCATCGCCGGGATGCGGATCGCGCCCGGCGCGCGGGTGTTGGACCTGGGCTGCGGCACGGGGCTGGTCGGGCTGGCCGCGCTGCGACGTGGGGCGCGGGTCACAACGGTGGACGTCTCGGCGCGAGCCGTGGCCGCTACCCGGCGCACGTTAGCAGTCAACGGTTATCCCGAAACAGCCGCGCAACTTTCCATCGGGGTTTCGGCGGTCGCAGAGGAGCGCTTCAACATCGTCGTGACCAATCCGCCGTTTCACCGGGGGCACGGCGTGGATTTCGAGATAGCGCGGCTCTTCATCGCCGGCGCTGCGCGGGTGCTGCGTCCCGGCGGAAGCCTGTACCTGGTCGCCAACGCCTTCCTGCGCTATGAACCGTGGCTCAAGGAACATTTCCCGCGTGTCAGAATTGCCTGGGAAAGCCGCCGCTTCAAGGTGTGGGAGGCGGGGGGATAGAATCAGGAATCGGAGAATCGGGAATCAAGAGCACCCACGGCTTCCCATACTCCGCGCGCGATGTGCAACCGGCTATACAGACAGCGCAGAAGATCGAATTGGCCAATGGCGGCCAAGTTGGTCAAGGGGAAAGTATTTCGGCGAGGATTATTTGCAAAGCAATCGCAAAAACGCTGGGACGCTGAGTCGCTGGAGCGCACCCTCCGTCTCAGCTTTCCACTACATGCACCCACGGTAAATCATCCTGCACGACCCGCGCCAGCCTTTGGTCAGCAGTCCAGAACTCGCCGCCCAGCCAGTCTGCCAGCGACAGGTAATGTGCGTCGTAGGCCACCGAAAGCGAGAAACGCTCGGCTAAAACCAATGCCCGTTGGTGTAGTTCCTGAGTACCGTAGAGACGCACAGGCAAAGCGAACGCTGCTTTGAGCGCCAGTCTCACCGTTGATGAACTCATCATTTTGGCCCGTTGGTAACAGTAGAGGGCGTTGCTGACCTCGTAATAAAGCAGTGTAGGGGCCGCGATCTGCCGGCCGCTGGCGTCCCACTGCTCCCACAGCTGCCGGACCACCTCATCCTGTGGGTCTATGATCAGGCGGATCACCAGGTTAGCGTCAACGCAGAACGTCAAGTTGCTCATCTCGCTCCCCTCGCATCTCGCGCAACAGATCCTCAGGCGGCATTAAATCACGCCCGCTCAGCTCGGCTCGGACTTGTGCCCGCGCCTGGCGCACTAAACCCCGCCAATTCTCGCGTTCTTTTTGCACTGCTAGCAACCGCTCGTACCTGTCCACAGAGATCACGACCACATGAGGCTTTCCGCTGTGCTCGACAAAAACCGTCTCCTGCTGTTCCACCACATGCTGCATCAATTCACCAAAGTGGTTGCGGGCATCGGTGGCGCTCATGGTGCGCTGCATGTTTCACCCCCTTGCCATTAATCAATCCCTTACTTAAATCAATTCGGGTCTCTGGGACTTTGCATGGTGGGTGTACCAAGAGGTGAATTTTTCACCACGGATTACACAGATTGCACTGATTTTCTATTTTTTTTCGCGTGAATTCGCGCTATTCGCGGTTGATTTTAGCTCGACCATGCGAAATCCCAAAGAGCCAAAAAAGCAAGACCGGTTCGAGACGCCCCGGATTATTGAGAAGATACTGAAATGCCTACTACGAACCTTTTTCCTCAAATACCAGAGGGGCACGGTCGGCATAGTTTGGAGCAGAAGGCCCCAATGAGACCGGCCCGAGCTAGAAGGCGTCCTTAGCGGTTCCATCTGATGGCTGACGGCTGACGGCTGATGGCTGATGGCTGATGGCTGACGGCTGATAACTGACTGTTACTTGCCAGATTGGAGGTTCTAAGTATAATGACTGGGGTCAATGCCACCCTAGCTCAATCGGCAGAGCAGACGCTTCGTAAGCGCCAGGTTTTGGGTTCAATTCCCAAGGGTGGCTCTGGAAACGCCCCGTACCTCACGGGGCTTTTTTACCATGAGGAGGGCGATGAGCTGGCGACAAAGAGCAGAACAAGCATGGGATTGGTTTGGCGGGCCCACTTTCCTCACCGGCATCCTGGCCTTCCTGGGCCTGATCTTGCTCCTCTCCCTGGTATTGCCTCAAGCCCCGGTCTCTCCCGCCGATAAAGCAGCATTTTCCCGCTGGTTGGCCGAAGTCCAGCCTACGTTGGGACGCTGGACGGAGCCTTTGGCAGCCCTAGGCTGGCTTTCGCTGCGCAGCTCGCTGTGGCAGCGCAGCGCCCTGGCGCTGTTGTCGCTGGCCGTAGCGGTCCGCGCTGCCGGGCTGGTCGAGAGCTGGCCGCAGCTCGCGGTTTGCGAGCGTATACGGCGGATCATGATCTGCGCAGGCGGGTCTCTGCTGCTGTTAGGTTGGGGGATGCAGCTGATCTGGGGATGGGTGGAACCGGCGGTCGTCACCTGGCCGGGAGAATCCCTCGTTTTGCCAGAACAGGGGCTGACGCTATCACCGGTCACCGGGACGCACCGGTGGCTACGTCGCGGCTACGGGCTATACCTCCTCCACACCGACACCGGCCTCGGCCTGGAAGCGCAGGCCTGGGACGACGCGGGCGATCCGGTTCTCTTGCAAGCCTCGACCCAGAGCGCCCCCCAGGAGAGCCTGCGTCTGGCACTGAGCGCGCCCAACCCCGAAGCTTACTTCGCCCTACCCTCTGCCGATCTGGTCTTCAGAGCCAACATGCAAGCACCCCCTCCCGCCGCCTCCATCCAGATCCAAATCTACCGCAGCTCCACCGGTGAGCTGGTCACAGAGACTAATCTCAGCGGCAGTGGAGACCTCTTCACTTCTAATCTACGACTACACCTGGAGAGTATCCCTTTGCCCTGCCGGCGCGTCATCTACAATCCTGGTGCGCCGCTCACGGCCCTGGGCTGGCTCCTGCTGGCGGTGGCGGGGATAGGGAAGAAATTACAAATTAAAAATGAAGAAATGACAAATGAAACAAATGGCAGATGACGAAAATGACAAATTGTCGTAGGGGCAATTCCCCGTAATTGCCCAATGCAAATGACAAGGGTGAGAGGAGAAGATTCGTATGCGTCCATTGATCATCGGAGTTGCCGGGGGGACCGGGTCGGGGAAGACCACCGTCGCCAATCGCATCTTAGAGCGGGTGGGAACGGAACACGTTGCCTACATCCCGCACGATGCTTACTACAAAGATTTGAGCCATCTTCCGCATGAGAAACGGCGCGAGATCAATTTCGACCATCCCGATTCCTTAGAAACCGGCCTGTTGATCCAGCATCTGCGGCAATTACAGGCGGGGCAGCCGGTCGAGATTCCCATCTACGACTTCACAACCCACACACGCACCCCCAAAACCCAGCATGTGGCCCCAGCCCTGATCATTTTAGTCGAAGGCATCCTCATCTTCGCCGAACCGGAGCTGCGCTCAATCTTCGATGTGCGCCTCTTCGTGGACACCGCTGCCGACATCCGGCTGATCCGCCGCCTGAGACGGGATGTGCAGGAACGCGGACGGACCTTCGAGTCGGTGATTGATCAATATCTGCGAACCGTGCGCCCGATGCACCTGGAATTTGTCGAGCCGAGCAAGCGCTACGCGGATGTGATCATCCCCGAAGGCGGGTTCAATGAGGTGGCGATTGAGATGGTCGCCGCGCGGATCCGGGGGCTGTTGGCAGAAGATAGAGAGTAGAGAGATAGAGAGTGGAGAGGGGTTAAGCCAATCCTGGCCAGGGACGATATAGCGTGTTAGGGAAGCCTAAGCGAGCCAGGATGCGCCCCACGGTGTGATCTACCAGCTCTTCCAACGTCTGGGGGTGAGCATAGAAGGCCGGGACCGGCGGAAAGATGATGGCGCCGTTCTCCGCTGCGCGCACCATCAGACGCAGGTGCCCCACGTGCAAGGGCGTCTCCCGCACGACGAGCAGCAAGGGACGGCCTTCCTTCAACGTCACATCGGCAGCGCGGACCAGAAGATTATCCGCGTGGCTCTGGGCGATGGCGGAGAGTGTTTTGATGGAACAGGGCGCGACCACCATGCCCGCCGTGGCGCAGGAACCGCTGGCGATGGGAGCCGCGAAATCCTCCGGCGTATAGGTGTGCGCAGCAAGGGCCTGTACTTCTTGAAGCGTCCGCTCCGTCTCCACGCGGATGGTGATCCGGGCCGGGTCTGTGATCACGAGATGTGTTTCCACGCTCATGCTGCGTAGCACTTCCAAGATGCGCACGCCGTAGATCGCGCCGCTGGCCCCGGTGATGCCTACCACCAGCTGCGGACTTCCCTGTGATTCCATCGTTCACCTCCTCGGCCCCGTCAAGCCGGAACTAAGGATTCGTCAAAGTATAACTTCCCGTATTTTTTTGCTCTAAGCCCCCGTACCCTGACGGGTAGGCTTCGCGCTCTCCGAGGGCGTCAGTGCGGGAAATTATTCTTTTAGGGTCTCTGGGACTTTGCATGGCGGATTCACCGAGATGTGAATTTTTCACCACGGATTAGTGGGCACTGCCTGCCCACACTACGCACAGATTGCACTGATTTTTTTATTTTTTCGCGTGAATTCGCGCTACCTGTCCTGAGTCTCCGAAGGATTCGCGGTTGATTTGGGCTCAACCATGCGAAATCCTAAAGAGCCTTCTTTTACAGACCCTAAGTGGGGACATCTTATCACGAAGCCGCAAATGTGCGAATGGGCAAATGGCATCTCTAGCTGTGGCCGGTCCCTTCGCGGACTCAGGGCAGGCTTCCCGACCGTGCCC
>Ga0190316_1000622_pt1 | contig 10901 bp, 5 predicted proteins | sample 48701112_MG_FD_161663 | JGI IMG/M metagenome (GOLD analysis project Ga0190316, IMG submission 161663) | Hydrothermal vent sediment bacterial communities from Southern Trench, Guaymas Basin, Mexico - 4870-11-1-2_MG | ecosystem: Environmental > Aquatic > Marine > Hydrothermal vents > Sediment ... | reverse complement strand
CCATATACACCGGCGGGCCGAGGTAGGCGTACAGCCCGCCGCCGTCCTCCCCGGCCTGGTTGTCCTCGAAGGTGTTGCGTTTCAGCCACAGCCCCTCCCAGGCGTTGGTGTACAATCCCCCGCCCAGGCGGGCTGTGTTCCCCCGCAAGGTGTTGCCCTCCACCGTGCCGGTGTTGACGTACAGCCCGCCGCCTTTGTCGCCGCTGTTGCCCTCAAAGCGGTTGTTCTGCACCAGGACGTTTTCCACGTGCCCGCTGAGGACATAGATTCCGCCGCCGTCGCGGTTGGCCGTGTTGGAAAGCACGGTGTTGTTGCGAATGGTCACGTCGCCGCCGTCGCCGGTGTTGACGTACAGCCCGCCCCCCTCGGAACTGGACAGGACCGTGGCGTGGTTGCCCTCGATGCGGTTACCCTCGATGACCGTCCCCGAGGTCCCGTCCAGCCAGACGCCGCCGCCCTCCGCCGAGACGTTGCCCCGAATGAGGTTGTCGCGCAGGGAGAGCGTCAGGCTGCGGCCCATGATGCCGCCCCCGGCCTTCATCCATTGGTCGGCGCCGACCGTGTTGCTGAGGATGGTGTTGCTCTCGACGATGCCGTTGAGGATCGAATCCAGCCAGATGCCCCGCCCGTTTTCGGTGATGGTGTTGCCCCGCACCTCCACCCGCCCCAGGCCGGAGGAGACGTACACACCGTCGCCGCCGTTGCCCGTGATGGTGTTGTCGAGGATCTCGGGCGAATCGCTGAAGGACAGGGCGATTCCCTGCCCGGTGTTATCGCGCACCACGTTGTTCTGGATGCGGGCGTCGTCGCTGAATTCGTAATAGATGCCGCCCGCTTTGTCGCCCTCGGCGGTGTTGCTATAGATTTCGCAATTCTGGATGAAGACGCGCATGTACGAAGTGCTTTCGACGTGGACGCCCCCACCCTCTTCCACGCCGGTCGCCGATTCGCTGGCATAGCCGCCGGTGATGTGCAGCCCGTCGAAGGTCACGTCCGAGCCGCAGCCGATACATTTGACATAGACCACCACGCCCTGCCCCTGGGCGTCCAGCACGGCGGGATGGGCCGTCGGGTCGGCCTGCCCCCAGTCGGAGGTAGTGTAGCCGCCGCGAATCGTCAGGTTGATGTTCCGTCCTTGAAGGTGCAACAGCGCGGTTTTGCCATCCTGGGTGCTCACGCCGGTATAGGTCCCCTCGGCTACGCGGATTTCGTCGCCGTTCTGCGCCGCGTCTACCGCCGCCTGGATGCTGGCGTAGCAGGGGGCCGCGTCGCCGCAGTTTCCATCGGGAGCAACGTGATGCACGGTGGCGTTCGCCGAGGCTGGCAGCGCACCGGGCGGTATGAGCAGTGCGGCCAACAGCGCCAGGCCGGCCGGCAATGAGAGAATGGGGATTGATTTACGAGTTTTCCAGTCCATTTTTTTCCTCCATTCAGTATCTTCTCAATATTTGGGGGCAGCTCGGGCCGGTCCCTTCGCGGACTCAGGGCAGGCTTCCCGACCGTACCCGCATGTGGCTCGGTCAGGAGACCGGCCACAGCTAGAAAAGAGCAAGACCGGTTCGAGACGCCCCGGATTATTGAGAAGATACTCCATTCAATATCACTGGTAGATAGACTCGCTGCTTTAACGAGGAAAGCGGTATGCCGTGGGCGTACTTGAGGTCGTTGTTTTCGGGATCGTAGTAACTGATGTGCGGCTGATCTCGAGCGTCCAGGGCCAGTGACGTATTTGTGAATCTAGCGCCGGTATCTACGTACTCTTTGTGCCAGGTCGAACCGTCGTAGTAGGCGTAACGCAGGCTGTACTCGCACTCCAGGAGGCAGACGTCCCCATAGTAACCGATGTGCGGGCGACCGTCGCTATCCAATGCCAGAGAGGTGTATTCGCCAGCCCATAGGTGATTGTCCACTCGTTCGATGTGCCACTCTGTGCCGTCGTAAGAGGCATAGTTAAGAGCCTTGTTGTCCTTATCCTGGTAGCTGATGTGCGGGTGGCCGATGGAATCCAGTGCCAGGGATGTGTGATATCCCACGTTTCCGTTTGCGTCCACGGTTTCGATGTGCCATTGGCTCCCGTCGTGGTGGGCGTACTTGAGAGTCTCGTTGTCCCGGTCTCGATAGCTGATGTGGGGATGGTCGTTCTCGTCCAGCGCCAGCGACAGGTATGCGCCGACGTCGCCTCCGTCCCCGTCATCCACGGTCTCTTTGTGCCACGCTGAGCCGTCGTGGTAAGCGTATTTCAGTTCCCCCCAGCCCGTTCCGGTGTTGGTGTAGGCAATGTGCGGATGTCCGGCGGCATCCAGCGCCAGTGAACTGAACTCGCCAAATCGTCCGCCGTATCCCTCCACCGTTTCCACGTGCCACGCCGTGCCGTCGTAGTAGGCGTACTTGAGGCTTCCCCACTTGTACTCGTAGTAACTGATGTAGGGATGATCGTCCGAGTCCAGCGCGAGCGAAGTAGACCAGCCGACGTCCCCGCTGTTGTCTACGGTTTCGATCTGCCAGGTGGAGCCGATGAGGCAGGCATATTTGAGAGCGCTGTTGCTGTCGTCACTATAGCTGATGCAAGGTGAGCCGCTGCTGGTCAGGGCCAGTGACGAGAATCCCCCGACGTTTCCCGTGGCATCCACGATCGTGCGCTGCCAGATGTAGCTGTTGCTCGTCTGGCAGGCGGCTTGAGCGGGCAAGCCACTCGCCAGTGTGGTGAGCAAAGTGAGAGTCGCCAGAACGAGTTTGAGATTTTTGCTTTTCATCCTGCTTCCTCGAATTATTTGGGTTGTGAGACTGGCTCTTTGGGATTTCGCATGGTCGAGCTAAAATCAACCGCGAATAGCGCGAATTCACGCGAAAAAATAAAAAAAATCAGTGTAATCCGTGTAATCTGTGGTGAAAAATTTACGTCGCGGTGAACCAACCATGCAAAGTCCCAGAGACCCGTGAGACTGAAACGCATCCCAATCATTGGTTCCGTGTCACCAGCGGCAGATAGATGTGATAGTCCAGCGCCGCTCCGATGTAGATCAGGTACATATCGGTTCCCCCCGCCCACTGCAAACCCACCGCTTTCCCGCCGACGATGTAGCTACTGTTCCCAGTCCGGTCAACCGAGTAGGCAGCGTCGTAGTCACTCCCACCATACGTCTCGCTCCATTCCTGATTCCCCCCAGCGTCCGTTTTGACCACCAGGGCGTCGTAGTTCCCACTGCCGGCCGAGTTCGTCCGCCCCACGGCGAGATAGCCATCGTCGGCCAGAGCGACCGAGGAAAACTTTTCGCCGCCGCTGCCCAGGTTGTACGTCTGGCTCCACTGTGTATTTCCACCGGAATTCAGTTTTATCAGGAAGGGAATGCCAGGGTCGCTGCCCGCTTCGTACCAGCCGCCGACGAGGTAGCCGCCATCGCCGGTCTGCCGGACCGATTCTCCCATCTCGCCGCCATAGGTGGACCAATCGAAGGTCTTGAACCACTGGGGCACACCGGAGGCATTCGTTTTAACGATAAACACCGCCTCATCGTCAATGTCAAACCCCGTCTCCGAGGTAGTATTGCCGACGAAGAGATAGCCGCCGTCCGTTGTCTGGATGACCTCCTGAGCTTCTTCACTGCCTTCCAGGCCATGCACCGTCTGCCAGACGATCTCGCCCGCGCCAGTGACCCGTACCAACCAGGCATCAGTGTAGCCATGACTGGCCTGGGCAGCCGTCCAGCCGCCGAGGATGTAGCCGCCGTCAGACGTTTTGGCAATGGTTTGAAACCAGTCGTCATCGTTTCCGCTGCCGATGTTCACGTTGCCATAGATGTAGTGCCATTGTAAGGTACCGGTCGAATTTATCTTGACCAGGTAGCCCTCGTCGCCATAGTTTTTGGTTTCCACCCATCCGGCAGCCACATAACCGCCGTCATCGGCCTGTACCACACTCAACACCCTGGAATGGCTGTTGAAAGTGGGGTAAGGATCAATCTCTTTCGACCACTGCACATTGCCGCTGGCATCTGTTTTGACAAGAAACACATTGGACTTGGCGCCGCTTGTATCAAGAGATCGCCGCCCGGCCAGGATGTAGCCGCCATCGTTGGCTTTCCGCACGCTGTAACATTCTTCCAGATAGAGCTGATCTCCGATAGCCTTGGTCCACAGGGCGTGATTGTCCAATGCCCTGGCCGAAGTTGGTGACTGCACCAGCAAAAGAACAAAAAGTGTGACAAGGATGTTAAAGGATTTCATTATCCACCTCCTCAATTCGCAAGAGCCATCCTACGCGAAAGCCGCCTAACGGCTGGGTTCAGCCGCGTTGCGGGTATCAAAGACTCCTTCGCGGGCAAGACTCGCCAGAATAACCAGAGCCTTCGCTGGCGCGGCGCGGTAGCAACGTCGGCTGCAAGCATTTGTTGGGCGGCCACTTGTCATCTTCATCAATGCTTGAGGACGAGTGGCAAAAAGACCCTGCGCCCGTTGACAAAGGCCAAGCGCGTGTAAACATTGCTGGTTCCATCATCTATCTGCGCCGCATTGACGACACTCGGCATAGACGTGTTGGTGGAGGTCAGCATCGTGACGTATGTGATGGTGACGGTCGAGTTGCTGGCGACAGTTCCCAACCAAGTGATGGTTTGTCCGTCCACGCCGGGCACGCCGCCGGAACTGGCAGTGGGGCTGCCCTGAAGTTGCAATGCGGCGGGGAGAGTATCGGTGAAGGCGACTGTCGCACTGAACAAGCCACTGTTGACCAGGCGCACGGTATACGTCACCACCTCGCCCACGGAAGCAGTGTCTGGAGTCACACGCTTGCTCGATGGCGATAGATCAATGGCCGGAGAAAAGAACTCTAGTGTGGTACTGATTACTTTGCCTCCACTGATGCCGCCAAAGAGCAGAACGCGCAGTCCCTGAGAGGTGTTCTGGGAAGAGCGGGTTTGTTGCTGCCAACTTGCTGGTATCCTCGCGGAATCGTGGTCGTATACGGAGTAAGGCATTCGTTCTGCCCTTTCCGTCAACTCCCCGGTGGCGGTGTTGAATTCATAGACGATATCTACTTCGTTACCGTACTCGTCTTTGCCGCCGAATATGAAGATGATATTCTCCCCCTTCTCGTTTTCCGCCATCACCGATGAGGCGTGACCGCTCAACGGAGGCCCGCCCGAACTGATCCCCCACATCCCCGAAGAGAACTGATACATGCCGATGACGCCCGGTTCCCCGAACACCAGGAACAGGTCATCGTCAATCAAATGGGCAATATGGTCACTGTAGGCCCTGGGGCAATTCGGCAGTTGCTCGTAGTGGCCCGAAGGAGAGAGTTTCCAGAAATCGTTCAGTTTCTGCCCGTTTTCGTCGGTACCGCCGCTGATGAGTACGCTTCCGTCTGACATCTGGGCAACGGCGTGACCGCTCCGCGCTGGCGGGGGCTGACCGCCGGTGACCGGCTGAGACCATCCGTGGGACGGGAGATCGTAGGTCCACAGGTCATTCAACGGGCCGTTTTCCCCGAAGCCGCCGAACACCCACAACTTTTCTCCCAGGACCCAGGTTTTGGCATCCTTGCGCGCGGGCGGCGGGTCATTGGCGGGGATGACCTCGTTCCAGCCGTTTGCATCATATATGAACAGGTCGTTTTTCAAGTCTCCTTGATACCCTTGCCCGCCAAACAGCATCACCCGTCCATCCGGCAGGGTCACCACAGAGTGCCCGTGCCGCTCACTTGGCGGCGTATCTGGGTTTATTGGATTCCAATCGTCCGCCAATGTGATCAAGATACTGCTCCCCAGGAGCAGGGTTACTATCACCGGGACTGTAATTGCAATCATTCTTTTTCTCATCAGAATACCTCCTGTAAATATAAATCATTCAACAGTTGATGATGCCGCCCAACGGTCCGAGCTGAGCTGCAGGGCGGCCCATGCCGCTAGCTCTCGCCCGCCAACCTCGGCGGCTACCTCAACAAACCCCGCAAAGCTCCATGATAGCCCTGTCAGCTCCAGCGAGTTGTTAGGCGTGCAACATTTTCTATCAATCTGGGCCACCTGCTATCCATATACCACCTTCAACAAATTCGCGGCTCTCCGAGTCCCAACGCAATATCCGAAAGCGGCGGGCAAGCGTATCAGGAAATTCCCTGTCCTCGATGTCAAGCAAAGGTAACCCCAATAATATCTCGACAGTGCCATCCCCGTCCAAGTCCTCCCAACGAACTCCCTCACCATCAGAACCGTTAAGTTCACCATCTAGTACTGCCAGTTCAATGACCTCATCCCCCACAGTGTAAATGTGCAACCGCTGATAGCTCGCACCTGTCTTGTAAGTATCTTCGTATGGTGGAATCGTCCGGAGGAAAAGTTCATCTTCACCATCTCCCGTGACATCAACCCAGGCAAGTGATGTAAAATCTTCAATACAAGGCACATCTATTCGCCCCGAGAGCAAGAAGATACCATCTGAATGCCGCTGAACTGTCAAACGACAAAGGGCGCGATTCTCAGCCCCCACAATGCCTGCAATCCACTCTCCCAGTTCTTCAGCGGTGCCATTATGCAGTGCAACCACTGGAATCTCTTCCACCGTACCCCAATCAATCTCCTCTTCATTCGACAACGGCAATCCCCAAAAGTCAGCCTTTGCGGCATTATAGCCTTCAGGATCAACGAGTGCTACACTGTTTTCAGAAACCTCTTGAAAAGGTCGGACCAAGATATGGTACACAAGGTTACGAGTCTCATTTGTAAGAAAATCGAACTCGCGTGAGACAACCATCCCCCGCGCTCCCTGAGTACGGCTTATGCTTCGATATGCACTCCCATCCCAGCGGAAAATCTCAATCGTGTCTGGCCCGACAACCCGATGAGCCATATGGGGTGAGAGAGGAGCTAATTCATTAACTGGAATATCACTCACGCTAAAGTGGCGAGTGGTTAACTGAATGGTATGTGGGTCAGATTGCAAAATCTCAGATACATCATAGGTACGATTCGCATACGTGTTGACCCCGCGAATGGTGCTCAATAAAGTTGCCGACCAAACAATGGCACAACCACTTTCTTGACACTGAATCCAACTCTGCTCCCAGGAAAGGCCAATAATACCTGTGCCACCACCACAAGTAAGGAAGTCAACTACCACCTGGTTAGCCTCTACAGTTGCTTGTGTATACCCACAATAATGACCATTCCTATTTGCATACAGCGACACCTCCCAAACACGACTATTGTAGTCCAGAATCGCAATATACGGCTCAAAAGTGTCATTCGCATTGTGAACAACGATTTCCAGTTCCTCGTCACCATCCAGATCTACTCGCTGCTGATTTATTCCACCAAATCGGTCTATCGCTAAAACCCGCCATTGTTCTAATGTGCAATCCCTTAGATTTGGATAGCGATAGTCAAAGAGAAGATAGACAACCTCTTCATTCGTAAGGTGCATGCTGCTCGGCGTATATGGTGCAAGAGTGGGAACCGGCGACGGTGTAAAAAGCGGTGTGTGAGTGGAAGAAATCACAGGGAAAGATGTTACAGTCGACACTGGTGAAACCGTAGCTCCCGGTATCAATGTTTGAGAAAGTGAAAGTGTCATCGTAGCAGATGCTAATGATGATTCATCTGCTCCTTCACATGAAGTCATCAGAAGCATGAGCAAGGATGCTACTAGCACAATAGAAAACAGCAACGAAAAAGCCCGAAGATTGCTCTTCAAGATGATTGTTATTGGCCCCATTACATAATCCTGCCCGCCTAACGGTGCGCATCACCCGCCCGCGCCGCCCCATGCAACAGAACTTTTGCTGGAAAGCAATCTGCCCATGCAAACGCGCCGCTGCTTTGGAGCGCCGCAGGCGCGGGTCGGGTGCATGCGCGGGTTGGGCCGGAACTCGCCCCCAACCGAAGCACCTGCCCCCGTGAGACCGCACCCGGCAAGGCCGCTGCCCAAGCGGGCCACTCGTTTTCCAAAGTGCAATTGCTCCTCACTTGTCAGAGCACCGGCTTCCGCACCGATGACTGCCCGCGCTGGGCACGACTGACTTGGTGGGCTGCGCCCACCGCACCTACTTGGATACACAGTCGTGCAAGGTTCTCCAAACTAACTGGAACCTTGCATACCCATCCCCCGCGCGCCAGGCGTCTTCCGCCGCATTGTGCGGTTTCAGGTGAACGGATCGCAGACGCAGAGTTAGGCGGTCATTTAACATTCGAACCATTTGCACCCAGCACTTCTAGTAGAGACTCTGTGGTGTCCAATAACCTTCGGGTGTCCACGAGAACATTTTCCAGTTCTTCTAGGGAGAATAGCTGAAGACGTGAATGAAATGTTTCATTTCGCTCCTGGCTTACATATTCTTCCAAGTACGCCACCACTCTTTTTAATATCTGTTTCACGTATTCTTTCCGTTTGGAATCTGACACCCTTGCTAAAACTCGAGTTTTGCTCCAAGCTAGCAATGCTCTAAGATGACTCAGATCCGCATAATGAATTAGAAACACATCCTTCTTTAACGACTTTTCTCGGGTCATTGCCCATTGCGATAGCCACTCTTCTTTGCCTTTACTACGTACCAACTCAATTAGTTCCTGTTCGCTAGATTGCAACCCCTGCATGACTACTTCCCTGATGTTAAGTTCGGCTTGTTGTATATTCGTACTGATCTTACCTATTATCTTGCTTTTCCTCTGTTCTTTCAGTTGGCGTTCAGCTTTTTTGTAGATTTGTACACAATTGTCATCATACGGGCCAATCTCATCAAATTCTCGGAAAACCTGGATAATGCTTTCGTACTCTTCTTCTGCTGCCAATATCTGCATTAATACCCTGAGTGCATTCCTGTAATAAACCATGTTTTCTTCTTCGCCATCTTCGAACCAACGCAATATCTTCCGTGCCTCTTTTTTTGCTCTTTCATATTCTCGTTGATTAAACATTCGATTTAACTGCTTAACCCTTACCCTCACGTTGCTCTTAATTTTACGTTGCAGCCTTCTCATTCTTTGCTGAATTTTCTTCGCCTTCTGTCGGTCCTTTCTCCTTATGACCTTATGCATTTCAGCCAATAGTTGCAACTGCGTTTCAATATCATCCTCTCTCTCAAGCAGCATCTCCGTTACCTCTATGTAGTACTTGAGAGAGCCACCACCACGAGCAACATGATACTCAATGCTTTTCCAGTGCCTCAGTAGTTTCCGGCTGAATTCTCTTTGTTCATTCTCTTCATATTTCTCGAGGAAGTATCTTGCTTTACGCCGAATCTGATCATACTCCCGACGGAACTTGTAAATGTTGAGCATCTGGATCAATACAGAAACGTTATTCCCTGTGTTCTCTAACGCCTGGGTTGCTAAATGGAGAGCAACATTATGCCTCTGGCGCGAATCTTCCATATTGATCCAGTCATACCATATCCTTGGATTTTGAGGCTCTAACTGTGTTGCCATCTTGAAACTATCACTCGCTTTCGAGAACTTATTCAATACCCTTTGCACTTTTGCTAATTCATGATAAAGCCGTGCGTCCTGGTAAACATCCAGAGACTTTATGAGATGGATCTCCGCTTCCTCATATTTATTTTCTTCCACATAAGCTCTCACTGCATCAAGAAACAAATCTGCGCGGTTCCGTCCTTTATTCCTACCCCCTTGCACTATTCTGTCCTTTAAGCCTATAATTTGGTCCTCAAAACTCTCAAATTCTTCATAATATTGCCGTACGAAGTTAATAGCCATCTGTGATATACTGTACTCGTTTCCGTCAAAAGTAATCAGCTTGCTATCCAACAAATCATCAAGAGCCTTATCAAGTTTCGACTTGGGAAACCCCGTCAAACTCATTATGAGCTCAAAAGAAATATCTTCATCATCACGCCCTTTGTGTCGCTGCAATGCAGCGATCGTTTTAAAAACCTGCTGATGAACATAGTCCAGAGTCTCGTACATCCCCTTGAATGAAAACAAAATAATGCTCGAAAGACGCTGCCTTTTTTCTTCTTCGTCCTGCACTCCATCCAAAGACGGATATCCCTCCAGCTCGCGGAAAACTTCCCCCAAAGTTTTTCCCAAGGCCATCTGCCCAACTATAAATTCTATACCTAGAGGGACATACCCAACCTTTTCCAGCAACCGCAAATTCTGGAAATCAGAAGCGTTGGTAATGGCTTTAACGTTAAATTCTCGGGCTAAATATTTCAACATTGATAAAGCGTCTTCAGTAGACAGACCCTCAATTTCTATTGGGAAGTCAATGATCCGCTTTCTCTTCCTGCTAGTAGTAAGTATTTTCAAATATCGGTTCTTAGCACTAAACTTATTAAAGTCCCTTGTAATATACAGAAAAAACTCATCGTCTTCTATGGTTTCCAAGTTGTCAAGCACAAAAAAGATCCTCTCCGTTGTCACAATATACTCGAAAAACTCTCTTTTCTCTGCAAGATGAGCATCAATAAGTTCCTCGAACCCCACTACTCGTAATGTCGTATCAATTAAGCTCTCCACTCCATAAAATTCATTGTTCACAAGCTTTATCTGCGTTTCCTTCGAGAACGGGTCAAATACCGTCTTTTTTGAAGTAAGCCAAACTATATAACTAAACTGATTCGATGGTATGAGAGCTTCTTGGCAAAAATAATGTGCTAGAGCTGTCTTCCCAATTCCGCCCACACCATCAATAGAGGCTATGAACGTGCCACCCTCTAAAAGAACTTCCTCTACCTGCGCGATTGCATCTGAACGGCCAAAAAACTTTCTGTAAGGCGGATCTGGTAGATTATGAGCGACTTCCCTATTCACAGAACACCTCCTAACTAAACAGCAATACAAATGGCCCAACGGAGAAGTTCACCGGCGCGCGGCTGCGGCGTAAGTCCTGCGCCCTAACACCCCGTCCCGGCGCGCCGTACCGTTGAATGCGCGCAGCTCTAGCGCGTC
>Ga0190316_1000621_pt1 | contig 10904 bp, 11 predicted proteins | sample 48701112_MG_FD_161663 | JGI IMG/M metagenome (GOLD analysis project Ga0190316, IMG submission 161663) | Hydrothermal vent sediment bacterial communities from Southern Trench, Guaymas Basin, Mexico - 4870-11-1-2_MG | ecosystem: Environmental > Aquatic > Marine > Hydrothermal vents > Sediment ... | reverse complement strand
TCCATCTTTCAATATTCAGGAGAACAGTATGATAGTGTTATTTTTATCCTTAATTCAGGTTTTTTTCTCGCCCAATGGTGGGTGTAAGGATGCAGTATTAAAGGAGATAAATTCTGCAAAAAGGAGTATTTATGTTGCTGTTTATCTTTTGACAGACAGGGAGATATCAAAAGCCCTTCTGAATGCAAAGAAAAGGGGGGTTGATGTAAAGGTTGTTCTGGACGGAGAGCAGGCAGATGAAATTTCCTATTCAAAGCACATCTATTTGAAGAAGCACGGGGTTGATGTCAAACTTGTTTATCCAGGAAAGAGTGGAAAGGGGATTATGCATCACAAGTTTGCAGTGATTGATAAAAAAACACTTCTAACTGGTTCATTCAACTGGACACCAACGGCGGATAGATACAACCACGAAAATCTTCTGGTTATTAAAAAAAATAAAAAACTTTTGAAGGAGTTTCTTGCTGAGTTCAAGAGATTGTACAAAAAGGGGGTTCCCGTGGAGATTGAAACAAAGGTTGTGAATGGCAATAACACGCGAGAGGTAAAGGACTATGTTGGAAGGACTGTTTATGTGAAGGGTAAGGTTTATAACTGGCACATATCCAGAAAGGGTAATTTATTTATTGATTTTGGTAAGACGGGAAAGTCCTTCACCTTTGTTATGTGGAGTGAGGGTGTAAAGGAGTTAAAAAAGAGAGGGTTTCCATTTGAGAAACTTGACAATGGGTATGTCAAGGTTTATGGAAAAATCATTGACCATCCAAAATACGGGCTTGAAATCTTAACCGATGACCCTGATGCAATTGAGATTGTAAAATGATACAACTTATAAATGCTTACAAAAAGAAGGAGAAGATTTCCCAGTTAAAGTCCTTTCTTGAAAGGATTGTTCCAGTGAGAGTAACCACATTCAGGATGGTTGAGGCCGTTTCGTGTGCTGTGATTTCAGGTTCAGAGAGGATGATAACAGAGGAAGGCATGCTTCCATCAGCAGAGTATTTTCTTTTAAATGTGAATATCCCTGTTATAGGTATATGCTATGGCATGCAACTTATATCCTGTGTTTTTGGTGCACAGATTGAAAATGGAGATAATATAAAGGGTTTGAGGAAGGTGAGGATTATCAGGGAAAATCTGTTGACAATGGGGCTACCCAATGAGGTGGTGCTCCCTGAAAGCCACAGGGAGAGGATTATTTCAGTATCAGATAGACTTGAGATTTTTGGAGTATCAAAAGCAGGTATTGAACTCGTTAAGGTCAAAGGCAGGGATATTTATGGAACCCAGTTCCACTTTGAACGTTCAAAAAAATACGGATACATAATTTTGAAAAACTTTCTCAGAATAGCAGGAGAGGATGTATAAGCGAATAATAACAAGATTTCTCATCTTTTCCCTGATTGCAGGAGCCTCTTTTTATGTTGAGAGAACAGAGAGACTCCACTCACCTTACACTATTCTGAAACATTATTCATCTTTTGAAAAGAAAAAGAATGGTTACTCTGTCAGGTTTTTGAGGAGGTATGGACTCACGTTTGATGGGTCAATCCAGTCGTACTTAGAGAAAAGGATGTCCCATTATAAAACAGGGTATATAGATGTTATAATGATTGATGTGAGAAAGAAAAAGATGATTGTCTTCTATGACAGGGGTGGAGTATTCAATAAATCATTAAAGGCAGCATCCATATTCAAGGTTTTCACCCTGATTGCTGGTTTGTCCTCAGATTCCATTGGCCCCTTTGATCCTGTTGAATACAGGGGAAATCCCCATTCAGCGAATCCAGAATACTGGACCAATGGGAGAAGGAGGATAAAATCCCTTTCAGATGCATTCGGTGAGTCAAGCAACCCTGCATTTGCACTTCTTGGTGAGGGCGTGGGTGAAGAAAATATCATAGAGACATGCAGGAACCTGCTCCTTGGTACAAACATAATGGATGTGGTATCAGGTTATATAAATGAATCAACAGATGTAAAATTGCTTGCACCAGGGCTTGAGGGGAGTTACATATCACCCCTGTATGCATCAATCCTCGCATCAGGTATTGCAAATGATGGTGTTTTTTTTATCCCCGAAATTGTTTCTGGAACAGGCTACATATCCCTTGGAAGACTGATTGACCACGATGTTGCAGCATGGACAAGGCATATTTCAAGGGGTACGGTGATTGATGGCACTGCAAGGCGTTATTACAAAAAATTAAAAATAAAAATAGAGATGGGGGGTAAAACTGGTTCAATAACAGGGATTGACCCGCCAGGCTGGTACGAATGGTTTGTTGGGTGGGCCCCTGTGGATACCCCGCTTGTTGCAGTGGTTGTCTTTGCTGTTCACGATAGTGTAAAGTATTTTTCACCCGCAGAGGTGGGCTTATATATGATGAACAGGTATCTGAAAAAATAAAGTCAGTCATATACCTTCTACTTTTTGCATTCAGCAGGAGTTTTCCATGTGTTTTTTATAATTTACTTGAGTGGTCTAAATTAGTCAGGTTAAAAGGCGTATGTTATTGAAAGAATATGACGGGTGGATGAGAAATCAGGTAAAGAAAAGGTGGAAAATCTATGCCTGACCCCATAGAAGATGAGGTGGGTTGACACATTCAGGCAATCAATTTATATTTACCTTGCTGGAGGGTTAGCCTAATTGGTAAGGCGGCGGATTTGAAATCCGCTGGGTCACAGGGCCCTTGGGGGTTCGAGTCCCTCACCCTCCGTTTAATTGGGAGAGGTGGCCGAGCGGCTTAAGGCAACCGATTGCTAATCGGTTGATCCGGGAGACCGGGTCCCAGGGTTCGAATCCCTGCCTCTCCGTTTTTTTACAGGAGGACTTTTTGTTAAAAAATGATAGAAAAAGGTTTCTCTTGTTACTTGTAATAATCCTGGTCTCCCTTCTGGTGAGTTTTATTCCTATCAGAGGACTTTCCATTGCTGGTAGAAGAACACTTGGTATTTTCGTCTTTGCAATGTTTGGATGGATAACAGAGGTTGTTCCCCTTTATGTTGTCAGTATGATTGTTGTTGCCCTTTCTGCTCTGGTGCTTCCACCTGTTGTTGAGGGGCTTAAATATTCCTACTTTTACAGGGCACTATCATCATCAACCATTGTTCTGTTTGCTGGGGGTTTTTTCCTTGCATCAGGGATGCAGAAGTACAAGGTGGATTCCATACTCACGAACCTTGTTCTATCAAGGACAGGGACAAAACCAGGTAGTGTGCTTTTTGGTATGATGTTCACAACGGCCTTTCTCTCCATGTGGATGTCAAACACTGCAACAACTGCCCTTATGATAACGGTTGCGCTTCCAGTTATAAAGTATCTATCAGAGGATGACCCATTCAGGACGGGGCTCATACTTGCCATTCCATTTGCTGCAAATATTGGGGGGATAGCAACACCAATAGGGACACCTCCCAATGCCATTGCACTCCAGATGTTGAATGCAAAAGGGATTACAATATCCTTTGGTAGATGGATGTCATGGGGACTGCCGTTTTCTTTAGTCCTGCTGCTGTTTGCATGGTTTCTGCTTCTCCAATTCTTCAAGCCTGACGCAGAGAGGATTAAACTTGAGATTGAAAGGGTCAAAATCACAGGAAGGCATGTTCTTGTTATAGTCACATTTATTGTCACTGCAACCCTCTGGCTTCTTTCCAGTGTATTGAAGATTTCTTCATCACTGATTGCGTTTATTCCGCCAGTGGTCTTCCTTTCTACAGGAATTTTGAACAGGGAGGATTTCAAGTCCATTGGCTGGGATGTTTTGATACTGATAGGAGGAGGTATATGCCTTGGTATGGCCATGCAGAAGAGCGGGCTATCTTCATGGTTTCTCCAGGTATTGCACCTTAAAGGAGCATCCATGATTGTGATTGTCCTTGTTTTTGGACTGCTAACCTATATTGCTGCCAATTTTATGTCCCATACAGCAGCAACAAACCTCCTGGTGCCAATTGCCATTGGAGCAGGGGGGAATATTGCACCTGTGGTTGTGTATATTGCACTCATGGCGTCCGTTGCAATGGTTCTACCCGTTTCAACTCCCCCAAATGCCATTGCCTACAGTTCAGGACTTATTAAGACAAAAGATATGGCAAGGGTTGGTGTGATTATAGGGGTTCTTGGTCTCATCCTTGGATTACCCATACTCCTCTTACTCCAGCCTGGGCCCTGACCCTACGCTAATTTTTAATTGCAAAAAGGAAATAAAGTGATCCGTCTAAATCTCAACAAGGGTATGGGTTGACCACCCATGGAATTTTCAGTAAAATATACATATGAAAACCACAGGGAATAGCGAGAGAATAAAGCCCATTTACAGGGAATGGGTAAAGGTTCCAGACTGTTTCAGGAAGATTGTCTGGGATGCCCTTGATGGAAAGTCTCCACTTGAGGATATTATCCTCAAGGTCTTGATGTATGGAAGTTTTGAGGAGATAAAAAAACTTTTTAAGATGTATCCAGAGGAGACATACAGTGTTGCATTCAGGTATCCTGAGATAAAAAGGGGGGTGAGATACTGGATAAAGGTATGGAGTGAAGATGGAAGCTCTTCTTAAAATTGCCAGAAAGGTTCAATCACATTTTAAGGATTTTTACCTTGCAGGTGGAACTGCAATCATGTTCAGGTATAAACATAGAGAGAGTTATGACCTGGATTTTTTTTACTATAAAGATTTTTCAAAGAATGAAATAATAAAGATAATGACGGGGATGTTTAATATAGATAGATTTGACGAGTTCCCTGATAATATAGACTTTTATCTTGAGAATACGAGGGTTTCCTTTGTCTTTTTCCCCTTTTCTAATATAGAACCCCTTGAGAACTTTAAAGGAATTATTATGGCATCTGATTATGATATTTTCCTGAACAAAATATACTCTGCAGGTAGAAGGATATTATGGAAAGACCCTTATGATGCGGCATTCCTGTATAAAAAATACAGGTGGGATATGAACAGAATAAAGACAGATTTTGAAAGGAAGTTTACAGGACAATCCTTTGAAATCTTTCTGGGTGCATTATTGAGTTTTGATGATTATCCAGAGATTCCAGAGTGGGTGAGGATTACCCTTCTTGAATTGAAGAAAAATTTAGATTAGAAGCCAGAGAGAATCTGGATTTAAACAGCATATTTTCTATTGACATTGAGAAATCTTTCTCTATGATTTGAAAAAATGAAAAAAGGAGGAGGTAACATGGCTGAGTATGAAGGATATCTTATTCCTGATGACCTTTATTTCCACAAGGAACATATGTGGGTCAAGGTTGATGGAGACACCGCAATTGTTGGTATGGACGACTTTTCCCAGAAACTTGCTGGTGAATTGAGTTTCATTGAACTTCCAATGGAAGGGGATGAGGTTTCAAAGGATGAGGCAGTTGGTTCCTATGAGACGGGGAAGTGGATGGGTAAGATATTTGCACCTGTTTCTGGTGAGGTTGTAGAGGTGAATGAAGAACTTGAGGATGACCCCTCCATAGTGAATCAGGACCCTTATGGTAAGGGCTGGATGTTCAAGATTAAGATGAGCGACCCCTCAGAGGTTGATTCACTCATGAAGGGCGATTCTGTGATTCCATGGCTCAAGGAAGAGATTGAGAAGAACGTAAAGAAGTAAACATTGAATGAAACCCGAAGACCTTTATAAATTGAAGTTCCTGAGGGAGATAGTTATTTCTCCCTCAGGAGATTTTTTTGCTGTCAGGATTGAAAGGGTAAAAAAGAAAAAGGAGAATTACTCGTATACATCAGACCTTTTGCTTTGCCCCCTTGAGAAGAAAAAGTGCAGAACCTTTATCAGGGATAAAAACTTTAACACAATAAGGTTTTCAGTGGATGGTAAGACCATTTATTTTATTGAGGCGGGTAAAGAAAAAAAATCGTTTATAAAGGGAATACCTGTTGATGGAGGGGAATCCTTTGTTATTGCAGAGTTTGAAAAAAAGACCCCTCTTCATCTTTTCCCTTCACCTGACAAAAGAGTTATCTACACAAATCTGTATGAAACCCCTGAACAGGATGTTGTATGTTTTGAGATAGAATCCCTTCCCTACAAGACAGAGAACTTTTTCTATAAGGAAGTCCCATTTTTCCCTGTTGTATCAGTGAACATCAGGACTGGCAGGGTTAAAGAGATTGTTCCAGGTGAAAAGAGATTTGGTTTGAGGGATGTCTCACCTGATGGTGAACAGATTCTGTGTACAGCCCCTGAGTCCTTTGACTGGAAAAGATTCAGATTCACAAATATTTTTATAGTGAATGTGAAGAGCGGAAGGATTAAAAGGATAAAGTTACCCATCAAACTTTTTATTTCACAGGTTCAATACACAAAGGATGGCAGGGGAATTTTGATATATGGTTTTGAAAAACCAGAGGATTACAGATTCAAGCATGGACATATCTACTACCGTTCTCTCAGGGGCAGTGAATTTATAAAACTGACAGAGGGATTGGATGTGTACATTGGAACTCCCATACTTGACGACCTGGGAGGTTCAAGGATAGACCTTCTCAAGGTTTCTGATGATGGTGAATCTGTTTTCCTTCCAGTAACAGAAAATGGAAGAGGGAATATATACAGGTTGAATATCAAAACAAAGGAGTTTACTCCATATATAACAGGGGATTTCAAGGTACTGGCATTTGATGCTATCAAGGATAGATGTGTTTTTGGTGCATCAAACCCCATTGACCCGTGCACCATATATGTTCAAAAATCCGGGAAGTCAAAGCCAGTATTTTCACCCAATAAAAATCTATTAAAAAAATACGATCTCTCCTATCCAGAGAGGATTACGGTGAAGGGCCCTGGGGGTGATACTGTTGAGGGCTGGATAATGAAACCACCTGACATGAAGAAGAATAAAAAGTATCCACTCCTTGTTGAGGTTCATGGAGGCCCTCATGCCTGTTATGGATATTCATTTTTCCATGAATTCCATGTGCTCAATGCAATGGGATACGCTGTTTTCTTCTCAAACCCTCATGGAAGTGTAGGGTATGGAGAGGATTTTGCCCTTGCCCTGCACAGGAAGTGGGGAATACCTGATACAGAGGACATAAAAAGATTTGTGAGGAAATTAAAGAAACTCTCATACATAGATGGTGAAAGGATAGGGCTTTTAGGAGGAAGTTACGGTGGTTTTTCCACTGCCTGGATTCTCTCCCACACAAAGATATTTAAAGCGGGTGTTGCCCAGCGGGGTGTTTACGATGAAATATCCTTTCTGAGTTCTGACATGGGCTTCCATTTCATCATGAGTTTTACCGGTGGTATCAGGAAGGACGAAGATTATCAGTATCTCTGGGACATGTCACCACTGAAGTATGCAGGGAATATTGAGGTTCCCCTTCTCATCATCCATTCAACAATGGACTTCAGGGCCCCCATAAATCAGGCCGAGGAACTATATGTGGCAATGAAAATGATGGACAAGAAGGTTAAATTTGTCGTCTTTCCCGGAGAGACGCACGAACTTTCAAGGCATGGAAGACCTAACAGGAGGGTAGAAAGACTCAATCAGATAATCAAGTGGTTTGAGATGTACATCTAATCCATTGTTAGTTTTGCACTTAACCCTTCACTGCACCGGAGGTGATACCCTCTATAAAGTATCTCTGTGCAAATAGAAATATTACAGCAATGGGGATTATTGAGATGGTTGATGCAGCCATTTTCAAGGCATACATCTCTTCATGTGCACTCCTGAACATGGCAAGACCAACTGGTACTGTATACATCCTCTCCGTGTTTGTCACAATTAACTGCCAGAGGAAGTTGTTCCAGTGGAACTGGAATGTGAGGAGGAAGATTGTTATTATGATGGGCATTGAGAGCGGAACAATGATTGAATAAAAGATTCTGAACTCACTTGCACCATCGATCCTTGCTGCCTCAATCAGGGAATCGGGAAGGGTCTTCATGTATTGGACCATGAGGAAGAGACCGAACACATTGGCAAGGTGGGGGACAACCATTGCAAAATAGGTATTAATCCATCCAAACTTACTCACAATGGCAAACTGGGGAATCATATACATTAGCCCAGGTATCATCATTGATGAAAGGAACGCACCAAAGAGTATCTTCTTTCCTGGAAATTCCTTCTTTGCCATTGGGTATGCAGCAAGTGTGGCAAAGAGGGTTGCAAGGACGCCAGCGGATGTTGCAACAATAAGACTGTTCAAAAAGTATCTTCCAAAGGAAAAGTTCCTTATAACCTTTACAAAATTCTGGATGGTGGGATGTTGTGGAAACAGGCTCAGGGATAATGCCTCGGGTTCAGGCTTGAATGCGGTTATGAGCATCCAGATAAATGGGAAGAGGACAATCAGGGTAAGGATCGTTAGAAGGAGATAAAGGAGAAATTTTTTCATAGTCTCTCCCTCATGATACCCGAACTGATGTATGAGAATACAAGTGTTATGAGTAGAAGGATGCATGAGATGGATGCCGCATACCCAAGTTTCAGCGCCTCAAAATTTCTGTAAAGGTACAGACCGGATACCTCTGTTGCACCCAGACTCCTTCCTGCAACAACAACACTTGGTCCTCCCCCTGTGGTGGCATAGAATTCTGCAAAGGCTGAAAGTGCCCCTATAAACCCTATTATCACCATAAATAGGATAACTGGTTTCAGCATGGGGATTGTGATGTGTCTGAACCTAGTGTATGCGGATGCACCATCAATCATTGCTGCCTCGTAAAGTGATGGAGAGATGTTCTGCATGGTGGAGAGGAAAAGAATCATGCCAAATCCACTGTTCTTCAGTGTCATTGCAAGTACCACTGCTGGAAGTGCAGTCTTTGGGTTGGATAGGAGGCCAGGAGTGTGGAGTCCTATCCTTGCGAGGAGTCTGGTTACTATACCATATGGTGAACTGTACAGGAATGTCCATACAATACCAACAACGAATACATCAAGGATATATGGGAGGAAAAAGGCGCTCCTGTAGATTGTAACACCCTTTAACCTGTTGTTCAGGAGGGAAGCAAGAATAAGGGAGAAGAATATTCCAGCAGGTATTGAGAGGATTGCATAGTAGAAGGTTATCAGTAATGACCACCAGAACCTGATGTCCTTAAAGAGCATTATATAATTCCCCAACCCAACAAACCTGAGTCCACCAAACACATTGTACAGGTCTTCAACCCTGTGCAGACTCAAGTAAACTGCATAGAACACGGGGAATGCAAGGAATATGAGAAAGATGGATAGAAAGGGGACTATGAAGGCATAGTCCCCAAGGTATCTCTTCATTTAATAATGCTTATCTTTCCCGTTCTGACTAGGCCATCTGCTTCAACACGGACGAAGTAGATGCCGCATGGTTTATCAAATACAACAGTCCTTGATTGTGAGAGGTTGAGCCTCCTTTTTAGAACAACCCTTCCAGCAACATCAGAGATTGTCACATCAACTACACCTGTTCCACCAATAAAAAGATAACCCCTGTCATAGAAGACCACATTTCCATTAACCTGGAATGCCTCTGGAATACCTTCATGGCCATATATCCTTACAAAGGTTGCAATGGTGTCCTGGTCTGTCCATTCTCCATCCGTTGCGGGGAATTCCACAGATGGGTTCTGGGGTAGAATATCCACAATGGATGAGCCGTCAACACCTGTTATGTAAGCAACAAACCTGAATGAATCAGGATTCCCAAACTTATCAAGGGGAAATCTCATCTCAATGCACTGGAGTCCTGTTGACGCGTCACCTGTATAAGCCCTGTCTTCCATAGGGAAACCTATGTCTTTAAACTTTGAGGAATCCTGATCCCACCTGTAAAAATACCAGGAAGTGATGGAACCACCTGAACCATCCCACCACATGTATACCTGATAATCAATGCAGAATGTAGGGTCAATCCCATCACCAAAGATTATATTTCTTCCCCACGCATCACCACCACTTACATAACCAGAAAAGTTGCCCCTGTCTGTATCAAAGGCAATTCCATAGGCAACATTCCATGAAGCCCTGTTCTGTGTGGTGAATGCAATATAAAGTGAGTCCCTGGTTTCAAAGTAAAATAGTGATTCAATATCCGCACCTTCAAAGGAAGAAGTCTGTGCATCGGGATTTGCAACAAGAAAATTCCAACCATCAGAAGGGCTTATCACACCGTCAAGCACTGGTGAAGCAAAGAGACCAGTTGCAGCAAAAACAATTATAAAAACTAAACATTTATGCATAGACACCTCCTGGTTTTTTTAATAATAATACATTTCAGAAGAATAATCAAGTATCAAATTAATGCTTAAAATCAAAAATTTTTAATAAGTTTCATTCTACTTCCCAAACTAAATCATTATAATTTAAAATTTAGGCAGGTTTTTCATACCCAGTTCGGTACTATTGATTAATCTCAAATGCGGCGCTCTGTAATCTAACTAAGGTTACAGAGAAGATTCATTGCTCAGTTAGGTACTTACTTATATCTTCTTCTATAATCTCAGAGGCCGCGTTTTTAAACTTTTGAATAACTTCTTCTGTCTCTTCCATTGATGAGGCGTCCTCTCTGGAAATTCCGGTTATTTCTGCCAGCATTATTCTTCCTTTAAAGCCTTTCTTTTCGGTCACGATATCGTATATCTTCTTGAGAATCTTTCCCATATTTACCTCCTACGTTAAATTGGTTATAATTTTACTATTGCATAAAAAGGTTTTGCTGTTAGAACCTTTGTGTATGCGTTGGGTAACATCACTAAAGGAATTGTATGAAGCAGGGGAAGACAAAAACATGGGCCATGAGCCCTTAAAGGAGTCTTTCCCCTGCTTACTCCCTCCTCCAAGATTGGTTGATTGGGCTTTAAAGCCCTCGTTACCCAGGAGGATGGGAAGGGAGTATCTTTTAACCCCTAAAAAAGGAGGCCCTTTATGTTC
>Ga0190316_1000619_pt1 | contig 10923 bp, 6 predicted proteins | sample 48701112_MG_FD_161663 | JGI IMG/M metagenome (GOLD analysis project Ga0190316, IMG submission 161663) | Hydrothermal vent sediment bacterial communities from Southern Trench, Guaymas Basin, Mexico - 4870-11-1-2_MG | ecosystem: Environmental > Aquatic > Marine > Hydrothermal vents > Sediment ... | reverse complement strand
AAAAACTAAACCAATATTGGTTAGCGGCTGAGAAGTTGTTTTCTATTGTCTGCCAAGTATTTTCTCTCATTAATTTTAAACAAAATAATAATTCCCTAAAATTTTTTGTCAAGGAGATATACAAGATGAGGGCATTTTTGACAAATGATATTTCCCTCTTGCTTACTCCCCCTCCGACTTGTGTCGGAGGGGGAGGACATAGGAGGGGGAGGGACTGAGGAAATATCTTCCCTCTTCCAACCTGCATCGGAGGAGAAGGACAAGGAAAAGAGTTAAAAAGAAAGTTGGACTTATCTCTTCATTTTTACGTTTTTCTCGGCCTTATTTCTGGCATTCTTATTTTCTGCCGACAAAAATCTTTCAACTCTTGACAAATGAAAATTTTTGAATATATTTCCTCAAACAAAAGCGAGTCCGTCAAGGACGACAAAAATTTTTTTTGGATTAAAATTCGCAGGCAACTTGAAAATTTAAAAGGAAAGGAGGTGATGGAATAATTCAAAGTTTTCTAAAAAAATTAAAGGAGGTGTAGCATGAAAAGGTTAGAAGGAGGGTTAGTAGTAGTAGTATTGGTATTTTTGTTAGGTATAGGCAATGTATTCGCTGATAGTAGCAGTACAGCGACAGCAGGTGCAAGTGCAAATGCGAACGCGGGCGCGGCTTCGTTTGCAAGCGGAGGTTCAGCCTCTGCTCATGTGTCCAATCTGAATGTGAATGCCCCTCAGACAGAAATAGGGGTAGGGGTAGAGGTAAATCCTGGTCAAACTGTAGCGCCTGAAACCACTTCTAGTGTAAGTATTGATTCTCACGCGAAATATATTCAGGTCAATCGGCAATTTCTGCCCATATCGGTACCGCCCGTGGGAGGCGTAATGCAAGACTTTCTGCCTCCCAAGGCGTTCGGGTATCCATGGAACTTCTCGCCGATATTAGAAGGAAAATGGAAACGGCAAGGTATTGTTAAAAAGATAAAAGTAAAAGAGTTAAAGAAATACTGTTATTTTAAAACAAAACCAAGTAGCGAAGTGATTGTAGTTACAGATCATAAGGTCCTTGTCTCTGGAAAAATTATAGGTGAAGTAAAAATAAAAGGAGTGGAAAGCGAAGACTCAAGAGAGGTTCAAATGGCGGTGATTGATGAGCTGGCCTCTTGGGGAGCAAATATAGTATGGATTCGAGTAAATGCATTAGAACATGAAGCTAAAAGCTCTTACAGTGGTTTTATTTTAGGAAGTGGAGTCGGAGGCGTGATGGCGGCAGAAGAAAAAGTTGCCAGTAGCGGCAGCGGTGGAATTGGAAAAGGAAGCAGCAAACTGAGTTTCTTACATTACCCGATAGTTCACGCAATTGGCTATCGGGGAAAAATACTGAAGGTAGAGAAGAAGAAGGTAAAAGAAGAGAAACTTGAAGTTGAAACTGATGGAAAAAAATGGCAGGCGATTCAGCCTTAAAAACTTAAAAAAAGGAAAGGAGGTAAAAAAATGAAGAAATTTTTATTGTTAGCAATAGCGGCTATAATCTTAGGAGTTGGCTGTAGCAGCACAAAGACATTAACCTATCATCAATGGGTACCACAGCAAATTCAGCAATCACAGCAACCAGCGCAGCAGCATCTTAAAAAATAAACTCTAAAACGAAAGGAGGTGAGAAAGCTTTTTTTGGGCTTAGCAAGCCAAGAAATTAAAAAGAAAGGGGGTGAAAAAAAGCTAAAAGAGGTCTGGCAAGCCGAAAGAAAGAAAAAAAAATTAAAAAGAGGAGGTAAAGATGGAAAGAAAGTTGTTAGGAGTATTGCTAGCATTATTCCTGATATTAGGATTGGCTACAATAGCCCCCACTCAATCATTTTATGTTGGGGGTGGCAGCAGCCAGTACCAATACATGATGAATGATGGAGCCATTACCAACACTACTCTTTGGCAATATCAATCTCAGATGCAGCAGACGGTTTTTGGCGTTGAGAACATGGCGGTGGCAGAAGTAGATTCTTTCATGTCTGGATATATGGAGCAGGAAATCGGAAATTGTTGTTCAACTGCTTATACCTCAACCGGGAACTCAACCTATTATGGAGTATCCGTAGACACAGGTGTATCCGCTGGCGCCGGCGCTGATGCTTATGCATTTTCCGCCACAACTGGGGACGCAATGGCCTACAGTGACGCGTGGACTGATGTAAACATCACAATTTTACCCTAGACCTTAAATTCACGAGGAGAGGCAAATGCCTCTCCTTTTTTTATTTTTTAATTTTAAATCCTTTAAATTTCTATTTTTTAAAATAAAACCAAAATTCTTTTAATTTTACTTCTAAAAATAACAAAAACACAACTTGGGGCTTAAAATAGATCTATCTGGAAAAAATAAGAGGTATTCCCACTTTTATCCTCCTCCTCCGACCTATGTCGAAGGAGAGAGATTAAGAGGGAGATGGAGAACCAAATTTCAAATTAAGACACGATCATGTCTTAATTTGAAATTTGGATTGGATTTTATTCGGTATTTTTTCTATTTTCCAAAACAATAACCAAAATTATCAATTACTTGATTGATTTCTTTAAAAGAATTGCCTATCTTTTCTAGCTCAATTAAATAAAAATAAAGTTTGTCTTCTTGAGTGAAATTTGTTCTCGGCAAAGAAAAGAATTGGAAAATCTGAGAAATTTCCTCTTTAGTTAAAAAATCATCTGGATTTTGATAAAAATAGCAGCTCCCTTTTTGGCTAAGAGCCAGGTTTTTGAGAAAGAAAGTGTATTTTTTGTCTTTTTTTATCAAAAAACTTCCTTGATATTTATTGCCTTCAATTGAAGGTTGAGAACAAAGAAGAGATCCTCGATTTCCTAAATAGTTTGGCAAAAAGGTTTTTACTTTTCTTGGAAACTTTTTTATTTCAAAAGTTGAACTGCTATTAGTTGAAGGCAAGAAAGCGTTTTCAGAGAAAGAATAAAGACGAAGAGAATTATTTTCTACTTCGATTTCTTTGTTCCAAGAAACATAAATTCTCAGGCAAGTAATCGTCTTGGCTCGAAAAGACAAAGAGAGAACTGGCGAGGAAAAATCTTCTTTTTCTTGATAAGACCAAGAAAGATTACCGAAATAATTATTGCCACCGCCTTGAGTGTAATTAAGATCAAGAAAATCATAGTCAAAATATTTTTCTAAATTCTCCTCTTCAATCAGAGACAATTTTTCAATTGCTTTGTCAAAACTAAGATAAACCCGATAAGCCGAACTAGTTGGCAAGGAAAGAGAAAAAACAAGGTTGGCAGAAAGAGGAGGAGAAATTTCAGTAGAAGAAGAGGTTAGATGGTTGAATTCGCCTTTAACTTTTTCGAAAAGAGAAAGAAAAATTTTCTTTTTGGAATTCGTTTTAGGATTGTTATAATTGACTTTTATTTTTATTTCTTTTGAAGAGCTATTAAAGTAATTATAAGGAGAGACAATTTTTATTTCTGGCCAACTAAAGCCATAACCATTATTATCAAGGAAAACCTGATTGTTTTCGTCTCGAAGATAAAGAACTAAATAGTCATCTAGATTAAAAAGATTTTCTTTCACCTCTTCTGAATTAAGGGCTTTGCCAGAAAAAGCCGAACTTGAACTAGCAGAGAGAATCTGCCAGAGGTCTTGGCTGACAATCTGATACTCTTTGCCTTTTTCCAAAGAAAGAAAATCATTTAGATTAGGAAAAAAATGAAAAGCAAAGCTTTTTTCTGAAAATGAAATTGGTCGAGAAAAGAAACGACTAGTTATAGTTGAATGCTCTCTTTTTTCTCTAATAACTGTTAAAGAAGATTCTTCAGGGTTTGAAGTTATTTGGCAATTTATAAAGCCCTCTAAATAGATTTTGGTAGTTGTCGCTGCCTTGAAACTTAGAACAACTTTGCCTTCTTGGTTAATTTGCCAATAGACATCTGAAAAGTAAGGATTTTGAGGGATTTCTTCTTCTATCTCCTCTTCTAGCTCTTCTTCTCTTGTTTCCTCTTCTCTTGGTTCTGGTAAATCAGTTGAGTTTTGAGGATTTATTTTGTTTTGGAAAATAAAGTCAGTTGAATTGTTGCCTGAATCATAACTATTGCCAGCAAACTGCCAGTCAGAATAGTTCTCTTGAGTTGAAGTTGGCCAGGCCTTTCTTTCCCAAGAAAGACCTTCTTGAATAGAAAGAATTGCTTCTCCTTCAGGATAAATATTGCCATTGCCATAAGCAACTTTATCAAGAATAAGAGAAGGATCAGTACTAGTTGAAAAACCAAGGTCTGTAGTAGTAGCAACCAAAAAAATTGTCCCGCCAGTTGATTGAGTGCTTAATTTCTTGCCTGAGAGAAAAGTTGAATCTGCTTCTTTGCCAAAAACAGTTGAGGTTGAGGCAATTAAATAAAAGCCATAGCCGGGAATTGTCCCTAAGTTTTTTCTGGAAATTCTTTGAATTTTCTTTCCTCGGGAACCAAGATATTGAAGAGAAACCTCTTTTAAATCAATCGCTGTTGAAGTAGAATTATAAAGTTCAATGAATTGAAAATTATTGCTCAAAGTAGAAGTGCTCCTAATTAAAACTTCAGAGATTTTCAAAGAGTTTAACATTCTTACATTCTTAAGAATGTAAGAATGTTCAGTGTCATTTTGTTGGTCTGTCTCATTGCTTTCTTCTTGATTTGCTTTATCCTCTTCCTGATTTGTTTCATCTTCTTCTTGATTTATTTCTTCCTCTTCTTGGTTTGTTTCCTCTTCCTGAATTGTTGAATTCTCTTCTTTGGGAGTGCCATAAATAAGGACCTGACCAATTTGTCTTGGCTCTCCGCCAAAGCTGTGCCAGCCGGTTTGGTAATCTAAATTTCTTTCCATTGTTCGGTATTCTTGGTCACTGCCGGCTGGCCAACTGGAAATTGCTTGAAGATAATCCAAAAGTCGGCAGTTATTATCAAAAAGATAAAGTTCAAAATTTGGCTCGTCGTTTTTCAAATTAGCCCCAGTGTAAATTTGATCCGCGATGTCTTTGAGAAAAGGTGAAGAATTATTTTTCTCTAAAAGATAAAATTTAGTCGAAGTAGTGGTTCCCAAAGTTTTTCCAGTTAAAATTATTTTCAAAGACAACTCTTGGCTATCAGTTTTTCTGCCAAGAATTTGGAAACCAGTTAGATTTAGTTCTCTATCAGAGAGATTTTTTAATTCCAGCCATTCATCATAAGAATTATTCTGGTTGCCAGCCCAAGCAATTTCATTGAAAATCAAATCAGGATTTGAAATTGGCTGAGGATTTTCAGGTAAAGAACAATAAAGAGGAGAATTCTGCTGGTTGGTTTTTTCCTCTTGGCTGTTTGAATTTTCTTGGTTTGAATTTTCTTGGTTGTCAGAATTATTAGAATTATTAGACAACTGACTATCATTAGTTGAACTTTCATTCCCGCCAACTGAAACTGGTTTTTCTGAATTCGGCGCTTTGGGCGTGCCATAAATCCTTTCTCTGCCTAAAGGCGTGCCGCTGCCATAATAATTATGCCAAGACAAATCATCACCTCTTTCCATTGTTCTTTTACTTTTGTTTTCACCAGCTGGCCAATCAGGAGCAGCTTCAATAAAGTCCAAAAGTTGGCAATGGTTGTCAAAAAGATAGAGTTTGTAATTTGAATTAGTTAAACTGCCTTTATAGATGAAATCAGCTTTAATTTCTGGTAGAGAATCATCGTTGGTTCTTTCTAAAAGGAAATAGTTGTTCTGAAAAATTTTGCCTTTGAGGAAAATTTTTATTTTTTTCTTCCCATCTTTACGAGAAAGACCGATAATTTGAAAATTAGTTAAATCAATTTCTTGGTTGGTTAAATTCCTCAATTCTATCCATTCATTGCTAGCACTCTTTTTTGTTCCCATCCAAGCAATCTCATTAAAAATAATCGGCGAATGTTTTGGCCTGGCAATAGAGGGAATTTGACAAAGAGAATTATTAGATGAAAAACTTGGCGTAGGCGAAGGAGTTGGCGAGGGAAAAGGGCTTGAGCTTAGAGTCGGAGTAGGAGTTGGAATTGGAGTTGGAGAAGGAAAAGAATCATCAATTGAATTATCAGTTGAAGACGCTAAAGAATCAGTATTTATCAACCTATCTGAAGTTCTCATCGGATTAATAGACATTCCAACATTCTTGAGAATGTTGGAATGTTTTTCTTCTTTGTTTTGGGAAGATGTCTTTTTGGATTGATTGTTTGGCAAAGAAAGTTCAAGGTCCTTTTCTGGATTTTCCTTTTTTTGCCTTTCTTGGCTTTTTTCTTCAGGAATAATTTGGCTTAATTGACTGCTAAAATTGCTCTTTTTGTTTTTCAAGCCAATTTTTTCAATAATTGATTCTGAAAAAGAAAGTAAAGAATTGCTTATTTTTTCTGAAGTTTTCTTGGCTATTTCAACAAAATTAACTGGCTCAGCCAATTCTGGCTGAGAAAATTCTTTTCTCTGCCAAGGATTTGAAGGTGACGAACCACCTACTCCTTTTAAAGCATATACCCTCTTGTTTATCTTGTATGAATATTTTCCTACACTAAAATTTATTTTAATTTTTATTGGAAAACTGCCTAAGGTTTCTGCCTTAGAAATAACTCTTCTGTTTAAAGAAAAATTTTTTCCATATTCTTCTTCTAGATCGTTCATTGAAACTAGTTTATACCTTTTATCATCCCATTTAATTTTTGGACCATAAAGTTTGTCTTGGGACGACCAATCAAAATAAGAAAGCATCCCAGTAGTCAAATAACTATTCTTATTAGAAGTATCAAAAAATTTATCCGGCACCCCGTTATTATTCCCATCAGGACAACTAGCATGACTTCCTTTCTCTACTAAAATTCTCTGATGATTTGTTTTAGGATTATCTAATTCATTGTTTGCTAAAATTATTTTTGTTTTAGAACCATTATGAGCAAAGCCAATTACTTTTGTTGATTTTTTAGTATCTTTATCTACATAAACATCAACTCTTTCCCAATCACCATAATGTTCATTAGTAAATTCATTAAAAACATAGTAAAGGTGATATTCGTAAATCCATTGATTATCTTTTTTGTCATCAACAAGATGATAAAAAACAGTAAAATGATTTAGTTTTTCTTGTTTAGTTAAACTGTCATATTTTTCTTTTGCTTTTTCTGCCGAGATTTCTTGTAAATTCTTGTCATAATTAAAATCCAAAGGATTACAAGGAAAATATCTTTCTTCTGAATCAAACCAAAAATTAGGAGCATAATTTCTTGGATCAGGATAAAAAACATTTTCAGTTTGAAAAATAGAAAATACAAAAAATCCTTCTATTAAAAGAAGGAAAAGAGAAAAAACTAAAAAAAATATCTTTGTTTTATGATTTTTCATACTTTATCTCTTTAAACAAAGATAAAGCAAAAGATAAACTGATTAAAAGAAAGGTTAAAAGATAAGCAAGAAGAAGGGAATGGAAAAGATAAAAGCCAATGAGATTGCCAATAATTGGAGAAATGATTGCAAAAATAGCCACCCAAATCGGAGGAATAAGAATCAGTTTCAATTTAGATGATTTTTTAAAGAAAAAAGAGTAAAAGATAGCGACGAGGAGAAAAGTAAATAGAAATTCCAACCAAATTCCCGCAATAACAAGAGAAGGTTTTAAGTTTAAAAGAGGAGTTATGTTTACTTTAAACAAATAGAAAATTACAATGTAAATCAGTGAAATTATCGCGCTCAAAATATATAGCCACTCGTTAAATATTCCCGGCATCACAAATGCTAGAACCCACACCGGAATGCCCAAAAAAATCAAAAGTAAAAATTCTTTCCTCTTTTCTCTTAAAAATGAAAAAGCTAAAGCGAGACCTCCAAAAATAGAAATCCAAAATGCTCCAAGAATAATAGAAAAAGGATTAGTAAATGCCTCATTATGACTGGTAACCCAATCATAGCAATGAAACCCCCATAGCATTCCTCCAATTCCAAAACCTAAAACTACGGCTACGAGTTGTTTTCTAAATTCTTTTGATTTTCGCCAATTTGAAACCCACCAATTCAATTTTTTCTTTGGCAAAAGAAAAAAACTTCTAACACCTTTCAAAAAAGACATAATTAAAAAGTTTTGTTTTTTTACTTTAAAAAAAGCAAAAAGAAATGTCAAATTTGGGTTAAAAAATGGGATTAATCCTATTTTTTGGCGGGCAGACAAGTAAACTTTTATTGCGGAAGGGCAGGAATTCGCCCAGTACCACTAAAGGGCACTGGGCGTCCAGAACCTTTTAATGGTTCTGGACGAACCTACAACTTCTAGAAAAAATCTTGAATCATTCTCTTAAATTATTGTTCAGCGGAAGGGCAGGGATTCGAACCCTGGGTACCCTTTCGGGTACACTTGCTCTCCAGGCAAGCCCGTTCGTCCACTCCGGCACCCTTCCGAAGATAGCTATTTAGCAGTTGGCAGTTGGCAACTTGCAGTTAGCAGTCGGCAAAAAGTATAAATAAAACTATAATTAAATTCTGTTAAAAATCAACTTTGCCAAAAAAACTCTCGTTTAGCCCCCAATATCTTTTTAAAAAAAGCCAGAGAAAAAGATAGTACAGAAAAAAGAAAATAATAAACAAAGGAAATGGCAAGGATAAAGAAAAAGAAAACTTACTAAAGAAAGAAATAAGAAAACTAAGATATTGCCAAAAAGGAATAAGCAGAGCCGAAGCAATTAAAGCCAAAACATTATTCAAAAAAGACAACAAAACTATTAAAAAGACAAAAAGGATTATTAAAGGAATAAAAGGCAGAATTAAAGGGTTGCTAATCAAACCGACTAAAGGCAGGGATTTGAAATTTAAAACAATTATCGGCAGAACCATTGATTGGGCAGAAAGGGTAATCAAAAAATTTTTCCAGAAAAAGGAACATCTTTCTAAAGAGAGAAAATGATTTTCTGGCAGAATTTTTTTAAAAAAATTCTGCCAGAGGGGAAGTAAATAAAAAAGACCAAAAGTGGCTAAAAAGGATAGTTGAAAGCCAACATCAAAAAAAATTATTTTTGGATTTAGCAAAGCCATTAAAAAAGCAGCTGAAAAAAGAACTTGTCTGGGTTGAAAAAGACGACCACTTTTCTGACTCCACAAAAACAAGGAAGCCATTATGGCTGCTCGAAGGCAAGAAGAACTAACACCGGTCATTAAAACAAAAAGAAAAATACTTATTAAAGAAAGATAAAAAGCAGTCGAACGAGAAAAAGCCAAAAAGATAAGGAAGCTCATTAAATAAAAAGAAAAAATGCCAATATGATAGCCAGAAAGAGCCACTAAATGACTTATCCCAGCTGAATTTATTTTTTCTTTAAAAGAAAAAGGCATTTCTCTTTTCTCGCCAAAAAGAAGGGCTTTGTAAAAAAGAGAAGAGGGCTCAGGAAAAATAAAAGAAATTTTTTCTTCAAATTTATTTTTTAAAGAAAAGAGAGTTCTTTTTAGGCCTAATGACTGATTTCTTTTAACTATTTTTATTGCTGGCCAATCGGATTTTAAAAAGACATTCTTCTTAAAATAATAAAAATTTTCTATTTTCTTTATTTTTCCTTGAATTCGAATAACATCTCCATAATTTAACTTTTGACTTAAATTAGTTTTGACTAAAATTTTACTTTTTGTTTGGGGATTAAGAACTTTAACTAAAAATACTTGCTTGCCTTCTCTAAAATAAGGTTGATTGCTAACTTGAGCCAGAAGATTAACTTCCTTTTCCTTTTCTTCCTTTAAGGATTGATAAAGCAAGTCCGCTGAAAAAGAAGAAAAAAGAGAAAGAGAAAAATAAAAAAAGCCAGTCAAAAAAGAACTAACTATTAAAAAAAAGAAAAATTTCTTTTTTCTTTTTTTGAAAAAAATCAAGAAAGAGAAAAGAAGAAAAAGGAAAAGAGAAAAAATAAAAGAAATTTTCAAATAGTAAAAAAAGGAGGCAGTAAAGATTCCAATCAAAAAGAAAAAAATTAACCAGAAATATATCTCTGATTTAGCCATTCAAAAAAGCAGAAAATATACCCTACACTATTTTCGTTACAAAAATAGTACAGAGTTTACTTATTTTTCTTTTTTCTTCTAAAAAAAGCCGGAATATCAAAATAATCTTTAAAAGTTCCTTCTTCTTTTTTTTCTTCTTTCTCTTGAGAAAATTCTTTCTTTTGAGAAAAAGGACTTTCATTTTTTTCTTTCCCCTGTTCTTGTTTCTGACTGCTATCTTCTTTTTTTTCTTTCTCTTGTCTAATTTGTTCAAAAATACTTAAATTCTTACTCGGCAACCTTTCACTTTTAGCCAAATAAGGATTAAAACCAGTGGCTAAAATAGTTACTTTTATTTGGTCTTTTTTTAATCTTCTATCTTCAAAGGCACCAAAAATAATTCTGGCTTCTGAATCAGCTCTTTCTCTAACCATTTCGGCTACTTCTTTTATTTCCTCCATTCTCAAATTATTGCCGCCGATATTCAAAAGAAGACCGGTAGCTCCTTGAATAGAAGTCTCTAGTAAAGGAGATTCTATAGCCATTTGAGCGGCTTGGACAGCCCTATTTTCTCCTTGACCGTAACCTATACCTATCAAACTTGAACCGGCGTTTTCAATAATAGTTTTAACATCAGCAAAATCAACATTAATAATACCTGGCAAAGTAATCAAATCAGAAACACCTTCAATGGATGACTTTAAAATAGCGTCTATTTTTTCAAAGGCCTCAAGAAGAGGAGTATCTTTATCTATTAAAGAAAAAATTTTATCATTTTTAATAACAATCAAAGAGTCAACTATCTCTTTAAGATTCAAAATTCCTTCTTGAGCAATTCTTTCTCTTTGCAATCCCTCAAAAACAAACGGCTTGGTAACAACAGCTAAGGTCAGGCAACCCAAATCTTTAGCAATTTGGGCAACCACTGGTGAGGCACCGGTACCAGTCCCACCACCCATACCAGCAGTA
>Ga0190316_1000618_pt1 | contig 10928 bp, 11 predicted proteins | sample 48701112_MG_FD_161663 | JGI IMG/M metagenome (GOLD analysis project Ga0190316, IMG submission 161663) | Hydrothermal vent sediment bacterial communities from Southern Trench, Guaymas Basin, Mexico - 4870-11-1-2_MG | ecosystem: Environmental > Aquatic > Marine > Hydrothermal vents > Sediment ... | reverse complement strand
CTCAAGGAAGAGATTACAGGTCTCCTGGTCAATATTACAAAGCCTGACCTCTTCTACATGCCTGCAGTCCTGAAGTGTCTTTATGGCTTCGTCAAGAATAACCCGGGTTCCTTCCCTCTTTGGATAGCCAAAGATACCCGTTGATATTGCTGGAATGGATAAACTCTTGAGTTCCTTTTTATCTGCAAGTAGGATTGCACTTCTTACAGCAGAGCGGAGTTTTTCTTCCTCATTTCCTTCACCCCAGATTGGACCAACCGTATGTATCACATATTTTGCGGGGAGTTTTCCACCTGTTGTAATAACAGCATTCCCCACCTCAACTGGTGCAAGTTTGTTGCTCTCTTCCTGGATTATCTGTCCTCCCCTTCTCACTATTGCACCTGCAACACCACCGCCATGACTGAGGTACTTATTCGCTGGATTCACAATGGCATCCACTTCCTCAAGGGTTATGTCTCCATGGACAATCCTTATCAACCTCTTGTTGAGTTTCTTCTCAAAGAGTACCCTGTTCATTTTCACTTATTCTCTATGATGTAAACCTTTTTCATCACAACATTCTCAATGGGTCTGTCCCTTGCACCAGTCTTAACATTCTCGATTTCGTGTACCACATCCATCCCTTCTATCACCTGACCAATAACCGTGTACTTACCATCAAGATGGGGAACAGGATTGCAGCAAATAAAGAACTGGCTACCATTTGTGTTTGGTCCAGCGTTTGCCATGCCAACGGTTCCTTCAAGGAATTTCAATTTCTGGCTGAGTTCATCCACAACATAGTATCCAGGCCCACCTGTGCCGTCGTTTTCAGGTATGGTGTCCTTGGAAAGGGGGTCTCCTCCCTGTATAACAAAGTTTTTTACCACCCTGTGGAAGGTTGTTCCATTGTAAAAACCTTCCTTTGCGAGTTTCATCACATTTGCAACATTCTTTGGTGCATCGTTCTTGAACAGTGCAATCTTGATGGTTCCAAAGTCGGTCTCAATCACCATGATGTTCTTCTGTGCCTTTGCATACTCCATCTGGTTGAACTCCTTCTTGCAACCCATCAGAGTAAAAAGGCCAATGACAAGCAAAGCAAACCTTCTCATATCGCCTCCTTTCTTTATGTTATCCCTGCACCTTGCCGAATATTCCAAAGAATATAAGCACAAGTGCAAAAAGCAGGTAGATGATTAATGAGAGGTAAAACCCACCTGGATTTTCCTCTCTTGAAGCAGTATACCCCTTCATGTAAACCATTCCTCTCTTAAAGCAGAAAACGGCATAGGCCCCAATCCCTATACCCAGAAGTAGCAGAAGTGTCTTTGCAAACATCACTTTCTCCCGACATATTCAACCACGATTAGATACCGTGATAACCAATTCCAATAGCAATTCCACCTCCTCTTCTCTCAGTATTATCACCGTTATCAGCGTTTCCCTGGATTCCAAGGGTTATACTATATTTGCCTGTAACCTTTGAAAGGGAGAGATGAACGACCAACCTTGTAAACTCGTCTTCACCTGTATCCCTGTCAGGGTCAACACTCAAAATAGTGGTCTGGATGGAAGGGTTGAAACCTCCGAAATCTCCTGAAATCTTGAATTCAAATCCCTTTATTGTCATATTGAATGAATACCGTGAAAGGTCAGCCTCTGATTTGTGCGATTGGAATATAACCTTTCCACCAGCCTTGAAATTTCCAAGATTCAGTGCGAGGAGAAGATTTACATCTATAATGGTTGAGTTCTGATGGTAAGGGCCAAATGCCCAATCCTCTGTATAAAACTCCTTTACAATGATTATGTCCTCTCCGAGTAAAAATTTATTCAGTTTGTAATACCCTCTGGAGATAAGGTGAAAAACATCATCTTCCACTGTGAGGTTTTGAGAGGTTCCAGAGAGTTTCCCGTAGCCTCCTCCAATTGCCAGAGGTTCAGAGTACCACTGGAGATTTCCCTGTAATGCCTGGAAGTCTGTCCTCATTGATGTTGAGTACCCTGAAAGATACAGGATATTCCCACCGAAGAGGTTTGAATTGCCTCTAATAAACCCAATGTTTAGATAGGGCACAATATCAATATGCCCAAGGTAAGGGAAATCAGAGGATTTAACATAGCCAAACCTTATCCCCCAGGGAAATTTTTCCCTCTGGCCATAGGACACCATACCAGAAGAAGATGTTATCGTATCCCCTGAGTTGTTGAAGGAACGGGTATAACCATATGAGAACCCCAGAAAACCATCCGGGCTTTTTTTGATGAATGAGATACCCACCGGTTCAAAGGGTTCACCAGTGTAAAGGAGGTTTCTCTGAATTCCAAGTGCATTTGAAAACAGGGCAAGGAGTGAACCGATCTGGTGGGTTGTGTCCCTTCCACTGATAAGGGTGTAAAAGTTAAGATTCAGGTCAATTCTTCCCGTGTCCATGAAATTTATTTCAGCAGGATTTCCAAGCGTAAAGATACTCGTAAAAAGGATTATAGATACCATAAAATTACCTCCCTGCTTCTTTTATCACTCTGTTTTGAACCCTATATTCCTTCCTCCTTCTTCCTGGACAAGTTTTATCTCCCCAAATTTTTCCTCAAACTTCCTTATGTTGTCCTCAAGGGCATTCATCAGAAGTTTTGCATGCTGGGGTGTCATGATTATTCTGGATTTTACCTTTGCCTTTGGCATACCAGGAAGTATTCTGCAAAAATCAATGATGATCTCAGCGGGTGAGTGGGTTATTATTGCAAGGTTTGAATACACGCCTTCCACTTCACCGAGTTCAATCTCAATGGGTTTACCCTTTGGTTCCTGTCTCATCATCATAAACCTCCTTTTTGAATGTTAACATTGTTTACTTCACACCATTTTTCAAAGACATACAACGCCCATATAGATTGCCAGCCCAGTCTTCCCTGCAGAAAGTGAGTGTATATCCTCTTAACTCCTTCCCTATTGAAGAGCTCTGAATCATTAAGCCTTTCCATAAGATTAATTTTACCCTCTTTCAACCATTTTTCAAATGGGAAAATAAATCCCTTCTTTTTTCTGGTCTGCATCCAGGCAGGAACATAATTCTTAAAGGTTTCGTATAAGAAGGTTTTGTTCTTCCTGTATTTTACTGGTAATTTAAGAACAAATTCAACAACCCTGTGGTCAATTAAAGGAACCCTCACTTCAAGGGAGTGTGCCATACTCATGCCATCCGTATCCCCCAGTAGCATATCCCGCATATACGAGATCAGTTCAAGCCCTGCAATATGGTTTAAGTCACTCACCTTTTTTGTATTTATAATCCTTGCCAGGTAAATTGATGGATTAAAAAAAACTTTATCAACTCCAAGTAGGGTTTCAACATATCTGTTCGTGAGAATCCCCCTTATTGAGAAATAGGCATCCTCTATACTGCCTGGAGAGTTCATAAATTCAGCTGCTCTTATACACCTTCGTTCTTTCTTAAGGAAGGCTATGGTTTTAATCCCGGTTTTCATTATCGGGCTCTTCCGTATCTTTATCAGTTTTGGTATGTAGTGAAAGGAGGAGTATCCACCAAAGAGTTCATCACCACCAAGTCCTGATAGCGCCACTACCATTCCATTTTCCCTTGCAAACCCTGAAACAAAGTATGTGTTCACACCATCAATTGTTGGCGTATCCATACTTTTGATAATGGCATCAATTTTGTTGATTACATCGGTGTGTGTTACCACCATCTCACTGTGATTGGTTCCTATAAACTCTGAGGCATTTCTGGCATATGCTCCCTCATCATATTCCTCTTCTTCAAACCTGATGGAGAATGTGTTGAGGCCATTCTTATACTTTGAGGCAATTGCTGTGACTATTGTAGAGTCAAGCCCCCCACTCAAAAATGAACCAAGTGGAACATCACTGACAAGTCTTAGATTTACAGATTCCTCAATAAGGGAGCGAAGATTTTCTTTGATCTCTTCATCGGATAGGTGATTGATTGTCTGGTTTAATGGGAGTTCCCAGTATTTTACAGGTGTTCCTGTAAGGAGCCACTGATAATGGCCTGGAGGGAATTCCTTTATTCCCCTGATAGGGGTATCAGGAAATTTGGCACTCCCGAACATCAGAAAGCCAGTTGTTCCCAGCATATCAAGTTCAGGTCTCACGAACCCTGATGCAAGTATCCCCCTTACTTCACTTGCAAAGACAATCCTGTCGTTGTCATTATAGATATAAAGGGGTTTTATACCGAGTCTGTCCCTAACTATGAGAACATCCCCTCTTTCTCCGTCGTATATTACAATTGAAAACATACCACGGAAGAGGTTAAAGGACTTCTCCTTCTCGTGGATAAATAATCTGGCTGCAACCTCTGTGTCTGAACATGAGAAGAATTTTTCTCCCCTTCTTTCAAGATAATTTCTAAGGGTTTTAAAGTTGTAAATCTCACCATCCATTACGATAACAGTTCTGCCAATTTTCATTGGCATTGAGGCTCTATCAGAAAGGTCAATAATCTTGAGCCTTACGGCCCCTATCCCTATTTTTTTATCAGGGGAAATAAAAATGTCATTCTGGTCAGGCCCCCTGTGTTTCATTGATTCAATCATCCTTTTGAGACGGGATGGTTCCACCAGGCCTTTTTTTTCAATTATGCCGGCAATTCCACACATGGGTTAAGAAGTGTATTCTCTATGGTAATAATGATAATACCTGTATTCCCTTTGAATGTTAATTTTGTTCATGATAAACCCAAGGAGGTTGTTCTGGGAACTCAACTGGTCTTTTGCACGGAGAAGAAGGGGTCTGGGTGTTTCTCCGTGCGAAATGACAAGTGCCATGCTATCAACCCTTGCGGATAGAACCACTGCATCCGCAACAGAGAAAAGGGGTGGAGAATCCAGGATGATTACATCGTAGATTTCTTTAAGGTCAATGAGCAACTTCCTCATGCGTTCTGAATCAAGCAGTTCAACGGGGCTTGGTGAGAAGGAACCCGAAGGAAGGAAATACAGACCATCCACCTTTACAATCGGAGGTTTTTTTAATTCACCACTCAGGTAATCAGAGAGTCCCGGTGACCTTTCAACATTCATTGCCTGATAGAGTCTCGGCTTCCTCATGTCTGCGTCAATGAGAAGTGTCTTCTTTGAAAGGGAGAATGAATAAGCAAGGTTTGAAGAGACAAAACTTTTACCTTCACCTGTTGTAAGGCTTGTAATCAGAATCACACCTGGTTTCTCCTTGGGACTTGATAAAACTATATTTGTTCTCAATGTCCTGAATGCCTCAGCCACATGTGAATCAGGATGCTCCATAACATAGAGAAATCCGTCTTCTCCGTCCATCCTTGGAATCAAACCCAGTGCTGGCACCTTCAGGATTGCAGAGACCTCTTCATCGGACTTTATCGATGGGTCAAAGTAATCAACAATGAATGCAAGCCCAAGGCTTATAATGAGTCCAAGAAATATGAAGAATATAGTTTTTTTTGTTTTGGGAAGTTTAAGGGGTGTTTTAACAAGGGGAGCCTGGTCAAGAAGTATGACATCACCAATTTCACTTGCCTCTGTAATCCTTGCCTCTTCAGATTTTTCAAGGAGCATCATATAAATTTTCTCATTCGCCTTTCTTTCTCTTTCAAGCCTTGCCAGTTCAATCTCCCTGTCGGGTATGGATTCAAGCTTGGCTCTGTACTTTTTCAATATCTTCCTGTATGCACCTTCCTTTGCCTCAAGGGATGCGAGGTCTATCTTCAAGAGGATGGATTGTTTCAGGAGTTCCTGTATGTTTCCAACAGGATCCGGTGTTTCATCAGAAGAGAACAATTCACTCACCTTATCCTTCAATGCCTTCCTTGTATTATCAATCCTCTTCTGGATGCTTAAAACCTTTGGGTCATCCTTTGAAAATCCCTGAATCAGGAGTCTTGACCTTTCATTCTCAAGTTCAGCAAGACTGCTTCTCAGGTCCTCAATCAGTGGTAGTATTGATTCCCATGTTGTTTCCAGCAGTTTTTTCTGCTGATTATCCATCCTTGATTGAATAAGGTTTAATCTCTTCTTGAGTGCCTCCTTCTCCACAAAAAGTCTTTGATACTCTGCCTCAAAGTCTGTGAGTTTTTCAACCAGGGCAGATGTTTCAGATGATATTTCAAGGGTTAAATGCTTCTTTTTATACTCCTTTAATTTTTCCTCTGATTCCTTCAGCACCTTTTCCATCTTTTTTAATTGTGCCTCAACAAACTCTTTGAGTGCGCTCACCTGGAGTTTCTTGTTCTGGATATCAAATTTCTGATAGTTTTGAGCAATGCCATTTGCAAAATAATATGCCATAAAGGGGTTGCTTTCCTGGACAGTAATTTTTATTATGTTTGAGTTTCTCAGAGGTTCAATCTGTATCCTTCCTGAATATATATCGGATAGAATCCTTCTGAATGCCTCCTCCCTGCTGGAGAGACCTGAAAGTGCGAGTGCTGAATCAGGGAGGTTTTCAGCAACCATCTTCATGAGTGATTGGCTCTTCAGGAGCAATGTATGGTTAACCATCTCATTTCCTGACACAACCTGGTAATTTGTAGTGCCAAAAATCCCTACTGGCTTCTGCCTTATGAGCATGGTTGTTGAAGTTTCATATACAGGTGGAGCCTTGATGTAATAGATAATAGAAAAAACAAGGGTTAAGACCATCACAGAGGAAATAATCCACCATCTCCTCCTGAAAACGCCAATATAATGCTCCAGTTCAACTCTATCCTCACGCATGGAATAATATTACATCCATCCATGGATTAGTCAACAGATTAAAAAACAAATGAATTGGAGTAAAAATGTCAAAATTTCAACCTCCGCATCGGGATGAAAAAATGGCTGTTGAATGCAAAAAGTAGAAAGTGTATGCCTGACCCCAGATATCAGGGAGAAAGTTGGAGACCAGGGGAGTACTTGACATAAATTCCAATGAGGTTATGGTGTGATATGGGAATGAATAGTATTCTCGTGTTTCTCATAACAGGTGTTTTATCCTCCCTGCTCACTCTTTTGTTTATGAGGGTGGCATTAAAGTTCAACACCCCCATTGACATACCATACATGTCTAAATCACATGCCATCCATAAGAAACCTGTTCCAACAGGAGGAGGTATTCCCCTTTTTGTTGTTTTCTGGACTATGCTTCTTCTCCTTTACAAACCTGACTGGAAGATGCTCCTCTTCTTCTTTTTATCCCTGTTCCTTCTAAGCTTTGGTTTATTGGATGACATCAAGAACCTCGGGGCAGGATTAAAACTCTTTTATCAGGGTATGTCTGGCTTTGCTTTCTATCTGCTATTCAAACCAGAGGGATACAATCTTGGCTGGTTCACAATACCCTCGGGATTCCCTTCCCTTCTTTTCACCATCTTTCTGTTCATGGTGATAGTGAATGGTCTCAACTTTCTTGATGGCATTGATGGGCTATCCTCCACCTATACACTGGTTATGCTTATTTTTATGGGAATAATTTATGGTGAATTTAATTACATATATATTTATATCTTTGCCGGTGTGATTGCTGGATTCCTTTTCTGGAACATAAGGAAACAGAGGGTCTTCCTTGGTGATGCAGGTGTATATTTTTTTACAACAATCCTTATGTACATCCTGCTGAAGCCAGACCACTCATATATAAACATGTTTCCATTTGGTGTTCTCTTTGCAGTCCCACTTATGGACCTTGGTGGAGCAGTGGTGAGGAGGCTTAAAAAGGGAATAACACCCCTTGCACCTGATACCGAGCATATCCATCATCGGTTATTAGAAGGGTTCAGAAATCACTATCTTGTTGTTCTGATTTACTTGATTGTTGTAACAATACTCGGTTTTCTGGCAATTATGAGCAACAACCAGACTAAAATGGTATGGCCCATCACCGGGTTTCTCTTCCTCATCTGGATAATGATGCTTTTCCTTTTTAAGTGGCTATGAGCGGTTCAATAGTACATGGGGAAAACATACTTGAGCAAATCCATCTTTTGTTGAGAAAGTATGGATTTTATCCTGATGAAGGACTGGCAATACACGGTTCTGGCATCTCCAGAAAACTTGTAGATTCTTACTTCAAAGAGTGGGATTCATCAGGTATTGATGATTCAACCTTTGATACTGTAAAAGAACTGGAAGGGATTGTGAAGTATAAAAGATTCCTCGTTGCAATAGGCGGTGGGAAGGTTATTGACACAGGAAAGGTGACTGCAGGGAATCTCGGACTCCCATTTGTATCAATTCCAACCACCCTCTCCAACGATGGAATATTCTCTCCCATTGGTGTAATCAAAAAAAATCACATTCCAGAGAGTATCCTTACAAAGCCACCAGAACTTCTGATACTTGATTACTCCATCATAAGGTCATCACCAAAGGAACTGCTCCTTGCTGGTATAGGAGACCTTGTTTCAAATCTATCCGCTATCCTTGACTGGAAACTTGCTGTTAAGTTAAAAAAGGATACCGAGGACACTCCTTCAATGGAACTCTCATACGAAGGTGCTGAAACCTTTCTTGAAACAGAGGAAGAACCCTTTTCAATCCCTTTTATAAAAACCCTTGCACATGGGCTTATAAAAAGTGGTCTTGCAATGCAGAGACATGGAAGTTCAAGACCGGCCAGTGGTGCAGAACACCTGATAAGCCATGCCCTGGACAAAATCCTTGAAAAACCCTTGATACACGGTATCCAGTGTGGTTTCGCAACCCTCTTCACTGTACTACTCCATGGTGAAATGGGTTTATTCCTCAGGATAAAAGAGTTTTATGAAAGGGTTGGGTTCCCCACAACCCTTGAACAGGTGGGGATACCGGAGGAGAAGTTCAGAGAGGCAGTGAAACTTGCACCATCTTTAAGACCAAACAGATTCACCATACTCCACAAACATCCAGAGATTGAGGATGCCCTACGCTACATCACCTGATGACAAGTATCTTTGCTGTATACCCTCCTTCCTGAAACATCATCCACCCCAACATTTCTATTTCTGAAAATTTCAGGGGAGATAGTATACCCGGCTTCACCAGTACCAAAAAGAGAACCGTCACCAATCACACCCGTCCTGCCGACACAAATTAACATTGAAATCGGAATGTATATATAGATCATGTTGTTAACAGGCTCGGGATTCTTTACATGAATAAGGAAAATTACTGTTACAAAATCCGGTTTATGTTTTGTTCTTGAGCAGGTTAAGTATTCTTATAGCTGCATGTGCGGCGTTTTTTACCCCATCTATTCCAACGCTGAGCACGGGAACGCCTGATGGCATCTGAACAATTGAGAGAAGGGAATCCATTCCATTAAGTGTAGATGTGGAAAGTGGAACACCTATAACAGGAAGGTCTGTCATGGATGCAATGAATCCAGGGAGGGCTGCTGCATAACCTGCTGCAGCAATTATCACCCTGTATCCCTTCTGCTTCGCGGTCCTTGCAAGTTCTGAGGTTTTCTCAGGGTCCCTGTGTGCAGAGGAAACAATCAGGTCATAAGAAACACCTTCCTTTGTCAATATTTTTTCACACTCAATCATCTTTGGCATATCTGACTTACTTCCTATGACCACAAGAATATCTGCCATACGCCCCCCTTTGATACAAGTTTGAGTATTTTCTCCTCATTATCCTCAAAAACAAAATACATACCCATCTCACCCGTTTTATCCATTGTTCTTCCCTGTTCAATCACCCTCTTAACAAAAATCTCCCCTTCTTCTGTAAATATCCTGCGGGGAGATTCATCCGCCTTCATGCCAGAGTAAAATTCAACCCTCTTCACCTGGTGGTATTCTTGCCACATCAGCAACCCTGTCCCCTTCAAGCAGGTTTATCATCTTCACACCCCTCGCGCTCCTGTGTGCTATCCTTGTCTCCTTCACCTTCATCCTCAGAATCTTTCCACCTGTGGTGATTATAATCAACTGGTCATCATCCTTTGAGGATATTGCATCAACAACCCCGCCTGTTTTTCCTGATAGTTTTATTCCAATAACACCCATTCCACCCCTTCCAATCTTCCTGAATTCATCAACAGGTGTCCTCTTACCATACCCGTTCTCTGTAATAAACAGGATGTGTGGTTCTCCATTGGGGATTATCACTGAAACTATGTGGTCTCCCTTTTTGAGTCTGGCTCCACGCACACCTTTTGCACTCCTCCCCATTGGTCTCACCTGTGCTTCAGGGAATCTTATAACCATCCCATTCCTTGTAACAAGTATTATATCCTCACCACCTCTCAGAACACTCACATCAATCAACTCATCACCTTCCACCACCCCCATTGCCCTGATACCACCCCTGTGTGCGTTCTTCAGGTCACCACCCCTCAGTTTTTTTATAGTTCCTTGCCTGGTTACAAGGATTATATAAATGTCTTTCAGATCCCTCTCACACACCACTCCCCTTACCCGTTCACCCTTTGGAATATTTATCAACTGGAGAATGGGTTTACCCCTTGATACCCTGCTTCCCTCTGGGAGTTCAAAAACATCTATTCCATAACATATTCCCCTGTTAGTGAAGATGAGCATCCTGTCGTGGGTGGATGCAACAAAGACCCTCTGAACAAAGTCATCCTCTCCCTGGTCCATCCCGAGAACACCCCTACCACCCCTTCCCTGTGCCCTGTATGTTGAGAGTGGCATCCTCTTTATCCAGCCATTATGGGTGACGGTGACGACAACATCCTCCTCCCTTATCAAATCCCTCTCCTCAAGTTTTTCAGGGAGGCTCTTCATTATTCGTGTCCTTCTCGGGTCACCAAACTCCTTCTTTATCCTTTCAAGTTCTTCCTTCACAACCGTATCAAGTATTGCCTTTGAACCAAGTATGCTTTTTAGCCTTTCAATCTCCTGGATGAGTTTTGTGTATTCTTCCTCAAGCGCCTTTCTCTCAAGCCCTGTGAGCCTTGAAAGTTTCATATCAAGAATGGCCTGTGCCTGCTCCTC
>Ga0190316_1000617_pt1 | contig 10939 bp, 7 predicted proteins | sample 48701112_MG_FD_161663 | JGI IMG/M metagenome (GOLD analysis project Ga0190316, IMG submission 161663) | Hydrothermal vent sediment bacterial communities from Southern Trench, Guaymas Basin, Mexico - 4870-11-1-2_MG | ecosystem: Environmental > Aquatic > Marine > Hydrothermal vents > Sediment ... | reverse complement strand
AAAAAACAAACCTGCCTTTGATGAGAGATTTGGCATAACCAATATATCTACAAATGCGATTAAAATGCTGTTAGAGAAAAAACAAATTGATAAAAAGCAATTGTTTAAAGATATTCTAACGATTATTAAACAATACTTTGACCATTCCGATGAAAGAGAATATTTGGTAATGGGTAGTTTTGTAATTCTTTCTTATATTGAATCAACATTACAGCAAACTATTTATTTACTATTACAAGGGCAAGAAGATACGGGAAAATCTACTTTGCAAAGGTTGTTATCAAAACTGCAACTCTACGGCTTTTTTGGTGGTAAGAAGTCCCTTGCAGTCCTAGTAAGGTATTTAGACTTTTACAGTTGCAAACTTGGATTGGATGAATTTGAGAAACTTGATGAAAAGAGTAAAACTATGGCTGAAGGTGTTTTGAACTCTGGGCTTTATGCTGATGGGACTTATGACTTTGTAAATATGGAGCAAAAAGACATTAGAAAATCTATAATTTCTCTCAATACTTTCGGCTTTAAATCTTTTTCTTGTAACAATCTCTATGGGTTTGATAGGTCTTTTTTGAGCAGATGTTATAATTTAATTTGCGTTAGACAAAACAGAAAATTAAAAAATATTTTGGACAAGGAAACAATAGAAAAAGACAAAGCCATATTCCAGAATATTGTTGATAGGGTCTTTGTTTATTGTTTGCTGAATTGGAAAAAAATTATTGATTCTATAAAAAAAGAAAAAGAAATATTGGAGCAAGAGAGTATATTTGGGAGGGTTACCGATAGGAACTCTATTATACTAGGAATAGTTAATTACTTTTCCCCAGAATCTTATGAAAAAATAAAAGAATTACTTAAAGATAAAGAAGGCTTAAGTAAACAAGAAGAATTGGAAACAGTTAACGGGGCGGTTCTCTGGTCTTTGTGCGAATTATTTAAACAACAAAATCAAAAAACCAAGACAACTATTACTGTGACGAATAAGCAAATTGTTGAAATAATGCAAGAGCAAATGGGTTTTTCTGATGAAGAAAGGGGAAAATACTCTAAAAAAGTCGGTAAATTGTGTAAGAGGTTGAATTTATTTAAGAGACCTGATCAAATAAAGAGAACAAAGGAAGGAAGAATATATACAATTTATTTATCTGATTTTGTTGATATTTTAAGAAGAAATAACTATCAAGACATTTTACAAGAATTGAACGACATAACGACACAAACGACACAAACGACATCATTAGTGGGTGACGTTAGTGACGTTAGTGACGTTTTGCCGAACGATTCTCTAAAAAACACTATTCAAAAATTCAAACAATTCCTCTTGGAAAACCAGGAGAAGGGCGAAGAATTTGGAGTTTCAATAGAGAAAGTCAGAGAGTTTTGGGATAATCTTCCTCAAAAAGACGGCGAATTGGAAGAATTTTTGCAATTTTGCAAAGAACAGGCTTTAATTTACGAACCCAAAGCGGGTTATTTTGCCACACTATGATAGTAAAGCAAAAAAGACGGGTTTATTCAAAAAATTCAAGAGAGACTTCTCTCTTTTTAAGCAAGAAAATTTGGGGAATTTCTCACTTGATACTTAAAGACTTTATAAAGAGAAATCCTCAATTTTATCAAAAGAGAGGTGTTCCTTTAAATTATTTTTGCAACACCTTAAACGAGCAAATTGTTTTATTGCAAGAAAAAGGCATTATTAAAAATTGGTGCGGATATGCGAGAGATTATTTGATTGAAGGTTTGGAAAGAGGAAGAATGGAACTCAAAAATAATGGTATTTTCTTAAAAGGTGAAGAAAATGAGTGAGGTTATCTTTGACGTTTGGATTCATATTTGCAGATACAAAGTTGAAAAAACAGAACTTATTAAGAATTTGAAAGAAGTTATAAGAGCAAATGAAAGTGCACTCCAAAAGTCTCTTATTGATAGCGATTATTTTAAAATAAAGAGAGAAACGCAGGATTTAAAAAAGTTGTTAAATTTTGTTGAGCAAAAACCTCAGGACAAGTTATTTTACAATAAAATGAGTAAAATTGTTTTGAGTGTGTGAAAATGTGTTGCATATTCTGTGACAGGGGAAAAGACACCGCCACCTACATATTAACAAAAAATGATTGTAGGTGGATAAAAGAGGTAAGTCTGCCTCTCTTAATTTGCGTGAATTGTCTCAAAGACGAGAAAAAGCGAAATTTATTTTTTAAGAAGGTGAAAGAAGCAAAATGAAAAAAGCATATACGGTTTTTTTGGATTTAGAGAAAATGAGAAAAGACTTGGAGGTAGATTACTCTTTAATAAATGACAGGGATTTCTTATATGTTTTAATATTAGTGGGCAGGCAAACTCTTGTTTTGATTAGAGATCAGCAAATGAGTAGCGAGTTTTTTTACAAAATGCTGAAAAGATATGTTTCGTTTGTGTTAAAAAAGCATTTGTGAATTGTATACACTGCATAATAAATAGTGTAAAGCCTCTTATTTTTGAAAGAAGGGTTTTATTTAATCTGTTTGTATATAATGTATATGAAGTCTACTACAATTAGAGTGACTCGTGAATTTAAAAATATGTTCAATACATTCAAAAGAGAGTATTGCTTTAAAAGAAACCAAACTTATTCGGACGAAAAAATAATTAGAGAACTGATCAAACATTACGAAACCAAGAGCAAATCTATCAGTTTAGACATTCAAGTATTTTTGTTTACAAGCATTTTGAGAAAATTGCAGAGAGAAGGTAAAAACACTCTTTTTGAAATAAAAAAAAGGTGGGATAGAATTATGCAAGAAATGAATGTTTTATCTTTGTCAAAAATAATTGCATTTTTGAAAGAAAAAGGTGTTATTTCAGAGTCACAACCAGAAATTTATTCGTTGCGTGAAGAATATATGTATTAAAATACATATAATATTTAAAAAAATAGATATATTTATTATATTAAAATATAAAAATATATTTTATTATAGTAGCGGACATATAACCTTAATTCTTTCTCCCTTCCGTGGCTGATTTATTAAGGTTATATGTCCATACCCTGTTTAAGTAATAGCAAAACAGAAAAAAGTATGGACATATACGAAAGATTGAGGAAAAGAAAAATATCCGAGAGTAATAAAAAAATTATTGAGCAATTTATCAAAAATAGAAAAAGCGAAGGAATACGGGAAAGAAGATTATCCAAATATGAATATATATTGTCTGTTTTTGCAGGAGTTGTTAAGAAGGATATTTCTAAAGTTGGTGAAGAAGATTTGCGAAAATTCTCAATTTGGTTATTGGAACAGAAACTATCAGAGAACACAAAAATAACTTTTAAAATAGTTCTAAAAACTTTCTTTAGAAACTTTGTATTTAACGGTGAATTGCCGAAAAAGTTTAAGGAAATTCTGAAAGCAAAAAGAATTACGAACAATTTAACACCTCAAGATTTATGGTCTATGGAAGATATTCAGAAATTACTTGACCAAACACAAAACATAAGAAGAAAAGCTATGATAATGGTTTTATTTGAAGGAGGATTGAGAGCTGGTGAATTGTTATCTCTCCGTGTAGGCGATATTGAATTTACTGATTGGGGTTGCAGAATTTTTATCCCGAAATCAAAGACGAAAACACGAAGTTTGCCTTTATTTAATGCAGCTCCTTTGTTAAGCCTATATTTAAAAACTCACCCTAAAAGAGAAGATAAAGGTAGTCCTCTCTGGCTTAATGATAAAGGAGAACCTATGAAATATCCTGCTTTAAGAAAAATGCTGAATGAGTTAAAAAAGAAGGCAGGTTTTCAAAATAGGCGAATTTATCCTCACTTGATTAGACACTCACGACTTACAATTTTATCTCAACAATTAAAGTCGGCGGAATTAAAAGAATTTGCAGGCTGGTCTTCTATAAAAATGGTGGATACCTATTCTCACTTGAATTGCGAAAATGTAGAAGAGAAACTATTAGAACAACAGGGAATTAAAGTTGAGAGTAGAAAAAAAATATACAACCTAGTAAAGTGTCAAAGGTGCGGTCAATTAAACGAATATGGTGCAAAATATTGTAGTTTTTGCGGATTAGCATTATCCTCAGAAGTAATAAAAGATTTAGAGTTGATCAAAGAAGGAGACAATTTATTGGCAACTATCCTTAAAAAATTGGTTGAAAACGAAGCAACAAAAAAAGCAATTTTCAATATACTTATTGAAGAATTGAGAAAAAATCCTGAACTTAAGAATTTAGAGAAATTGGCGAACTAATAAATTTTACATTTAGTGTAGGGGCTTTAAGTAATAGATTATAATCATAATAAAATGGGGAGAAAGTATTGTCCCTACTGTGGTTATATCTGGGAAAGCCGAGTCAGAAATCCCAAAACTTGTCCCAGGTGCAAGCGTTATCTTTAAAAAATGGATAGAGACTTGTTGGTTTGGGTTTTTTTAATTGGTTTGTTTGCAGTGAGCGGTATCTATTTTATTTTGATTGGATTGCTGTTCTCTTATTTTCTAAAAGAAAATGAAAGGTAAAAGTTCAGGAGGGAGTTATGTTGTAATGATAATTTTATTAGTTTTAACTGCGTATTATATTTTTCAAAATCAAGGCATAAACTCTCTTGTTGATTTGATAATCAACGCTATTTTTGTGTCTATGTTCGTTGCCGTTGTTGTAAAGGGTTTTATTTTAGGTAAAGGAAAATGAAAAAGAAGACTTTATTTTTGGTTGTAGGATTATTTTTATTGTTAGGGTTATTAATATATAAATTTCCTCCTTCTCTCTTTAGCATATATTCTGATATTAAAATAGAAGAAGGACTTTTATATAAAACTTGGACTATTACGGTTAAGGGAAGCGATGAATTATGTTCAGGTGATTTTGCAGCTGATATTGGCTCTGGAACTTACAGTTGGTATGAAAATTCATATAATTATGGAGAATATATGGGAAAACCTACTACAAAACAAAACGAATATAAAAAACCATATATTCATAAATATGAATATTTAACAGATTTAGAATTTACTTGTGATATAATTTATCAAGAATGGGCGATGGATACCAAATACGGATATAAGAGTTTTGGAATAAGAAATTGCAGATTGACTCCAGATAGTAGAAATATAGCTTGCAGTAATGGTCGTATTAAATCAAAGTATAAACAACCTATTGGAAAAATAATAGTGAGGGGAGATAGAATAGATAAATTTGTTGAAGCTGAATTTTTAAGACAAGTTGGCTATATTAAAGATTTAAAATTGAAAGTTCAAGAACAAGCTGAACTTTTAAATCAGTTAAATTTAAGTTTGCAGGAAAAAGCAAAAGCAGTTCAAGATTTGCAAAACAAACTTTCTGATCAAGCAAAATTAATTTCTGAATTGACAGATAAACAAGAAGAACAAGCTGCAATTATTTCGGAAATGGAATTAACTATTCAAGAACAAGCCAAATTAATTTCAGAATTGACTTCGAAAAAAGAAGAACAAGCAAAGATTATTGACAATCTGAATTTGAATCTTCAAGAAAAAGCTAAAATTATTCAAAATTTACAAAATAAAATCTCTGATCAAGCTGAATTAATTTCAAAATTGACAGCAAAAGAGAAAGAGCAAGCGAAGATAATTTCGGAAATGGAATTAACTATTCAAGAACAGGCTGAACTTATTTCAGAACTCACTTCTAAGAGAGAAGAACAGGCGAAAATTATAGAAAATCTCAATTTAGACATTTCAAAGAAAGCTGAAATAATTTCAGAATTAACGAAAACGATAGAAACTCAAAAAATATGGATTTTTGAACTACAATCTAAAGAGAAAGCTCAGGCTGAAATTATAAATAATTTAAATTTATCTCTTTCAGAAAAGGCAAAAATAATCAAAAAATTAACAAATGAAAATAGAGAGCAAGGTCTTCTTATTAACAAATTAAAATTGGATTTAGAAGAAAAAGCGAAAATAATATCTCAACTTAAAATTACAACGAAAGAGCAAGCGGAATTAATAAATGCTATGAAACTTTCGTTTTCAGAACAAGAAACTTTAATTAAGAATCTAAATTTGACAATTCAAGAAGATAAAGAAATAATTAGAAATTTAAACATTTCTGTTCAAGAACAAGACAAAATGATAGCAGATTTAACTAAAGAATTGGAGACATCAAAGCAAAAAATTTCTGAATTAAAAGGAACTATTCAAGAACAAGCCGAAGCGATTAAGAATATGAAACTAACAATCCAGGAACAAGCAGATTTAATTTCTTCTCTTAAATTGACAATTAAAGAAGACGCAGAATTGATACAAAATTTAAATTTGACTGTTCAGGAGCAAGCGGAAATTATTAAGAGACTGAGATTAAGCAATCAAGAAAGGGGTGAATTAATTTCCAAAATGAACTTAACAATTCAAGAACAAGCGGAAATGATTAAAGAATTAAAATTGGATTTAAAAAGCGAAGCAGAAATTATAAATTCTCTGAAGCTAACAATACAAGAAGATTCAAAATTAATACAAAACTTAAACTTGACTGTTCAAGAACAAGCCGAGATAATTAAAAATTTAAAATTAAGCAATCAAGAAAAAGGTGAATTAATTAATAAATTAAATTTAACCGTTCAAGAACAAGCTGAAATAATAAAAGAACTAAATTTATCATTAGAAGATGAAGCGATACTGATATCGAAATTAAAACTTACTATTTCAGAACAACAAAAACTTATTAATTCTCTAAAAGAAAAAGTAAAAGATAGAGAACAGTTATTAGATAGAGTTAGATACTATGAAAGGTGGGGGTGGTTGTTCGATAATTTGTTATATATTATTTTAGGGATAATGTGTATTATATTTGTTATAACTTTAAAGTGGAAAAGATGAAAGGAAAAATAAAAGTTGGGTTGATTATTATGGCATTATTACTTTTAATCCTTTCCTTTTTTTCTATTAATTGTGTTTATGCTTCACCAGTTCATTTAGAAAAATTTAATATTACTCTTAAAAGTAACGTTACAAATGAAACTCTTTTAGTAATATGGTATTGGAACGCCACTTACAAAAATTTAACAATTATTACACCTGTTCACACAACTTGTTACTGGTATGCGGATAAACCTAAAAGAACTTGTTATCAAGATTTCACTCTTATAAATAACTTCAAAGATTTTAAATTAAAAGGAACTCATTTAACAAAATTAGCGAGATTTCAATATCCTGATAGAGTAAATTTAAGTGAAGGAATATTGCACACGCAAATTGGAAGCATAAAAGTAAAAAATATCGCAAATTATTTAAATACTCACGACTTGATTCTAAAAAAGAATAAAACTTACAATTTCTCTTTTGAATTTGAATATCCTGTCGGAAAAGGAGAGGAATGGAATTTAACATTTATCCACGAAGACGGGAACGATATTGCAATTGACCCAACAATTTCAGGCTGTTCTGTTATAAGTTCTTCTGGAACTTATAATTTAACTTCAGACATAATAAATTCTTCAAGCAGTGAATGTATAGATATTAATGCGAATGATGTAATATTTAATTGTCAAGGGCATAAAATAGATGGAGAAGATAGTTATCAATATGGAATTACAATATTGAGAAGTGAAGAACAAACAACAAATGTAACAATAAGGGATTGTATAATAACTGATTGGTATATAGCGATTGAACTATCTAATGCAGATGAAAATAATATAACAAATGTAACAGCGAATTCAAATGAATATGGACTCTACTTTAGCACTTCAGACTCAAATACAATTTTAAATACTACTACAAATTCAAACACTCAAATAGGTATTTATTTTGACAGTTCAAATTCAAATACCGTTTCAAATTCAACAACGAATTCAAATCTATATGGTTTGGCATTTACAAATTCTAATTCTAATACTATCTCAAATATAACAGCGAATTCAAACTCTAATTATGGAATTACAATTTATAGTAATTCAGATAACAACACAATAGCAAACTCTACAATAACAAATAACACAGATACAGGGCTTTATCTCGATGAAGAGGGTTCAAATGACCCAGAAAACAACACAATTTACAACTGCTTCTTCAACAACACTGTAAATGTAAAAATTGATGATGGAATTTCTGGAGAAAACTATTTCAATACGACAAAGCAGACAGGAACAAGAATTTACTCAAACGGAAACTATATAGGAGGTAACTATTATACAAACTCTACTGGAAATGGCTATTCAGATACTTGCACAGATTCTAATTGTGATGGGTTCTGTGATAACAGTCTGAATTTATCAAATGGAACTTCTATTGCTTATGATTATCTTCCTTTAAGCAATAAATATTCTAAAGTGTGTTTGGTAACTTTAAACTCTCCTCCAAACCAAACTTTAACAAATGATAATACTCCTGATTTTAATTTTACTGTTTCAGGAAATGAAAATCACTATTCTTGTAAATTGTTTATAAATGACAGTTGTTATGGAGAAGGAGGTTATTTAGCCTGGGACATAGCAACATTTATTCTTGATAGTTCAAGTTTTTCGACTCAAAGTTCAGGTCCTCGAGGTATTTTTTTCAACCCAAACGGAACTAAAATGTATGAATTAGGTTCATCTCCTTCTATGATATATCAGTATTCTTGTAGTGAAGCGTGGAACATATCTTCTTGCAGTTACACTAACAACCTCTCTTTAGAAGATAGTGCTCCTTACGATTTATATATTAAACCAGACGGGCTTAAAGTCTATTTTACAGGAGATACAACAAAGTTATTATATCAATATAACTGTTCTGAAGCGTGGAACATATCTTCTTGTAGTTATGAAAAGAATATATCAAGTCAATCGAATCCTGTAGGAATATTTTTCAAATCAGATGGGACTAAAATGTATGAAGTAACAGATGTAGGTGATAAAATTTATGAATACGATTGTTCTACTGCTTGGGACCTATCTTCTTGTGTATATAATAATAAATATTTAAATGTAGGAGGATACACTGCGATGCCGAGAAGTGTTTTTTTCAAATCAGACGGTCTTAAAATGTATTTTCCAGATTTTACAGATAATCACAAAATATATCAATTTTCTTGCTCGAATGCTTGGGATATAACCTCTTGCAGTTATGAAAAACAAATCGTTTCACCAGACTCATCTCCTCAGGATATCATTTTTAAATCAGATGGAACTAAAATGTATATAGTGACTGATAATACTAATAAAATATGGCAATATTATTTATTAGTTCCAAACAATACTTTAACGACAATCACAGCAAACTCATCTCTTTCAGATGGAACATATAATTGGTATATAAACTGTTCAGCAGGAGAAGATACGAAACAAAGCGAAGTAAGGGAAATTACAATAGAGACGACACCTCCAATAATAAATTGGTTAAAACTAATAGTAGATAATTTAGGCGAAAATAATTTAATTTTTCTAATTATAAATGCGTATGATTTACACATAGACACAGCAAAATTTAATACTATAACAAATTCTTCTTGGTCTAATAATCAAACAACTTTAGATATAAGTGATTTACTATCGCAATCAGGAACAGTTTATGTAAACGATTCAGCAACAAATTTAGATTCTTATCCTTTAAATTATACACTAACAAACAATTCTTACTCTCAAAACACTTCTTTCTCTAATAATTTGTCAGAACAGAGAATTTATAAGAGTGATACACTTTACAATTATGCAGATAAGAATCTGACTTATAACATAACTCACTACAATAAGTTTTCTGGAACTTTATTAACAGGAGGAACTTTTTCTGGAGAATTAAGTAACAATTCAAATACAAATCTATATTCAGAATGGAGCAGAGATTGGTTGAATGAAACTTATTCGCTTCCAACTTTAGCAACTGATTCTGTCGTTAAAGTTAATACTTATCAGATTTATAATTTCACTCTAAATATCTCCAGAACAATAGATTTTAATTTTACTAATGTATGTGTCAATTTTTCTAATTACTATAATACAACAATTTACTCAAATCTAACATCTAATAACATAACTCAAAATTTCACTTCAACTAACACAAATTTATTACTTCAACTTAACGCTTCAACAGTAGTTCAAAAATCTCCAAGTGAGATTAATTGTCCAACAGATTATACGAAAGGAGATTACTCGGGGTATGGATATTGTAAATTAGTCACTGGAACGGAAGACATTAGAGAAGTCTATTATATAATGTGGATAAATGTAAAAGATAATTCAAGTAGAAACTATGAGATTAATTACTCTATGCCGTTCATTTCAGAAGATTTATCTGATTTAATAAGTTTAAATTACACTATTAATAACTCTGACACAGATTTGTCTTTCTCAACTTCTTCTAAAACTTTAGTGATAGGCAAAAGTCACTCAACCAGTTCTTTATCAGAAGGTGAATATCAAGTTAAAGTAGATTTCTCTTATCTATATACGGGTGGAACTACAGGAGGTGGCGGAAGTGGTGGGAGTAGTTATACAGCGATATGCGGTAATGGAGTGTGTGAGATAGGAGAAACTCCAGAAAACTGTCCTCTTGACTGTGAAAATGCAACTTTTGAACTAAATGTAGAGCACTTAACTTTGATCGGCTTTCCAGGAAGTGAAGTTAAATGCTTGGGGTTGGAGAGAGGTTGTGCTCTAAAAATAACAAATCCTTCAGAGAAAAAGATACACATAAGAGTTGAAATAGAATCTAACGATGAGAGTAAAAACTGGGTTTCTTTATCGCTTGATGAAGAAAACTGGGCTCAAATTCTTGATTTTGATATTGTAGGAAAATCGTCAAAGTGGGTGTATTTTGATATTAGAGTTCCAGAAGGAGTTGAAACCGAAAAAGATTATATGAGCAATTTAAGATTTGTTTCTTTAAATTGTGCTAGGAGTTTTCCTATCAGCATATATGTAAAAGAAAAAACGATTTTTTCTTTAGAGTATTATATATTGTTATTAGACTCTACTATAATACACTTACCTAGGAGTAATTTT
>Ga0190316_1000616_pt1 | contig 10945 bp, 10 predicted proteins | sample 48701112_MG_FD_161663 | JGI IMG/M metagenome (GOLD analysis project Ga0190316, IMG submission 161663) | Hydrothermal vent sediment bacterial communities from Southern Trench, Guaymas Basin, Mexico - 4870-11-1-2_MG | ecosystem: Environmental > Aquatic > Marine > Hydrothermal vents > Sediment ... | reverse complement strand
CCTCAGTCCCCCCTACGAGGGGGGAAGCGGGGTATGCAGGGTGGATAGCGTTTGTCCTGTTATCCAGTCCCCCCTACGAGGGGGGAAGCGGGAGCCGTGGCCTTCTCCTACGAGGAAGTCTCCCTCTACGAGAAGGTTTCCCCCTTCTCTGGTAGGGAAGGGGGCCAGGGGGTTAGGTATCAGCTATGCTCAACAACCTCGTCATTGGTCAGCAAGTTACAGCTTACTAATGTTACACCCTTGAAATGCCCCACGCTCCCGGGGAGCGCGAAGCCTGTCCGTCAGGGTACCGGGGCTAGAACAACTATTATGAACCCTAATTTTTTCGGCCATTACGAGCTACGCTACGCGCTGATCCTCATCGCGGGCTTCGGTCTGTCGTTGGTTTTCACTCGCCTGGGGCAGAAATGGGGGTTGCGCCTGGGTATCGTCGCGCAACCCGGCGGGCGTCGCCGGCACCAGGGAGTTGTCTCCCGCCTGGGCGGGATCGGCCTGGTCGCCGGTTTCTACGGCGCGCTGGCGCTGGCCCAGCTCGCTCCCATCCCCACTGCCGATCCCCACGAGACGCGCCGCCTTTGGGGGCTGGTGCTTGGCGGCTTGTGGATGTTTGTCCTGGGCCTGCTGGACGACCGCTGCGATCTGCCGCCCTGGGCGCAGTATCTGGGTTATTTGCTGGCTGCTTTCATCGCTATCGGGTCGCTGATCATCTTGGAGCAGTTCAACAATCCCTTCACCGATGAATTGCTCAACCTGTCTCTCTTCCTGTACATCCCGCTGACCCTGTTCTGGATCACCGGCATGATCGTCACTGTGAACTGGTTGGACGGTCTGGACGGTTTGGCAGCGGGCGTGGCGGCCATTTTGGCTGCTGTTTTGGCGATCCACATGCTGCGGGTGGAGCAGTACAGCGTCGCGCCGCAGGCCATCGCGCTGCTGGGCGCCTCCCTGGGATTTCTCGTTTACAATGTATATCCGGCCCGCGTTCACCTGGGGAGCAACGGTGCGTTTGCGTTGGGATACGTCCTGGGGGCGTTGGGGCTGATCGCCGGAGCGCGGGTTGCGGCGGTGTTGATGGTCATGGGCATCCCTATCATTGACGTGGCCTGGACCATCTTCGACCGCGTGCGTCACGGCGCGCGTCCCGGCACAGGCGACCGGCGCCACCTTCATTTTCGCTTGCAGGATGCGGGCTATTCCACCCGCACCATTGTGGCTCTCTACTGGGGTTTCTGCGCGCTGGCCGGCGTCTTGACGCTGGCGCTTTCTTCACGGCTTTACAAATTGCTAGCGCTCGGGTTTCTGTGGGTACTTACATTATTGCTCTTGTTTCGTCTTAGCCGAAATGGTGAGGAGGTAAATCAATGAAGACTTTGGACTTGCATGGGATTTTCGTCGCCATCGCCACCCCCTATCGCTCGGATGAGAGCCTGGACGAAGAGGGCCTGCGGCGACTGGTGCGCCATCTGCTCCCCGATGTACACGGCTTCGTGGTCAACGGGACGACGGGGGATTTCCCTTTGCTCACCCGCGAGGAACGCCGGCGCGCGGTGGAGATCGTCGTCGAAGAGGTCGCCGGGCAGCGGCCCGTCATTGCCGGGACGGGGGCCATCGCTACCTCTGAGGTCATCTCGTTGACCCGCGACGCGCAGGCCGCGGGAGCGGATGCGGCCTTGATCATTGCGCCATACTACTTGCGGCCTTCTGCTGCCGGTCTACGGCGACACTTCAGCGACGTGGCCGCCGCCGTGCCCGCCCTGCCCATCCTGCTCTACAACTTCCCGCAACTGGTGGGGCAGATCATCCCCGTCGAGGTGATCGCCGGGCTGCACGCAACCGTCCCCAACATTATCGGCATGAAGGATACCTCCGGCGATTTGATTTACCTGCTCACCGTGCTGGAGACGCTGCCGGAATCCTTCAGTGTGCTGGCGGGGCGCGGAACCGTCGTGTTGCCCGCTCTGGCTGCCGGAGCCGTGGGCGCGATCTTAGCCTGCGCCAACCTCATCCCGGCGCAGTGGCAGGCCGTGTTCCAGGCAGTGCAGCGCGGCGATTGGGCCACAGCCCGCGCCGGGCAGTACGCGGCGCAGCGTGTCTCACGCCTCGTCGGGAAGGGCGGGAGCCTGACCGCGCGCGTGGGTTTGGAGCTGCAGGGGATTCCCATGGGGCCGCCGCGTCGTCCACTCACGGCGGAAGGGGTGTTGAGCGAGAGGGATTTGGACGAGCTACGGGAGTTGCTGTTGGCATGAGCAAGCAGTGGGTCGTCAGGCTCGCACTACTCCTGCTGCTGCTGCTCTCTGCCTGCGCGCGCGAGACGCCATCCCCTGCCGCGCCTACATCCACGCCGACTGTGCCGACCGCGCCGCCTTCCACCGCCGCCCCGCCGCCCACGCCCACACCGCGCGTCCAGCGCCTCGTCCTCTGCTCCACGGAGCCGCTGACTGCCAGCCCCTTTGATCCCTCGCCAGCGGGCAATGATCTACTGGCGCTGTTCTACGAGGAACCGGCGGAACAGGTTGCCTACCGTTGGGAAGCGCGCCTGCTGGCGCGTTTGCCCTCGCTGGAGAACGGTGACGCCTTCACCCGGACCGTCGCCGTGCCGCCGGGGACGAGCTACGTTGACGAGAACGGCGCGTTGCAGGTCAACGACGGCGACGCCACGCTCGAATTACCCCAGCTGGTCGTGACCTTCGAGCTGCAAGACGGGCTGCAATGGTCGGATGGCGAGCCGCTGACCTCGGAGGATGTCCTGTTAGGTTATCACCTGGCGCAGGAGCCGCAGGCGCGGGGACGCTGGCGCGATCTCGTCGAGCGCACGGCGCGCTTCGAGTCGCTCAACGAGCGCACGCTGCGCTGGACCGGCATCCCTGGGTATCTCAGCGCCGACTTCCCCGGCTTTTGTTTCCCGCCTCAACCGGCCCACAGCTACCAGGGGAAGCGACTGGCCGAGATTTTGCAAGAGCGCACCCCGCCCGGCACTGGCCCCTTCGTCATCGAATCGTGGGAGGCGGGGATTGAAGCGCGCCTGTATCCTAATCCTCATTACAACGGCCCGCCGCCGCTCCTGGAGGAGATTGTTGTGCGTTTCCCGCAGTTCAACCCGGCGCAGTGGCCGTCCCTGTTGGCTTCGGGAGAATGTGACGTGATATTGCCGGACCCGGCGACGAAGATCAGTTGGCAGCAGTGGGTCGCCTTGATGGCGCAGGGAGACGCGCTCATCTGGGTGGATACCGGCCCGCAACCTACCTTTCAGCGGTTAGATTTCAATCTCGCGCCGGCGGATGGACGGGTAACGCCGTTGGCCGACCGTAAAGTTCGCGCGGCGCTGGCCGCCTGCATTGACCGGGGAGAGCTGGCGATGGCGCAGCCCGGTCAGGCATTTTTGCCGGCGGAGACTTTCTTGCCGCCCGATCACCCCGCCTTCGCCGGCGGAACCCTGACGCGTATTCCCTATAATCCCACGCACGGGCAGGCGTTGCTTGAAGGTGCCGGCTGGCGTGATGTGGATGGCGATGGCATCCGTGAAGCCCACGACGTGGAGGATTTCCCCGACGGCACCCCGCTGAGCCTGACGTTGACCCTCGCGCCGCAGTACACTATCTCGGCGGCCCACATCGCGGCGAATCTCGAAACCTGTGGCGTGGGAGTGCTCCCGCAGCCCACCGATGCGCGCTTGCTTTACGCCGCCGATCCCGCTAGCCCGCTTTTCGGGCGCACGTTTGATCTGGTGCTCTTCGGCTGGTGGGCAGAAGCACCGCAAGTGTGCGGCGCATGGCGCTCCGGCCGCATTCCGGGGGAGGAAAATGCCTGGATTGGCGAAAACTTCAGTGGTTACGTTTCTGAGGTCTATGACGAGACTTGTCAGCGCGCGCTGACTGCCGTGGACGCCGGAGCGCAACACGCAGCGCTGCGCGAAGCCGAGGAGCTGCTGTCGCAGGACTTGCCGACGCTCTTCCTCACCTGGCGGCCTTACTGGTTTGTCGCCCGGCCGGAAGTGCAGGGGTTGCAACCGGACGCTTCCAATCCGACGGCGATCTGGAACAGCGAAGAGCTCAGCGTGGGGGAGTGAATTACCAGGGCCATGCTGTTCTCCGTGGTTCTTCTGCAGAGGCGCAAGAAATCCAATGCAGAGACGCAGAGACGCAGAGTTTTATGGGTTTTTGAGACTTTGCATGGTGGGTGTACCAAGATGTGAATTTTTCACCACGGATTACACAGATTACACTGATTTTTGATCTTTTTCGCGTGAATTCGCGGTTGATTTTAACTCGACCATGTAAAATACCAAAGAGCCAGGTTTATATGGTTTTCTTTGCGCTTTTGCGTTTATTTTAACCTTGGAAATCTTGCCGTAGGTCCTGTCCAAAAATGAGGCGTTTATGCCCGTACCTTTCCTTGCTTCTCCTCTACGCGGTGCATGAAGCGCTCCCAGTCAATGAGAAAACGTTCATGGTCGCCGTCGCCGATCTTCTCGACGGCGTCCCACGCCTCGATGTGAAAACGCAGGCGACGTCCCTGCACCTCGACCAGCTCCGCACGCACACGCACCTCCATGCCCACGGGGGTGGGTGCCAGGTGACGCATCTCTATCCACGTACCCACGCCGCTTTGACCCTCTGCTAAGTGTGCTTGGACCGCCTCGCGGGCCGCGTTCTCCATCAACGCGACGAGGTGCGGGGTGCTCAACGTGGGAACCAGTCCGCTGGCGTAGGTGGCTGCGGTGTCGTTTTCTGTGACCACGTGGATGATTTCTCCAATTAATCCGGGTTCGATAGGCATGTTGTTCTCTCCTGAAAATGTAATCAGTGACTGGTGATCAGTCACTAGTCGTGGGTCACGCTAACAGCGGTACGATGAAGCCGAAGAGACACCATACATCCAAGGCTAGCAGGCCCGCTAACAAGAGGCCCGCCAGCGCCGGTGCAAAGCGTCGCGGAAGCAGCCCTGACACCAGGAGGGCGACCGCCGCGGCTCCTGTCAACGCCAGCGACCAGAGGGGGAGATCGCCGCGCAGCAAGCCCACGCCGCCGATGGTCACTATCACCACGGCCAGCAGCAGCGCGGTCACGACTGCCAGCCGTTTCTCCGCCAAACGCTGCAGGCCGACGGCTCCCGCGAGCGCGAGCGCGGGCAGGGCGGGGAAGAGATAGCGTCCCTGGTGCTGCACAAACGTCAGGTTGTAGCCAGCGTAGAGCGCCGTCGTGATCAGCGCCGCCGCGCCCAATAGGGTGAGGGCGTCGCGGTGACGGGGAGCCAGTCCCCGGTGCAGCGACTCGCTCAGTTGCCAGCACGCGCCCCAGACCATCAGCGCCGAGAGCCAGCCCAGTCCCAGGTAGATGCGCGCATCTAATACGACGCCCATCCAGCCGAACTGGCCCCAAAACGAGCGAAAGGTAGTCCGCAGCGCGCCGGCGAGGAAAGGCCACAGCCCTTCGCGGGCGATCCATTCCACTGTGCGCGGTTGGTTCACGACGACGGCGTTGTGTCGCAGCAACCCCAGGAAGTCCGGCCAGCCGTAGAGTGCAATGTTGCGTCCCCACCACAGGCCGCCGAGCAGCAATCCCGGCGCGCAGAGCCACGCCAGTTGTCTCAGGGTCTGTTTCCAGGAGAATCCGCCGCGTCGCCAACGCAATCCCGCCGCCAGTAGCGTTAACGGGAGGGCCACGTAGCCTGTGGTTTTGGTCAACAGCAACGCGCCCAGCACCACGCTCAGCACGGCGGGATGCGCCGCGCCGCGCAGGTAGCGCAGCGCGAGCCATAGCCAGAGACCCAGCAGCGCTTCGGTGAGCGCGTCGTTGTTGACGCCAGCCATCATCGCCGTGTGCTGTGGCAGGAAAGCTACCAGTCCGCCGGCCAGCCAGACCAGACCGGGCCGTTGGGGGAAGACTTCCTGCGCGATAGCCAGCGTCATGGCGACCACGACGGCTCCTAACGCCACGGAGAAGAGGCGCAAGGGCAGCAAGTCCCCAGCGCATAGCCGGAAGAACGGCGTGGCGAGCAGGTAGTAGAGCGGCGGCTGGTGATCCTCGTAGGTCAGCGGTGTGATGGGCAGGTCGGGCGGAAAACGCTCCGCTGTCAGCTGCTCAATGTATGATTGGTCGTAGTCTTGCGGCTCCATCACCGGAATCCCCCGGCCTTCCGCCAGGGAGCGGATGTAGTTGTAGTGGGCTGGCTCGTCGGGGACTTGCCAGGCCGGAGTATGGATGGCGTAAAGCGTTCCTACCGCCAGGTAGGCCGCGATGATCACAACCCAGGGCCAATTACGTCGCATAGCATGACTCCTAACTTGCAACTTGCAGGTTGCAACTTGCAACTTGCAACTCGCTTCTCAGCGGTAGACAATTTGTTGGCCTTTCCAGCGTTCCAGCCCTTTTTCTAGCAGGAAAAGGAGCAGGAAAAAGGGCAGATCAACCAGGAAGGTGCATCCGCCCAGCAGGACGACCCACCGCGCGGCCCAGCCGAGAAAGTCGGCAATCCCTTGCAGCAGGAGCGCGCCGGCTCCCGCAAGGAGCATCACTCCAGCGATGATGACCAGAGCTGCACCCAGAAACGGCCAGGCGTGGACATCGGAGCGGCTGGGGAGCATCGTATTGCCCACGGCGAAGACCAGGTAGGCCCAAATCCAGGCGTCGGGGGCCTGTAACGCTGCCCCTAGTCCCCGCAACGCGCTCAACCACTCGCCGGCGGATAGAGCCGCCAGCACTTCCGGCGTCCCGAAAACATAGTGACCCAGCGCCAGGATCACCGCACTGCCCGCCAGGAGCGGGGCTGCGCCGATGAGGCTGGCACGTAGGAAGTCGGTTTCCTCCACGGGCACGAACCCCAATTGAATGCGCCGGCCCACGCGACGCGGGAAAATGCCCATACGTCCAATCCGCACGCCTAAAATTTTTGCTACTAGGGCGTGACTCGATTCATGGATCAAGACGCCGGGAAAGAGCACCAGCGCGTAGAGCCAGAGCGCGAGCTCTGCATCGCCGGTCAACAGGAACATGATGCCTTGCAGGTGTTGGTGCAGCCAGTGGTCGGCCAGCAGCAACAGTGCTAACACGGCTAGCAGTTCTCCCAGCGTCAACAAGATTGGGCCCAGGGGTTCCACAGGCGTTCCTCTTAGAATCAGGAATCAAGAATCAGGAATCAAGAATCAAGAATCAGGAATCAGGAATCAGGAATCAGGAATCAGGAAGCGGCGAATTGCTTCTACTATATCACGGTTTGCGTCAGGGGGCAAAAACCTGCTGTGGCGCGTGAGGGCTGGCGTCGCCGGTTGCGCTTTTCTGTATTTCGATTATGCTCTTTTAAACCAGTGATTGGTGATTAGGAATCAGGGATTAGGGAATGATCACGAATCACCAATCACGAATCACCAATCACAAATCACTATTTGCCCACTATGAGTTACCAAGTCCATCTTACGCAATTTGAAGGGCCACTGGACCTCCTTCTGCACTTGATTGAGAAGGAGGAGCTGGATATTACCCAGGTCGCGCTGGCCCAGGTCACCGATGAATTTGTGCGCTACGTGGAATCCATGCGGGGCCACGTGGAAATTGCGGTGCTGGCCGATTTCCTGGTCGTCGCGTCGCGCTTGTTGCAGATCAAGTCGCGGGCGCTGCTGCCACAGTTGCCTCAAGCGGCGGCTGGGGATGCGGCGGGGGATGCGACGGGTGATGACCTGATCCGGCAGCTGCGAGCTTACCGGAAGTACAAGGAGGCGGCGCAATGGTTGCGCGAGCGCGATGAAGCGGGCATCCATGCTTATGTGCGGATCGCGCTGCTCCCTCGGCCGCAGCACATCACCCTGGAACTTGCTGGCGTGACCCTGGCTACGCTGCGTACCGCCGCGCAGGCGGCTCTTTATCCCCGTGAAGGGCCTCAGCCCCAGGAAGCTATCCAGCGCCCGCGTATCTCCATTGTGCAACAAATCCGCCTGATCCGCCGGCGCTTGATGCAATGGCAGCAGGCGGCGTTTCTGAAACTCTTGGGGCGCACTCCGACGCGCTTGGAAGCGGCGGTCACCTTGCAGGCCGTTCTCGAATTGATCAAACAGCGGGCGGTACAGGCGACGCAGGATGGACTTTTTGAGGAGATTCTGATTGAGCCGTTGGTACCGCCGGAGCAGATTCCCGAGTTCGTCGCGCAGCCAGAAACAGTCCTAGAGCAGCTCCTGCCCCATCAATCAGCCAATCGGTGAGGGTGGCATGGCGTCCCGGCACGAAGTGCTGGTGCGCCTCGTCTGTAATCGCGTACAGGGCCGCCAGCAGCCATGCTGTGCCGTGGAGTCGGGTATTTGGTTGCAGCGCAGGTCGTAGGGCGCGCCGGTAGAGTACGGCCAGGAGCGCGTAGACGGTGGCGTGCCCACCTTTCTTCAGCAAGGTGTCCCAGAAGGGATTTGATGGCCCCGGCAGAGTAGAACGGGAGGAGAGGTAAAAGATACCTCCCATCCACAACAACGCCGGCCCCCAAGCTATGAGCCGGGCGCGCCAATTCCGCCAGTTCTGATTGTTCATCGGCAGTTAGTATAACCGGAAGGTCGTGGGAGGCAAGCATGTCTTGGCGTTGTATCTTCTCAATATTTGGGGGCAGCTCGAGCCGGTCCCTTCGCGGACTCAGGGCAGGCTTTCTGACTGTGCCCGTCTGTGGCTCGGTCAGGAGACCGGCCACAGCTATTTACCACTACTTATTGAGAAGATACTTGGCGTTTCAGATTTGAGTCTATTGAAAAAACCAAGAATTTCACCACGGAGGACATCAACGACCATGAGGTCTTATGACCGCTGGCGGAGGGCACAGAGTTCTGGATTTACAATTTTCTTCGGGGGCGGCACGTGCAAGATTTTCTGTCCCCAGACGCCCCCGGGGAGCGCGAAGCCTACCTGTCAGGGTACGGGGGCTGCGAGCCTTGGGGGTAGATTTGTCATTTTTTCATTTGTCATTTTCTTCATTTGCTTGCGGCTTCGTCGCATTTTAGGAAGAGTGAAATTGCATAATGGAAACAACTGTTATCGTCCCTACCTATGATGAGCGGGAGAATATTGAGCGTCTGGTAGCTTTGCTGCTGGAGCTTCCCATGGAGCTGCGCGTGATTATCGTAGACGATAATTCTCCCGACGGCACGGGCGAGCTCGCGGAGCGTCTGGCGGGAGAGCATCCCGGTCGCATTACCGTGATCCACCGCGCGGGGAAACTGGGGCTGGGCACGGCTTACATTGCGGGTTTTCGTCAGGCTCTTGCCGGCGGTGCCGACTTGATCGTGACGATGGACGCAGATTTCTCGCATCCACCAGAGGCTATCCCTGCGCTGGTGGCGAAAATCGGTGAGGGGTACGCTCTCGTCATTGGCAGTCGCTATGTGGCTGGCGGCCGAACGGTGGGCTGCACTCTCGACCGCCAGGCGCTCAGCTGGGGGGCTAACGCCTTCACCCGCATTTTGCTAGGTTTGCAAGCCCACGATACCACCGCTGGATTCCGCTGTTACCGTCGGGAGGTCCTGGCTTCCATGCCACTGGAAGAGATTTTCTCCAATGGTTATTCTTTTCTCATCGAGATGCTGTACAAAGTCCAGCAGAGGGGATGGCGGATTGGTGAGGTTCCCATCACCTTTGAAAATCGTCGTGAGGGAGTCTCTAAAATCTCGCGCCATGAGATCACCAGAGCTCTCTACACGGTCGCACGCCTGACCTGGGAACGACTCCGGGGAGCGCAGTAATGAGCCGGCACTTCCCATTTTGGCAATTTTGTGTTAAAGTGGATTCGGGTTACTTTAAAGGGGCTACAGCGTCGCTTTACGTACGATTCCAGAGGAGGCAGAAGGGCCATGAATAATATAGAGCATCAAGCGCTGGTTATCGGAGCTGCCGGACTGGATATGAAAGTCTACGCTCAGAGTATGGCTATCGAGGTGGGTCAATTCAATCCCGGGCGTATTCGCTGGGGGTGGGGCGGCGTCGCCAGGAACATAGCTGAGAACTTGGTTCACTTAGGTGCGGATGTGCAATTCCTTACCGTGTTGGGGGATGATGAATCGGGGCAGCAGCTCCTGGCTCACCTGCACAGCATCGGTGTCCATACCGAGGCCACCATCATCGCGCCGGGCCAGGAAACCGGGGCCTCTGTAGAGCTTTATCACCTGGATGAGCGACTCTGGGTCGCTTTCGACGATATGCATCTCACCCGTGAGATCACGCCTGGCTACCTCAATCGCCGGCGTCGCTTATTCCGGGATGTGGAGGTCGTCTGCATTGATGCTAGCCTTTCGGCGCGGGCGTTGCGGACCATTTTCCGGCTGGCCGGTAAGTACGGAGTACCCGTCTGCGCCGATCCCACCACGGCTCTACTGGCGCCGCGCTTGCATCCTTACCTGAATGAGATCGCCGTGCTCACCCCCAATCGCCTGGAGGCCGAAGCTCTGCTAGGGGAGCAATTACCCGATGAAGAAGCGCTCCTGCAAGGCGTTCGTCGTCTGGCTCAGCTGGGCGTGGGGCTGGCCATCATCACCCGGGGAGCCGAGGGGCTTTTGTATGCCACTTCCGAGGAGAGCGGGCGCTTGCCGGCTTTCCAGGCAGAGGTCGTTGATCCGGCGGGTGCGGGCGAAGCTCTCATCGCTGCTGTGACCTACGGACTGGTCGAGGACCTCCCTCCCTCGGAGGCCGTGCGGTTGGGTTTGGCCGCGGCTGCCCAGACCCTTGTCTGCAAGGAGACTGTTTGTCCTGTCTTAAATCTGGAGCGACTTTACGACCGGCTTGTCGTGTAGGTGTGCGCGGGCGTCTTGACTTTCCATTTCTGTTGGATACAATAAGTGATAAGGTGTAGGACTAACTACAATACGGTTTAGTTAAGATCTCCGAGGTCTTCGGTAAGAGCTTTGTAGACGCAATGATATGCCGGTGGTCTCCCTGTAGCGTGTTGGTCATCCTTTTGAGTGAAAAATTCACCGCAAAGGCGCAAA
>Ga0190316_1000613_pt1 | contig 10970 bp, 12 predicted proteins | sample 48701112_MG_FD_161663 | JGI IMG/M metagenome (GOLD analysis project Ga0190316, IMG submission 161663) | Hydrothermal vent sediment bacterial communities from Southern Trench, Guaymas Basin, Mexico - 4870-11-1-2_MG | ecosystem: Environmental > Aquatic > Marine > Hydrothermal vents > Sediment ... | reverse complement strand
AATACGCCAGAATACCCCCCTGCTCGTGCTCATATACAGAAGGTCTATAAGCGCCGCTATCGGCAATAGAAGCAGATATATCTTCTTCCATCTCCCTTTTAAAACCGGTATCAGAAGAGCACCTAAGATAAATATCAGTCCCGGATGCACCCATTCAATCATTTCCTATCATTCTCACCTCCTGAGCTTTAGCTTTTCCAGTGCTATTGTTAATGCTTCTCATAATAGTCCTCCTCACGCTGAAGCCAGAGATGCCCCAATGACTTTGACACAACGATGATAAGAACGCAGCCAACAAATCCATATATCGCACTGAATCCCGGTATTGTTTGCCATAAGAAGGCGGTATGAGCTTGAGCTTCAGCTTGCCCGTGGAATTTAACGAGCACATCTGCTAATATACTCGCCGCAAGGCAGACATAAAGGATGCCGAATAAATGCTTCTGTTCCAGTTTTATTCCCATTCCCATTCCTATTCCCCCTTATTTTTGGCTCATTTCGGTTTCGGACCCCTTCGTGGCTTTAATTAATACCATAGCACGCTATACGTGAGAGAAAAGAACAGATAGAGCGAGAGAAATAGTAGCACTTGAAGCATCACAGTCCCTATGGCTAAGGTTCGCGAATCCTCTAAATATCCGCTCTTCTCCAATTCCAGCACATAGCGCACAGGGTTAGAACTGGAAGGCAATACTATCGCACCTGCCTCCGCTATTAACACCCTCATTGCAAGCCCCGGGTTCTTACCAAAGCAGTGCCACGCGCCCAAAATCCTGTTCAGTCCTATTTCCATTTATTCTTCCCTCCTATTTTCTATCACATTCAGGCTTGGGCTTCATGCGTATGCTCTATCAATGATTTACCGCGTTCTGAAAGCCGATAGCATGTCTCGTTCCCGCGCTCTATCGCCTCTACCAGCCCCTGCTGGAGTAGCGAATTTGAAGTATCAAACCTGCCCGTCCCTTTCAGTCCTCTGAAAACGACCTGGAGGTCTATCCCGGTGTTCCTGGCAATCTCCGCGGGATACAACGCCTCCGGATAATTCTTATACAGATACATCAGTATCTCGCTTCTCACTCTGCTCCTTCTAAGAGACCGGAGCGCATCCTCAAAGCCCGCTCTGCTGCTTATGCCTATACCAATCATCCCTCTTTTTCTCTCCACAGCCAGCATACACATGCGCCTGCATATATTGGTATATGTGTATGTATATAAAAGCTTTTCGGTCTCCTAAAATATTTTTGCATATAGCCGAACGTTGAACGTTCCCCCAGCCGATTAAAGGCTTTTATATAAATAGAATGCTTTTTTAATTATCATGACAGAAGGGAAGATACCACCTGAGCTGGTAGAGGCGTTATCGGTGGAGAGAGGTTTTTCTCTATTGATAAGGGGAGCGCCAGGCACAGGTAAGACGATGCTTGCACTTGAGATGATTCACCAGTTTGGAGATACTAATGCCGTTTACCTCTCAACGAGGGTCTCTCCTTCCTCACTTCGCGAGCAATTCCCCTGGCTGGGCGAGAGTATCCCGCCGATAAACGTGATAGATGCCACGAAACTGTATGTTTCATCAGATATAATCCCCGGAGTTCAATCTTTTCCAGACACGATTTACACCAGGTTGGGGAAGATAAAGAAACCCGCTACCGTTGTAATTGATAGCTGGGAAGCGATAACGGCTCAGATAGAGCGGGAGAAGGAGAAGATGGACGCATTAGCAGCGGCAGTGACGGAATTGGCGAGGCATGAGGGGATGAATTTAATACTCGTGTCAGAGAGGGTCGGTGCTACACCCTCAACGCTCGATTACGTCGTGGATGGCGTGGTAACGCTCAGCCGTCTAACGCTGGACCACAGAACTGCAAGAGAGCTGGAACTGGAGAAATTAAGGGGAGTGAGGATAAATCAGCCGAGATATCCTTTCACCCTGGAGGGCGGCAGGTTCCAGTACATCGAGCCGTTCAAGCGTAAGCGTATAGAGAAACCACTGAGGGTAAAGCCCCTGGAAAATACCGAGACGCACATATCCACGGGCAGTGAGGATATGGATAAGCTCCTGGATGGCGGATTTGAAAGGGGGAGCTTTAATGTGATTGAGATGGGCGATGATATGTCCATCTGGGGATACCAGTCAATCGTCATTCACATGCTCGTAAACTGCATAAAGCAAAAGAATCACTGCATCTGCCTCCCATGCTGTGGCTGGGATGAGAGGCACTTAAGGCGACAGTTGCTTCCGTTCGTAAGTGAGGAGGATTATCAAAGATATATGACGGTCTTTGAGATAGGTTCTGCCAGAAGGGAGTATGGTGCGAGCGAGAACGTGAGATTTCTGGAGGGTAAGTCAATAGAATTGGATTGGGGCATAATTAGAAGCTTTGTTTCAGAATTGGAGCCACCAGTGCTGACATCTATCGGAACAGACATGTTAGAGCATCCATACCAGTTGAAGGAAAAAGGGAAACTGGGAACCATGGTGAAATGGTTATCCACTGTGATGACAGAGACGAGAGCAGCGGGGAACGTGGTGGTGCTGGGTGTGAATCCAAAGCTTGAATTGTGCGGGGAACTGACGCATCTCTCGAGCACTTATCTGAAACTGGCTGAACTCGATACCGCGGTCGTCCTCTACGGCGTTCGTCCTGCAACCGGATTGCATTGCCTGGAAACCGTCGTTACTGATGACACCATTAAGTTGGGGCTCACACCGTATGTATAAAAATAAAGCACCGCAAAATACAGCTTTTGCCTCCATACTCACCAGGTCTTAACCCGATATTTTGACCTTTCACTTCTGTCTCAATTCCCGCCTCCTTATCGCCTTGGTCATCTTCAACGCATCTATAAGATATTCACAAGCTCTAAACGCCTCCTTTCGGTGCTTTGCTCCCACCAGAACGAGTGTGATGTTATCACCAACCTTCAATGAACCTTCTCGATGAACTATTTCCACCGCTTCGATGTCAAACTTATCCAACGCCTTTCTCTTTAGATTTTCAAGCTCTTCCCCTGCCTCTCCCTCGCTTATCCTTATTTCCATCCCTTTTATCTCACTATCTTCATCTCGCACCATTCCAAGATATGAAACAATGACACCTATCTCCGGCTTTTTCATCTTCCTCACGAGCTCATCGATTGATAAGTCTTCTTCCGTTATCAAATCTTTTTGCCCCCCATTTCTCAACACTCAAAATATATAACAGATGATTGCTAAAATACATGAAAAACTCTTATAAAATTCTATAAGCAGTAGACAGTCTTAAATAGGGCTATTTTTTATTATCGTTTATTATATGATGCGAGATACAAAAGATAGTCCATCATACTCATGGAGATACATACATACCGCACTATTCGTAACGGGAATATTGACTTTCGGATTCCTCGATGCGGTTACTGCGGCGCTCATGATGGAGAAGTTCGGCGCGGGTGCGGAATTCAACCCGCTGATGCGAGTGCTATTCCTCACGCAGGGAATGGCAGGGTTCATTACTTTTAAGGTTCTTGCCGCCGTGTTGATACTATCCGTGCCTTTTCTGCTTTATAAAAGAGAGGGCATGCACTGGACAACAGCCGGGTTCCTATCGGTCTTCGCTGTGAGTGGAGCAGTGGCTGCAATGAATAATTACATCTTCCTGATGAGCGGGCAGGTAGGGATAGGACCCGGGATCGCAGTCGTTTTGTTCCTCCTCATGGTGGCAGTGGCATTGCAGATAGGAGAAGTAATGGACTCGCCGCAGGAAAACGGGTTCAAAATCTCTGATGAGCGATGGGCGGAGCTGAAGCTTGAATTGGGGTATCCCGAGGTATAAGTATGAGTATAAGTATAAGCATAAGTATAAGCCACCATCGCCACCATCATTTACCCGGTTTGATATAAGATACCTCTTTCTCGGTCATTTTCTGCCTCATCGGGATGACGAAATAGAAAGTTGAACCTTTTCCCGGCTCGCTTTCCACCCATATCTTACCGTTATGCGCCTCAATGATTCCCTTAGCGATGGCTAACCCCAAACCGGTTCCCTGATGTTCTCTTGCCATAGAAGTATCAATTTGTGAGAAAGGCAAGAACAATTTCTTCTGGTCGGCTTTAGAAATCCCGATGCCATAATCTGTTATACTGAAAAGGATATTATCCTCCCCCGAACGTTCGGTTTTAATCACAACCGTCCCGGATTTTTTAGAGAACTTAATTGCATTGTTTAACAGATTGCCTATCGCCTGTTGTAATCTTTCTGTATCTCCAACGATGTCTGGCAGGTCAGCTAAGGTTGCGCTTATTTTTATGCCCTTCGCCTTAGCGAGCGCTTCTTGCGTCTTTATTGCCTCTTTAACCGCCTCATTGAAGTTCATGGACTTGAAGAACATCCTGATTCGCCCTGCTTCTATCCTTGATATGTCAAGGATATCGGCAATCAGCTTATCCAGCCTGGCTAAATTCCTGAGGACTATTTCTATGCTATTCTCCTGTTTCTCACTCAGTTTCCCCATGTAGCCTTCCTGGAGCATCTGGAGCTGCGCTTTCATCGGTGTCAGTGGTGTTTTCAACTCGTGGGACGTTATGGAGAGGAAGACATTTTTCATCTTCGTTACCTCCTCCAAATTCACCACCTTCAACTCCAGTTCGCGGTTGAGTTTCCGAATCTCATCCTCCGCCTTCTTACGTTCCGTTATGTCTCTAAATATCGTTAATTTCGATATACTGCCGTCAGCGTTCCTCAGTGGCGTCTCAATGAGGTCATAAGTTCTGTTCTGCCTGCGAGAGTGCCATTCCCACCTCACGGTCTTTCCTTTCATCACCTCCGGATGTTTGCACCGCGGACAGGGTTCTTCGCGATTATGAAACACCTTATAGCAAATATCGCCCACGTGGTCGCCAAATATGTGACGTAAGACCTCATTCATGAACTCTATCCTATAGTCCGCTGATATGAGATACACACCGTCAGGCATGCTTTCAAATATCAGTTTCAGGTTGTCTCGCTCTGCTTTTATCCTCTTTCTTATCTCCTCCGCTCTTCTTTTCTCCTCGCGCAGCAGAGCCTTTGCGTGCTCACCGCTAACAAAGCCGACGAGATAAGCCACTGCGAGTAAGACAAGCGCCCTCTGTATAGCCTCAAGGGTCAAGATGCTGAGGCTGAAGTCCGAGTAGATAAAACTCGTGAAAATATGAAGAGCGCCGAGAAATGATGCGACGTAAATAGCCCGCATATAATACCATACCCCCGCAAGGATGACGGGTATAAAGAAGAAATGAGCATACGCGATTTTTTTACCCATGACGAAGGTGGCATAAGCGTCCAGAATAACACAGGCTAATATAGCAATCATCAACAGACGAGATTTCGTGCTCTCACGCCATCGCCATATGCCAGCATCAGCACCGGCAAAAAGATGTCCGTTTCCCATCAAAACCTCACACTTTTAGCGCTTTATCTTTGTATCGCTTTTTCAACAGAATCAAGCAGCTCTCGCACACTAAATGGTTTTCCTATGAGACCTACGACCTGTTTAAAGGCGAACAAATCCTCTTCCTCCGCTTCCTGCAAATGAACCGCGGTCAGAAAGATGATTTTCATCCCCGACAATCTACTGTCTTTCTCTATCTCACGTAATATCTCCTTCGTGGTCAAGCCGGGCATCATAATATCGAGCAGTAGAATATCCGGGCTTTCGGTCTTTAATTTGTGCAGGCACTCCTGTCCATCTCTTGCTTTTATTGTTCTGTAATTGTTGGCATCCAGGATCTGCGCGACCGATAACAAGACATCGGGTTCGTCATCCACAATCATAATCGTTTTTCTCTCGCACATTTTGTTCACGCTAATCCTGTGGCTGTGGTTTCGGGCATGACGACGGCGACCAGTTGAAGAGGTCCTTTTTTACCTATTATCAATGATGCGGCTAATCGGGCATTGAATGTGGAGCCGTCTCTTCTGAGTGCGACCAGGTCACCTTCCCAGGTACCCTTCTCACGCACCGCGGTCAGGACGGCTTCAGCTTCCGATTTATCTCTCCAGAATTCTGAGTATGGACGTCCTAAGACCTCGTTCTCATCATCATAGCCCCATAGCGCCAGGAATGCGGGATTCACATAGGTCGGCTTTCCTTCTAAGGAAGTCATAAAGATGGGCTGTGTGGCGATACCGACGGCGCTGGCTTTGAGTTTCCACTCCTCTTCCGCTTTTATTTTCGCAATACCGCCGGCAATCGCCTCCGATACGCCCTCAAGCAGGCTTCTATCATCGTCAGAGAGCGTCCTTCCGGAGCTGTTGAAGATGAGCAGCGCGCCATGAAGTTCACCACTGGTCGTCAGAGGAATTGCATAGCCCTCTTTAAGATTATATACACTGGCTAAGTGTGAGGCGGTTTGGGCAAGTTCATTGTCATCGGGCATGCCTTTTACCCGGTAGGTGCGAGCGCGAGCACGGTAGAACTGAAGATACAGGGCTTTCCTGCGCATGATCGCCTCCGTTGCTATTCGCCTTTTCCAGTCCTCAGCTTTGACCCTGACTTCGCTGGCTTCTGCTTCACGCGGGTAACCTATTCGTGCATAACAGAAGAGCATGTCTTTAATCCGGTCGTAGATCAATATATCGCCCATGTCGAAAGATAGCACATTGCGCATGTTCTTGAGTATCGTGGAACACAGCTGGTTAATCGTGTAAGACCTGTTAACCGCTTCTCCGAGCATTCGGTGCAGTTCAGAGAGGTTTTTTATTCGCTGCTCATACTTCACCTTCTCGGTAGCATCGCGGATAATGGCGATGATGGAGAAAGAGCCGTCGGGGTTCTCTACACGGCTCGCTTTGAGCTCCAGTATTCTACCCGCTTTATCTTCTACGCGGCATTCCACCTCCTCTACCGTGGCGTCAACGATGCTTTTAAACCCACAGGGGTCATCTCCACGGTCGGAGGCGAAGAATGAGCGCGGGTATTTCTGCCCGATGCAGTTGCCATAAAGTGCGGTCAAATACCGGTTCATGAAGAGGATATTGAAATCAAAGTCGAGAATCAGAATGCCCTCGGGCACATAGGAGAGTATGCGAGAGAATATCTTCTCGGTGTATGTCTTCTCTTCTTCGCTCAGCAGGAATATGTGTTGCAAAGGCGATTTGCTCACGAACCATATCTTCGCTCGCCCGATTTGCTTGTATGAGATGCGCCCATCTGCGCGGAGGTGATTGAGGTATTTGGAGAGCGTATGCCTGCCGAGCGGGACAGCCTTCGAGATTTCCTCTATGGTCGCGCCAATACCACCGATGTCCTGTATAGCATTAATTATTCTGGTGTATATCTCCTCTTCGGGTTTCATCTTTTTAAAAATTAAAAACCCTGTTAGCGCCCATCCCTCTGACCAGACACCAGACCGCTGGGTTTAACCAATCCTGAGTATTATCGTCACCCACATCGTGATAATCATCACCCACGTGGGTATCTGAATAGCAACAATCCATTTCATGATTGAGTCCATTCTGCCTGTGAGTCGAGAATCCATCTCTGCTATTCGCTTGTTCATTTCGTCTACCCTGCTCTCCAACCTGGCTATCCTTCTGTTCGTCTCGTCGAACCGCCTGTTCGTCTCCTCTCTCGCTTCGTCAAATCTCCTGTTCGTCTCGTCCCTCGCTTCGTCAAATCTTCTGTTCGTCTCCTCCTTCGCTTCGTCAAATCTCCTGTTCATCTCGTCGAACCTCCCGCTGGTCTCCTCCTCCGCTTCATCTAATCTTCTGTTCATATCTTCTCTAAGGTCATTTATCCTGTTATCCACTGCGTGCTTTACATCGCTTATCTCGCCGTGAATCATATCAAATATGCGGTCATGCTCGCTTACAGTTCCCTCTATTTTACTCACACGCTCTTCTATGGATATTGCCATATTGGTAATATTGCACGTCAAAGTATATAAATGTGTAATTTTGCTCATCCCCGCATTTCATACTGAACCAGCAACTCTATTATCCGTGCATAAGCCGGTCTTGTAATAAAGATACCTATCAAGAGTCCGGTTATGGTTACAATTGCGAGACTCCTGAGCGTGCCGAGAGCCATAAATGCGAGTGCAAGCATTGCAACTATCGTTGTCGCTGCGGATGCGAATATGATACCGTAAGCAAATGAGATACGCTTATGATACATTGAGGAAGACCTGCCACCGGAAAGCACCTCATCGGTTATTATCACCATCTGGTCCACACCGGTACCAATTACGGCGATTATACCCGCGATGCTCGGCAAGTCCAGCTGCCATTTGCCCGCCGATAGTATAAATGCAGATATAACCAGTAATACTGTTACGCCAACCGTCAGGTCTGTCACCGGATATTTCCACCATCTCAGCAGTGCCCCGATGAGTAACACCACCAGTAGAATGCCCATCATGCCTATCGTTAGCCAGTTTATCGTGGCTACTATCCCCAATATCAGGATTACCTCACTGAGTAGCCCAAAGAACATCGGCAATATTATCCTCTTCTCACGGTACCGAATGCCAACAACGAGTGTAACAGCGATAATAGCGAGTAAACCCGCAATTAGAGCCCCTTTCTTGAATTTCGCACCCAGATACGCCGGCACCTCTCCTGCACCTAGCACCTGCACATTCACCGGTAAAGCACCCGCTTTCAAGTGTATTATCAGTTCCCTTGCTCGCTTTAAACCCTCATCACCCACACCCGTCTCGGATATAAGGCTATATACAGGCGCATTGCGCAGTTCTTCCGCAAGCTCCGGTGCCAGTGGTCCACTGTAAACGACCACATTGTCGAGCAGCATTACCAGTTCGTGGTTCACTGGGTCATCAAGGGCGCCATACTTTATAGCAGCATCCCTGAGTGCAGTGGCACCCTTCTCGGTCAGTGTAAAGGGAGCACCCCAGGGCGCATTCTCGCTTTCGCTTCGCCTCTGCGGGACCATCCTCACACTGCGTATACCCTCGCTACCGTAGACAACATGCTCGGTGATGTTCTCAATTTCACGCAGGTGCTCGCCCTCCTTTATCTCTCCGCCCGTTCCATTCGTCTGTATTCGTATCTCAAACTTACCTGGCTCGCCTACAAGCGACTCTGCCGTCTTTATATCAATACCCGCGAGGTCAATGACCAGCAAATTACTGCCCACAGTTCTCACCGTCGTGCTCGCCAGACCCAGCATATTCAGCTTCGTCTCTATTATTCGCCTGGTCTCATCACGCGTCTCACGTGTAACCCCTTCCTCAAAATCCAGTTTGCCATCCGGCTTCCTCGCTATCGTGGCGTTTATGCCCTTAAGAGCATCCGCCAGTTGCTCCGTTGTAACGCTCTTCCGTATCTCATACTTTATCTCACCACGTGCAGTCCTGTAAGGTCTAACTTCGGTATCCAGTGCATCGCTGAGGAATGATGCAATACGCGATTCGTTAACGTCTTCGGGCGCATCAATCCCAACTAAGGTGCCATTCAACTTCAATTGCAATGAAGAGCCCCCCACGAGGTCTAACCCATACTGTAAATTGCCATTCAATCCCGCATCTGCGGGTGGCGGTGGATAGACATAAATGGCAATGAGCGCGGCTAAAACGAACAATAACAGCGCTATCACCCTTATATCACTTAATAAGCCCTCTTTTCTCATATCTCACCCTCCACTATCCTCATCATATCCTGCACCACTTGCGCATTCATCAGATAATCATTCTTGTTTTATACATATTTATCTATTATTATAGCCCCGTAATCTGACCCCATAATAATCCAGAATTTCTTGCATATTTACACTCGTTCTTTTCCGTAGATATTACTGTGGTCAGCGAATTGCTGAAAAGGACAGAACTGAATTGGTAGAAATATCATTGGGCTTGGCTTCTCTCTCCTCCTGTCCTCTCATCCTCTTAGCTTGTTATCTCGTAGGGATATAAACATGTAAAAATAGAAAAGTTTTTATAAAGTAGTAGTTCTTACCATTTCTTATGGAACCAATAGTGATGGTATTTGCATGGACGATGGTAGTGATAGTGCTGGCGTTCATTGCTTGCTTGTTCGAGGATTTAGAGTCAGACGAGGGTTCACAGAGCAATCCGAACTCGCAGGTTCAGTTAGCGCCGGAGATGGGTTACATACACCGATACTACAACAAGGCGATATCAGGCGAAGGACTATCAAATGCACTTGCCTGCACTATTGCGGGCACTGTTGCGTGGGCGATGCTCTCAACGGGTATAACACCACTAATAGCGATACCATTTGGTGCGGGTATAGGCTCTCTTGTGCACATGATTCGTGCTACAATACCGCATCTGGGCAGAGAATCAGCGCATAAGCGATTTGAGCAGCCGATATACCTCGATGTCTTCTACGGGCATCTCGTTCCCATCGCCACACACAATTTCATGGCTGTGGTCTGTATTACGGCGATAGCATACATACAGAGCCCTTCAGGTCCTTTAGCAGCTATTACTGGATTGCCAGTAGCGGCAAACAATCCGTTCCCGCTTCCACTGTTATGCTTTATATGGGGTATCACAGTAGGTGCAATAGGGTCATCAACCGGGGATATTCACTATGGCACGGAACGATTGTTTCAGGACAGACCGTTTGGAGAAGGGCGTCGCGTTGTTTACCACGGGCAGATATGCAGATACGCAGATTGCGGCATAAGAACCTCAAAAGATGTGGTTGCATTCTGTGCGAAGTATGGTGGACCGGCAACAGGGTTGACTTTTGGGCTGATTGTCCTCTTCGAGAACTGGCGAACATTGATAGGGATGATGGCAGGTGGCTTAACAGGAGGTAGCTGGAGTCCTGGAGTGGCTGCGGGCGTGGGCATTGTAATCGGGCTGATAATCGCGGTCGCTCTGACAGTGGGCAATCTCTATCTGGTGAAATGGGCGAGGAAGAAGTTTGGACCGTTTGTAGGAGAGTGAAGAGATGAATAATAAGGAAAGAATAAAGAATGTAGGAGGTAGGAAATAGAAAATGGACCCGATAATTCTG
>Ga0190316_1000610_pt1 | contig 10980 bp, 16 predicted proteins | sample 48701112_MG_FD_161663 | JGI IMG/M metagenome (GOLD analysis project Ga0190316, IMG submission 161663) | Hydrothermal vent sediment bacterial communities from Southern Trench, Guaymas Basin, Mexico - 4870-11-1-2_MG | ecosystem: Environmental > Aquatic > Marine > Hydrothermal vents > Sediment ... | reverse complement strand
CCAGAATTCTTTGACCGTCCATACTATGAAGTTCAAAAATCAATAAACTCCTCAGAGTTCGTTCTGATGGCCTGCCGGGACTATCTATGGACAGGCGACAAAGAGTTTCTGGACAGGATATATCCGCATGTAAAGAAGGCCGTATACTACGCAAAAACATTGGATACAGACAACGATCATGTAGTGAACGAAGTCTCTATGCAATACTATGACTGCTGGAGGTTTTACGGCACCTCAACTTATGTAGGCACCATTTGGCTGGCATGCTTGAAGGCAGCTGAGAAGCTTGCACAGATAAAAGGCGATAAGACCTTCGCCGAGAATTGCAAAAAATGGTTTAATGCAGGCTTAAAAAGCTTCGAGGAGAAGCTATGGAACGGCGAATACTACAGCCTATACAACGAGCCGGAGACGGGCAGAGCTTCAGACACTTGCCTGGGCAATCAGCTTGTGGGGCAATGGTACGCCTACCTAATCGGTTTAGGCGAGTTCCTGCCGAAAGATCATATAATCAGCGTTATAAAAGCCGTAAAAAGACTGAACGTTGCAGCAACAAAGTATGGTGTTGTCAACGGCGTAAAGCCCAACGGCAAGATAGATTACGAATCCCTTGGTCACCACTCTGACAGCATAACGATTGGAGAGTCATTCTGTTACGCGGCCACCTGCATATACGCCGGAGAAAAAGACCTTGGACTTGAAGTAGCCAAAAAAACATACGAGAACATAGCCCTAAACCAGAAGGCCCCATGGAACATCACATGGAACGTATCGCCAGTGGACGGCAGCCTAAGATGGGGAACAGAATACTACAGCAACATGGTCGTATGGACCCTCTACCATGCCTTAACGGGAAAATTATTTTCCCATAAGCAATGATTGCGACGCATGCAGCGGCTTAAGTCGGCGCCCTACTTGAAACCCAATTAGACTATCCTCTCTAAATGCTTCCTAGAGTGCCCTTTAAGACTATAGGATGCCGCTTGCAGCCTCTTCAAACATGCAACTTACGCGATCGAACGCAAAATGTTCCTTCCGGATTCCTAGAGGATCATAGCGAGGTGGAAGATTATTGGGATTGGGATGCGAAGGGTTCTGACGCCTGAAGGCCTCTTCATCCATGAAAGAAACTCTGGGCTATGCGTTTTCACGCCGCAGATAAGATCGAAGTCATGGATTAAGCCGCTTTACGCCCAGATAGCCCTGACTTCAAGATGCAACCAGAACTGCTGGTTCTGCTACGCATCTGCATCTCCAAACAAGACGGAAGAATGGCAGCTAGACGAGCTGAAGCGGCTCATCGGGTTCCTCGATTCTTGGGGCATTCTGGGCGTTGCCTTCGGCGGCGGAGAGCCATTCATGTATCCATACCTTCAAGAGATTGCGGAGTGGACATGGAATAATACGGGGCTGGACATTTCAGTAACGACGAACGGAACAGCCGCCTCCGAAGAGCAGATAGCTCGGCTTGAGGGGTACGTCAGCGAGGTTAGAGTCAGCATTAGAGATCCGGAAATGTGCAATGTGCTAGATAAGTTTCTCGGTAGAAGATTTGAGGTTGGAGTAAACCTGCTGCTCTTCAGGGGAAACGCGTCTGTCTTAGAGGAGATCATAAGAAGGAGCCTCAGTCTCGGCGTCAAAGACTTCCTAATAAACAGTTTCCTGCCCGTTGGGAGGGGAGCCGCCTACAAAGACCGAGAGCCCATTGACGAGGACTACGCCGAGCTCACCCGAATCATAAAGAAGTTCGAAGATGAGGCGGCCTTCAAGGTTAGTGGAAGACTTGCCTCCAAGATGAAGGCGCATTCAGATTCATCCCATTTGAGGACGAGGTGAAGGGAAGAATCATAGCGGTCACGGCTGATGGCAAATTGAAGCCCTCAAGCCTCTCCGAAGAAGCCTACAAATTCGACATGCCCGAAGAAATACCAGAAGTATACGCGAGGATGATCCAGTCTTGAAGGTTCAGAGCCGCGATGAGGCGAAGGCCACAGTCTTGGAGAGGCTGAAATCCAGCTGTGGCGGGAAGATGAATGTGGAGTTTTCGAGGGCGGAGCTGGAGACTGATCTTTCAGGCAGGAAATTCTGGGTTGTCGAGGGAATAATTCACGTCAGAAGATGGCTCTTCAGGAGAAGACGCCGAAGATTCACCTACTACGTAGATGCGGAAAGCGGCAAAATACTGATCATGCGAATGAAGAAGGACTGAAAATGAATTTTTATGCGTATGCACAATGGGGCGCCGGCGCCCCACTTCATACACGCACATGCGTATGCGATGTTGGCAGCCGGCTGCCAACCCTCTAAAAGGCGCCTTAAAAATCCACAATTCCATTAAGAAAACCTGTTGTTGATGGGGGTTGCCATATGGAAAGACGGGAGATTCTTGAAAGGCTCGCCGATCATCCATTAACCCGCGAGTTTGCATCGTGGCTGTTCAATGTGGAGGAGAACGCCGATGAAATGCTCCGCCTCTCCATTGCGGTATCGGATGGTGAACTAACATTTAACGGGAGCCGGCGAGTTCTCATCGAATCATTCCTTGCGCGTTTAGGGGAATTCTCCCTCAGAAGGGTCTACGGCTCAACGGGCAACCTCGCCTTCTTCATAATACCTAAAATATGGCATCCGAAAAGCGAAGACGAGGATGTGCTCCTCCACCTGTACATTCTAGAATTGAAGACGGGGACCGTCGCGGCTATTCTCGAGCATGACGGAAACCACTTCACAGCTGAAGATGTAGAATATCTCCTGAAAAATGCACAGGTGCAGCTTCAGAGGAGCAAGGAAGTCATCGCCGTCAGAGTGATGGTTGAATGAGGAGGGCTCCGCCCTTAAAACTCCCGTTTCTCCACATTAACGGAGGAAGGCTGAATGGTCACTCTCCTCTCAGCATCTTCAAATGCTTGAGCTAGAAGACTTGTTAACGCGCGTTAACAAATGGTGCCATTTGCGACCCATGGGTCGCATTTTTAAAGTTGTGGAGGTGACTTGTATGAGGAGGTGGGAGAAGATTCTTGCGGCGTGCGGCGTGGCCGCAGTCGCCGCCGAAGCCGTCCTGATACTCTGCGGGACGCTCATATTCTTCCCGTATAAGATTGACTGGGCGGTGTTAGCGAAGAAGATGCTTGAGGCTGGAATGCTACCCTTCCATTGAGACGCGGCGACTTCCGCCGGGCTCTGTCAGGCTGGATCATTAGTTTTTGGAGTTCGAGAGGAATGGCTAAGGGAAACCATGTCATTCTGAAGGTTGAAGCTATCATAGCAAGGAGGGAACCAACAAAACTCAATCCCTATCCAATCTCCTTGTCTATTAATGGGAGGGCATACCCGAGGATTTCAAGCGGATCCTACTTCGGGTTCGGCGGCTCATACAACGATGTGAAAGAGGCGAAAAACGCTCTTGAGAAATACTTGGAGAATGAAATTGAGTGGTTCGAGAAGAGTTATTTTAGACCTGTGAAAGTGAATCTTACGGTCAAAAATGAATTCGAGGATGAAGATTGTTCTGTCCGAGATGTGGGAACGAAGTAGAATTCGAAGCTGATACGTGGTTCTTCTGTAATCCAGAGGCGTTTCCTACGAGGCGTAAATTCGGATTCCTATGCTACAACTGTCACGCAGTCATTTTCGTAAGAGAAGACGGCTTACTAGACGTATTTCTTCTCGATGAAAAAGATGGATTGAAGGGGAGAAGCCGCAATTCGACATGTCGGATGGGAGAAGATTATAATTTTTGGAGAGTGACGAAATGGAAAGGATATTAAAAATTAAAATGAAAGGCCCGAAAGAAGCTACGGAAAGAGCGGAAGCCTACATAGAAGATGTTCTAAGCAGAAAAACCAGTGCACTCTGGGGGAAACATGCTGGAAGAGTATTCTGTTGAGAAACTGAAATGAAAAATACGCGCCGAGAAAGAATTGAAAACTATCAGTGGAAACAACCGATGAAACTCAACTCTACCTTATTTCCTCTTGACGATGGTGAAGATCATTGGGATTTGAGGAGATTCTTGAGAATCTGGCTGACAAGCCTCTCCTGAAGGAATTCGCCGAGTGGCTATATGAGCATAAATGTTACGGGGAAGATGCCATAGAGGAGCTGCTGTGCAAGGAGTGGGATGGAGCCTATCCGTCCGCTCTCATAAGCGATGACCTCCTCGTCGACATTGGAAGCTTCCTATGCTTCATGGCTATGTTCGCCCTAGAGAAGGTCTATGGAGAAGACTGGTGGACAGCTAAGTCGCCGCTTCACGTGAGCCTCCCCCGACTAAAGTCGGGGGCTTCCAGCGTTCGGCTGGGGCTTTACGCCTCCAGTCACATCTGCTGGTTCGGGGGGCTCACAGCTCCCCCATCCCATGCGTCTCGTTAACGCATGGGCTATGTTTATTGCGGCGTTCAAATCTCTGTTGTATTCTATTCCGCAACTTGGGCATTTGAAGATCCTTCCTTTAACTTGGGCAACATACCCGCATCTATGGCATATCTTCGAGGTGTTCCCAGTCTCTTTTTTAGATAGATATTTCACCTCAATCCCTTCTAGATTTGCTTTATATTCAATGTATGTCTGGAGTTTTCTGAAGGGTAGGCTGTGAAAACGCTTGTTAAGTTTCTTGGACTTTTTGAAGCTTCTTCTTATCCCGTTCAAGTTCTCCATGACTATTACGGGCTTGGGGAACTGTCTGGCATACTCGATTATCCGGTTTGCTAGGATGTGGAGCTGCTGGTTTACCTTACGCCTTTCCCTTCTCCCGAGCTCTTTGACCTTTCCGACTCTGTTCTTCTCTTGAAGTTTTCTTCTTATGTGGCTGTAGAGTCCTCTGATTCGCTTGATTTCTTCGCCTCTCCAGAACTGTCCCTTTATGGGCTTGGTTGGATTGTTTTTTGATATTGCTACTGCGACGGCTAGGTTGGCCTCTCCCCTGTCTATCGCTATCACGGTTTCAGGTTCACCTATGAAGTTAACGGTTTTCTTCAGCACGAAATGGGCGTACCATTCTCCATTCCGCTTGACCATCTCAACAGTTGTGAAGCTCCATTCGCCCCTGAAGGCTTCCTCAATCCTCTGCCTATGCTTTTCTCCGAAGACTATGGGCAAGCTGATCCTCTTTCTCCTGAACAGGCTTAGCGTTAACCAGTAGGGTGTTAGAACGTTGGTTGTTTTAGAGAAGCTGTAGCATCTCTTGTCGAAGCGTATGGATACTCTCTTCAGCCTTAAAGCACTATCGTCCTTTCTGTTCTTCTGGAAGCTCTTCAATATTTCGATTGTCTTGTCCCTTGCTGTCTGAATTAAAGCGGTGTTCAGGTTGAAAAGCCTCTTAGCCTTTTCATAGCCGTTCTCATGTAGTAAGGTCTTTGATGTTGAGTTGAAGCTGAGATACCACTTGACAAGCCTGAAATATTCCTTGAGAGCCATATTTAATGCTAAAACCTTGTTCGGGTTAGGCTTGAAAACCTTTCCTATCACCGTCAACTGAACATCTCTCTGCAAGGGAACATCCCAAAACCAAATTCAAGATTGAAACACTTAAATCTTCCCGCGATTCATCTCCCCACTAAAGATGGGGAGTTTTCTCGCGGATTCAGTATAACCGAGAAGAGGGATTTATCTCAGGAAGTATGTTTGTGGTTTCCGTTAGGTTAGCCCAGCCTTCCTCTTTGAGAGTATCCCCCTTCTCCTCAGCTCCTCTCTGAAGTCGCAGTACGACATTCCAGCCTCTTCAGCGGCTCCTCCAAGCGAAGCCTTACCCCTAAGGTAATCGTTGATAGCCGCTTCAAGGCTCTTTAAACCTTTCATAGAAGTCTTTGTTCCAGTCCTCACTATGCCATCTCCCTTCCTTACACTTTAATCTCTTCTCCGCTCTTCTTAAGTCTTTCTCGCCGTATTCACCTGCTCTCCTAAACCTCTCAATGTAGCTGAGTGCCTCAGAGGATGAAAGCAACCCGACCTCAACAGATCTGACCAGAATGTCCAGTCCATGAATCACCTTAATCCCCAGTCTATGAGCTACTTTGACAGCATCTAAGTCATCTACCAAGAGGAGAGTTATACCCAATTGCTTGCATAAGATTATAGCCTCAGCTTGAGCCCTACCCAGTTTTGGAGGGCCTCTCATCAACCTCTCAACCTCACCCATCAAGCCAGCCTCAACAGGAACCTCCACTAATAAGCCCTCCAAAACAGATCTTAGAGCATTCCGAGCATCACGGTACTTTAATGCCCCCCTCTCAAGCTCTCTTCTAACCTCCGTAGGTATGTAGACGGCTGAGAACAATCTTGGCAGGAGATCAAGCCTATCTACCATCCCTAAAGCCAAGAGCGGGCCCGTATCAGCAACCAAACGCATCCAAATGCGCCTCCTATCCTAAGATTGAAATCACGGTTCTTCCAGCCGAGTCCGACTTCACAATGTATAGCTGAATCTTGTCTCCTACTGCCCTTACGGTTTCAACGCCATCTTTTGATGCATCTACGACGGCAACGATAACCTTATTGACTCCGCTATGATAGGCTAGATACTCCAAGTCGCTCCTGTCTACCAAGCCATCCGTTATCAACGCAATCAGCGTCCTTTCAGGCTTGAGTGCGAATGCCTTTTCAGCGGCGTCCCTCACATTAGTGCTTCCAGCGGATTTCAACAGGAAAATTTTTGTGCCGTGCTTGACGTAATCTCTGCTTTTCGGCGCGAGTATTCTGGCGTAGCTGTGGAACGATATTGTTGCGACTGGAAGCTTGAACCTCTTCGCGTATGCTAGAAGCCCGTACGCGGCATCCTTAATGTATGACAGCACAGAACGGTTCTTGTACAGCGTAGCGGTGCTCCCCGACTGATCCAGCAGCATTATAATCTCTGAGAATCCTCCAGCATCGCCCTCCTGTTCAACTGTTAAGATGTTCAGTTTCTTCAAAGTCTTCCATTTCCGAGGATCCGAGGGGTTCTTCATCACGCTCATCGGGTCTAATGTTCTGGAGTAGGGCTTCCACCTCTCCAACACAGGCTCCTTCAACTCATAGAATGACGATGCCGTGAAGAGGTCTTTGAAGCCTAAAATCTCGCCCCACAATGCCTCCATAACCTTGTCCTCAGCCGCCTTCTCAAGCTCTTCGCTGAGGCTCTCGTCTTCTCTGAGACCCATCAGTTGGGCTAGTTGTTCATCGCTTAGCTCCGCGTCTATTCCAATCTCAGCCGCGTCAGCCCTAACATTGGGGTCGCCCCTATCAAACTGAACGTCAGAAGCTCCCCTTCAGGAGGCTTCGATGGCCTGGAGAGCCTCGCGACTATCTCGGCTGCCTCAACGATCTTCTGGACATCCCTCTCCTCACTGAGGCTTTCGCATTCCTCAGATATCTCCTCAAGTAAACGCTTAAGTTTCGGGTACAGGGGATTCGACCTGACTTCATGTTCATACCGCGTCTTCTCCAGCGGAGTGCCGAAGAAGTCCTTGTAGAGTATCTGCAATAGATGGTAGCTTGTTCCCTCATTCTCCTTCTTTACTGGGAACCTCCTTAGCCATTCAACGCTCATTCCCCGCACATCCAGTCCTTCCTTCTTAACCTTCAAGTCTACAATTACGTCGTAGATGACATTGAGGATCATCCTGGCGGTTTCAAGCGGAACATCAAGCCACTTCATCACGTAAGCCTCAAACCTCAAAGCGTTCCTGTAGGTGTATGGAAGCCCATCGGCGCTTCCATGCTTTACCTCATGCCCCAGAAGCTCCTTTGTATGCTTGAGTTCCCTCCAGTATCCTGGAGCGACAATCTCCATCTTTGAAAGGTCAATTCCAAACGTCTGTGCCCTCTCAGACTCCTTCAGCCTTAATGGGGGAGGGATGGGAGAGAAGGATCCTGTAACCTCCCGAAACATTTCATGGAGAACAGACATTGCTTAACCTCCACTACTTTGCGGCCGTCTTCCTCACGGTCTCTATGGCCTCGGCTATTTTCAGCCGCGGCTCTAAAGCCTCAAGCGCTTCTCGGCTGCGCTTCTTCTTCGCCGACTCCTTCATCATGTCGACAACCTCATCCAAGAAGGCTCTGACTATCGGTGCGTCCCTATACTTGGCTTTCAGCTCTAATGCCATTTTCGGATCAGGCTTCTTGATTAAACTCTCAACCTCCTTCACGTGGACATACTGAGAGGCAAACAGTTCAGCGTATTTCTCAACCAAAGCCTTCGCCGCTGTGAATATGTTTCCATGTCTCGTGAGGAACTCCTCGTTGTTCCATGAGAGGCGGTGTGGAAGAACCGACAGCACCGCGAAGGACAGGTCGTCCTCATCCGCCGCCTTCCTCATGTTCAAGAGTGCATGTGCCTTCATAGCCTGCTCCAGCCTTATTATTGTCCTGACCTTCCCAACATTTGCGATGCCGCATGGAAGATCCTTGTAGATGCATAGGCTGCAGTCTCTCTCAGCCTCGAACGGATCCTTCCCCTCTTCAGATCTTCTTCCACGTGTAGTTGAGAAGTAGCATCTGCTTAGATGAGCGACTAAGCCAAGGCAGAAGATCATATACTCCTCAGGAATCTCCACTGCTTCCATGAGATTTCTGGCTTCGTAGATGAGTTCGATCGGCGCGTATTTATTGAGGCGGAGCTTCCTCCATCTCCTAGCCATTAATAAGACTTCCTGAGCGCTCGGCGGAAGGCTTCTAGCACTAAAGGCGTAGCGGTCTAATGTAGCGGCGTTAACGACCTTAATGTTCGTCTGATAGTAAGTATTGAAGAGGTTAGTGCAGAGAACCCAGGCTACAGGTTTAGCCTCTATTGGACCAACCGTCGTGTCCACGACCTTCTCGTTTAAGGCATGATGAAGCTTTGAGAGGAGACGTAGAGCCCCGAAGATCTCATCTAGAACCACATAGTCGGCTCCTGCTAGCTTCCCGCTTTTAATGGCATGTGGAGGCTTCATTCCAAGCAGTGCTGGATGGTCTATTCCATAGCCTAGAACATCCTCGGGATCCATCTGGTCATTAACCTGCATACTAAAGACTTCGATCGGTCTCCTATAGACTTCGCCGAGCTTCCTCGCTTTCGGATGCTTCACAACATTTATTTCAGCCCTAACATTCAGAGTTTTACCTGTCTGCTCATACTCCACACTCACGCCGTCGACGAGGTTCCTCATCAAAGCCTCAGCATCAACTTTAAGATTCCCGGCTAAATCCTGACCAAAACTCCTGCCTCCTAATTTATGAGCTTGGAGAGTGCGAGGGCGCGTTGGGAGCCGCGTCAAGGCCATGGAGATAAGAGTCTTAACCAAAAGGCCAGATCCGAAAGGTCTTGGAATGAACCAGGCCCACTTAGCCTGTACAGAGCTCCTCGCATTGGAGATAGGAGAAGACTACGACCTCTAAGCAGAGCTCCCACTCAGATGACATGGATATGTAGGGTGGGGCGGCGCCGCCTCACCCCGAATCCCCTCATTCCTGAATTTTTGGAGGTGAGGTTAGTTGTGTCTTGCTGAAGAGTTTTGGATGGGTAAGCCGCGCTGCAAGGGATACAGGAGCATGTATGGTTACCGTGATGGTCCGAGGGATCAAGTTGCTGTTGAGGGCGACGTTGTCAGATACCTCCTGTGGGGAAACGAGATTGTAAACTGGAACAGGGAGAAGGGAACCTTAATCGTTGACGACTGCGGATGGCAGACGTATCTTACCATGGACAGGCTGAACAGCATCATGCGGAGGCTCGGCTTCAACGTCTTTTCTGAGCGGAGGCAATGGTACCTCCACGACTGGAAGAGGGATGAAACCTACCTTTGGGAGGGAAGCCACGTGATTGATCTTGAATCAAGACGGGTTGTGCCGTGCACGCCGAGGAAATTCAACGAGAAGATCTCGAATTCCCTGAAGAGATACTACAAGAAAGCCAAGAGAATCGTTGAGGAGAAGAAGTTCTTGTCCATGGTCACGCTTGACGGACTCATCTTCGTCTTCGTGAAGGATGGACTGTATGGACTTTCAGAGAGTGTGCTTGGACTGCAGATTTACGATGGCGGCTTCAAAGCGTATGAAGGCTCCGTCGCCGTGTCCAAGATATACTCTGCCTTCATAAAGAGAAACGCCTGGATCGTCATGAGGCAGCTGATCAAGGAAGGAGATGAAATAGAAGGAACCGAAGATCTCCTGCGGAAACTGAAGGAGTTCAATGCGGACTTGAACATTCTGCCCGAATGCGTCGTTTCGAATCTCGCATTGGCAAAGCTTCTGGGGGAATGACCCGCCGCTTTATACCGTGCGGTATAAAATGGACAGAAAAGCTGTCTAATGTTCCCCGGGGAACATTTCCTAAGAGATTCTCCCCTGCAGATGCGGGTTTCGTCTTGAAGTTTTTGGAGGCGATTATTGATGGTTGAGCCGTTCGATGTGACATTTAGATATGACGGGGAGAAATTGACGAGGGGGAGGGTGCGGCTCTACATTTCGAAATGCGAGGTGGAAGGAATAGATTTCAAGGTTCCAACAGAATACGCCGCTCTTCTCCTGCATGGGGAGACTAAAAAAGAAGCGTGGAGGCTCCTCGAGGAAGTTTCGAAAGCTCCGTTTGTGGACGGCGTCAGAACAGCTCTCCTTAGAACCGCGTGTGGAGAAGGCTTCGAGAAGGCTTGGAGGATGCTGGAGGCATTCAGCCGCATGGCACCGTATGGGAATCCGAGGTTTTACTTTGATCTGAACAGCTATGAAGACTTGCTCATCGACTGGACGGCCGACGAAAGCCATGTTGTCTTGACAGACGGCGAATCAGCCTTCAGATTTAACCTGTCATCCACGCGGATATCCGAGGCCTCAGGATTACCGTTAAATGTCTATTGTCGGCCGTCTTCAACGGGCTTCATGTTGACCGCGGAATACTTCAAGGCCGCAATGGAAAACACGGAAGATTTCTTCGGGTTCGTTAAGGAGCTTAATCGCATAGACGGCTTTGTGAGCGATGATAGGAGGAGAAGATGCTTCGTCAAATTCTTCGAGGATGGGAAG
>Ga0190316_1000609_pt1 | contig 10984 bp, 8 predicted proteins | sample 48701112_MG_FD_161663 | JGI IMG/M metagenome (GOLD analysis project Ga0190316, IMG submission 161663) | Hydrothermal vent sediment bacterial communities from Southern Trench, Guaymas Basin, Mexico - 4870-11-1-2_MG | ecosystem: Environmental > Aquatic > Marine > Hydrothermal vents > Sediment ... | reverse complement strand
GATCGATCTATCACAGAGAAGCATTCATAAACCAAGCGAACTTCACCTCATCTGAAGATAAGATAGAGGATAACTGCCACGACACCGGATATGGTTGGTGTTTGAACCCATCCAAGGACGATTCTCAGTATCATTTTCCAGCTCGCTATGCGTGATCCTTTCGATAATCCCGCCCCTATGACCCCACCGACTATGGCTTGGGAGGTCGAAACTGGAACACCGATAAGGGCGTATATCCACACCGTTATGGATTCGGCAAGAACCGCGACCAGAGATGATGTATGATCCAGAAGTATTATCTTCTTGCCAACTGTCATCATGACCTTGTAGCTGTATGTCAGAACACCGAGAGCTATGCTCACACCACCGAGAAATGCGGCTGTTTTTATACCTATGAAGTTCACAAAGACCCCCGTTATGTTGGCAACGTTGTTCGCACCGAGTGCATACGCACCGTATGCACCTATCACGAGGGCGGAAATCCGTATTATTCTGTCATGGATCACGGCATTCTTGACTCTCGAGAATATAGGGGTTATGATCTTGTACACGATGTAACCTATAAGTACCGCACCGAAAGGTGTAGTAACCCAGCATATTAGAACCTTCACCAGTATTCCCCAATTCACCTGTCCTTTGAGAAGCCCTATTCCAACTATTGAACCAACGATCGCCTGAGAGGATGAAACAGGTAATCCAAAGTATGTCATGAGTGCAACGGAAATTGCAGCAGATAATGCAGATATACCGGCGCTCTTGATATCCTGAACACTCAGATTGCTTATGGTTTCAAGTCCTCTCGCACCTTCGAGCATCGCACCAGTTATGACGAAGATCGCGGTGACTATTACCGCGGTTCTGTATCTGACAACGCCCGTTCCGACTGATGGACCGAATATGTTGGCAGCATCGTTGGCACCGAGTGCCCATCCGAAAAATATGGCGGGTATGAACACCAACCACATCGATCTTTCACCTCTTCTCTTTTAGCATGGCTGGTATCATGAACACAACGTAGAATAAACCAAAACCTATTCCACCCACGAGCAGGATGGAGGTGTTCACATACAGCATCAACTTTGAGAACAAGAGGATCGAAAAACCAGCCATCAGACCGAACGCGTTCGTAAAGATCGTTTCCACCACCTCGGACAGATCACCTTCATTCCGCTTCGTAGCATTTATGAGATGTATGGAAAAATCTATCACCAAACCTATAAGCATGCTCGCTATTATCGATGTGGATATGTCGAGTGCTATGTTGAACAACCTCATGAGGAAAAACTGCGATAAAACTGTCAAGATTATTGGAAACATCGCTTTGAGTGATAAAAGAAAATCCCTAAAGCCGATGAATAACAAGCACAAAACGAACATGAATGCCAATATTATACTCGAAATTTGGTTAAAAACAACATACCTGTTTATACTCTCCCATATGGCTGGAGCACCCGTTATCTTCAGGATGAAAATATTATCATATTTTCTCCTTATATTTTCGAATTTTTTCATGATACTTCGTATCGACTTCGTGTTTGTCCTGCTCAAACATAGGTTGAAACGAAGTTTTCCAGCTGAATAGTATGTCTTTATCAGATCCTTCGGTAGAAGTCTCGTGAGAAGGAGAAAGTTCATACCTGTTATCTTGTGAAAATCGAAGATACTCTGGACATCATGAACATACGGCAACTTTGAAACATCATCCAGGAGTTTCAGAAGTTCAATTTGATCTTCAGCGCTGAAATCTGATCCTCCCTTTTTCTCAACTATGATGTTCAAATTACCTATGTATCCGAATTTCTCCCTCATGAACTCCGCATTCTTCACCACATCGCTTTCCTTCCTGAAGAACCTTATCGGGTCCGTATCGAGATTCACACCGAGTATCCCATACAAACCTCCCGTAACGGTTGCCACGGTGATCGTGATGATAACCCATCTTCTCAGTCTTGGATAGATGTGAAGGAATCTCATTTTACGTTTTCTTCCAGTGTCTGGGATATGAAGAAGGATGGGAGGTATGATCCTCAACGTTATGAAGAGCGAAAAGGCTATCCCAAGCGTTACGAACATTCCAAGATCCATGAAAGCTTTCAATCCAACAACTACGAAGGAAAGATATCCAACCATCGTCGTCAGGGCGGAGAAGGTTATGGGATAGAATTCCAACCTGCTACCCTTTAGCACCGCATCCTTCCAATTCATCTCGATGGATCTATCTTTCACGCGGGCAACGAGATGTAAACCGTAGGCGGAGCCTATTATCAGGACGAACACCCCGACCAAAGATGTGAGAGAGTTCAAAACCTTTCCGATCATGAACATCGTTCCGTATGTCCATACCATGGATATCAGTGCGGGGAGGAATGCGAGAAGGGAAAATTTGATCTTTTTGAGCCTGAGTAGGAACAGGAAGAAGATGAGAAGGAATATCAATGGAGGTTCTCTGAAAAGCAGGTTTTTCATGTTCTTGAAGAGTTGGCTCTCTATGTAAAATTCCCCCATCATCCTGTATGAAAGATTGAAATCGCGCAGAATTTCCTCGATTTCATTCACGAAATCCCCGACGGTTATTTTCTCGTTCACAAATCTGGATGGTCCGATGATCATCAGTCCAACCTTTCCGTCTTTCGACACCATCCTTCCCGAGTAGAGTGGATCATCCAAAATTTTTTCGATACCAACATCGAGATATTTCTCCAATCTGATGCTCGGAAATGGAAGTAGCCTCACACTGAATTTCACAGCGTCAACGTATGAAAAAACACTTTCCACACTTTCGAGATCCTTCAGTTTCCTCTCTGCAGATTTGACTTTGTTTATCACCTCATCATCGAATATCTCACCTTCGATGAGCACGAAGATGTTCTCTCTGTTTTCGAAGATCCTCACCATCTCATCGTAGTATCTGACGCTCGGTTCATCCTCGGGAACGAACGCGAGTGGGGAAGTTTCTATCTTAGATCTCGTTATTATGAAGAACAGAGAAATGATCGTGTAAAGGATGAAGAATACAAATTCAACTCTTCTGAACCATCTCATGATCTCATTTTCCCCATCACATCGTTAAAAATCTCCCTGAACAAGCTCTCAACCAATGGGACGTCCCATATCTTCAGGTTCTCCACAGCTTGGTTGTACAGCATTTCTTTACCATCCACAACTTTTATTCCCATCGCTTTCCCCATTTCTTGAAGAGGAGTTTTGAAATAGATCACATCGTAAATCAGATTCAAATTTTCCAGATCTTTCATCGACAGGTCGAATTTCTCCCCTCTCATGCCCACCGATGTCGTGTTTATCAGGATTTTTCCATATTTTAGAACCTGCTTGAGAGTGTCTAACGGTTTCGCAGTTATTTCCATTCCGAAACTGTCAGCCCATTTCTTCAGGCTCAAAGCCTTCGTGTATGTTCTGTTCAGCAAGGTTATCCTCGATACACCGATCTTTCTCAATCCGTAGATTACCGCACGTGCAGTTCCACCTGCTCCCAAGACGATTATTCCATTCCAGTCGGTTTTTGGGAAGGATCTGACGAATCCCATCCAGTCCGTGTTGCATCCTTTTCTGTTTTTCGAAACGACACAGTTGATCGCTCCAACGATCCGAGCACCTTCCTCGATCATTTTCAGATGCGGTATCACGCGTTCCTTGTGTGGTATCGTTACGTTGAAGCCATCGTAATGCTCAAAAATGTGATCAATTCTGTTTTCGAAATTTTCCGGTGCTATTTCCTCCATTCCATAGAATCCATCGTAATTTATCCTTTTGAAATATTCGTTGTATATCTTTGGAGATGCGCTGTGAGATACCGGATAGCCTATTATGCAGAACTTCTCCATTCTCACCCCTCCAGAGTGAATATCTTCTTGAGCCTGTCTATGATATCATCCTCGATCAACCCTTCCAATTCCCTCCAGCTTCCGAAGGGTCTGTTCAGTATGATACTCTCCGCTCTCCTTCCTCCCACACCATACACTGCAACGAGTTCATTGTATGAAGCTTTGTTCAGATTCACAGGATGATTCAGACCTGTCACCGAACGGTATCCGTGATCAACGATGACGGTGTTCAACCTCGTGAATTTCTCGAAAATCTTGGGGATACCAACCAGTATTGGATAAGAACCGATCTGCCTGCCGAAACTCATCTTCCCTTCCACCTTTTCCACGATCACGTTTTTGAGGATCGTTCCAATCGGGAACACCCTTCTCAGCATGGGCAAGTCTATCTCTTTCCTGACCTTTTCCTTGAATTTTCTGAATCTCCATTCATCCAATTTTATTCTTTTGATCTTCCTGTAAATCTCGGTCGCTGGGAAGGGGATAACCTTCCTTATGTTGATCCTTCTCAACAGCAAACCTTCATCGAGGATTCTCTTCAGATAGGTAAAGTTCAGATCATAGGTGTTCTCTTCTTCTCCCATCAAACCGAAGAGAAGGTTCACACCGGGAAGCAATCTTGGAATCCCATTTTCATCTCTAATTCCACCAATATCGTTCACGATTCTCACCGCGGTCAAGATCTTCTCGGGATCACCTTCACGTTTGTTCAGTTTCAAAACCTTCTCATCGAAACTCTCAACACCGAATGAAAGAACATCACCGGATGTGTTGTTTTCAGAGATTATCTCGATTATTTTTTCACACTCCTTCCTGTGTTCAACGAGATACCACGGATTTGCGTTGTCCGTATGGAGAACTTTAAGATCGGGGACGCATTTTCTAACCCCCACATACAGATCCTTTATCAATCGATGATCGGGGGAATGATCCTGATTGTAGGAATAAGCGAGTATGTTGGATATCCTGCCGAACCTGAAAGATTTCACACCGCTTTTCGAAAGAACCTCAACCTCTTTCAAGACACTCTCAACTTTTCTGACCTTCATCCTCCCGTAGAAGACCGGTTCTGTGCAAAATGAGCAGAATCTTTCCCTATCACAACCTCTCGACAATTCTAACTCTATCATCACGGTTGGATAGTATGGGTGTTCCTTCAAAATGGTGGTGGAAAATTCGATCGTTCTGTCTATCAGTGAATATCTATCCTTCACCTTCTCGCCACTCAGCAATTCGTAGAGATACACCTCCGGATCATCGAGAATCACATGATCGAATCCAGTTAAATTGAGTTTCTTAGCCCTTCGCCCTCCCTTAATCGTGTATCCTCGAACCACGGGACCAGCTATCAATTTGAGGGTATCCCTCAGATTTCCAATTCTTTCTATCTCTTTATCCATTATCGGTGTACCACCGATGTAAACTCCTGGAACCGTTATACCCGCTATCAACAAGAGAAGATCGTACTCACGTAGAAAATCCCAATCATCGAGTTTTCTCAACTCGTCGATCGTGAAATAATCGACATCGTATCCGAGATACCCAAGCACACCGGCGCAATATCTCGGATAGGTGGATATGTACGGAGGAACACCAAATTGAGCTGGTTCATCCACGTAACCGTCCACTATCACCGCTTTCATCACCGATGAAGTCTCCCGACGTCACCGATTGGAGCAAGATCGAGGGACTTTGGAAGATTCGAAACCACCTTCACCGCATCCTCCACAATGCCTATTCTCACATGATCCGTGTGTTTCAACGAAATGGTGGGCTCACCATCCAATATGAGAGCGGTTCCATCCCTCAGATTCTCCACACCGATCACATCTCCGGAACCGAACAGAATCTGGGATATGCGAATGAAATCTCTTCCAGTCGTTTCATCTCTTCGCAGATCCGCATCCAAGAGAAAATCTTCCGAGACCGTAAGGACCCCTGAATGTTCATGAAAACTTGTCCATGCGCAGATACCACTCGCTAATCTCCCAGCGAATCTGTTCTTTGGATTCGACGGTGAGGCTATCACCTGCTTTATCTCGTTGATGCCATGATCCAATTCCACGCCGTTTCGGGAAAACTTCGTTCTTCCATCTCCCACAGCCTTCTTTATGCCCTCAACGAAAGATCCTCGGCTGAAAAATTCTGGATCCAGATTCTCAACGGTGTTCCCGGTGAATCCAACCACGAACGACGATAAAACGACATCCACGAAGGCGAAACCCACGGTCTTGCCATTCACAGACACTTCCAAGCAATCCACGGGATACACGAAGAAGTTCGACTCATCGAGAAAATCCAATCTGTGGAGATCGAACCTTATCAACGGCCCAAGATTCGCGGTTCCTCCAGCGATACCGAGCAGTGGCAGATCGATCTTTTCACTCATCAGATACTCCGCGGTTCTTCTCATACTTCCATCCCCACCGACGATGCATAGAACCTGCACCTCGGTATTCTTCAAATCGGGTAGATCCTCCAAGACTTGAACATGCTCGAACTTGTCGTTCAACTTTTCCAGAACCTTGTTGAAATTCACTCTACCGAAGTTCATAACCGCGCATCTTTTGGTCAACTTTCCCACCATCTTCACATCCTTTCGGGGGCGGTTATCCCGAGGATGCTGAAGGTTCTCTTCAACACTATCTCCATGCCCCTGCACAGGTTGAGTCTCGCGTTGCTCAATTTGGGACTCTCAACGTCGAGTATGAGATTATCCGTGTAGTAGGCATGAAATCTGGAAACAAGGTTTTCGACATACGTGGTCAGCCTGTTTGGTGCCGAATCCTTCACAACATCTTCCAGTATTTCCTCAAAGATGTCCATATCCCTCATGATGAGTTTCTCATCCTTGAGACTCAACTCTTCGAGATCTTCAAGTTCTCTGTAATCTATTCCCTTTTCCTTCGCCTTTTCGAACAGACTCCTTATTCTCGCGTGGGCGTATTGAACGTAATAGACTGGATTGTCCATACTTCTCGAAACCGCGAGGTCCATGTCGAAAACCATGTGTGTGTTCGGATCTATCATGGCGAAGAAATACCTCGTTGGATCCACACCAACGGTGTTGACGAGTTCATCGAGGGTGACAAACTCCCCACTTCTCGTTGACATTTTGACTTCCCTTCCACCTCTTTTCAGTGTCACGAACTGATGTATTATGATGTTGAGAAAATCGTCCGGAAAGCCCAAAGCCTTCATGGCTGCCTTCATCCTCGGAACGTGCCCGTGGTGATCCGATCCCCATATATCGTATACCTTCTCAAAACCTCTCTTGAATTTGTTGTAATGGTAAGCAATGTCCGTCAAAAAATACGTCGGGGTTCCGTTGGATCTCACGAGGACTTTATCGTTCTCATCGATCAATTCTGAAACCTTCAACCAAATCGCACCATCCTTTTCGTATATCATCCCCTTACTCTCGAGTATGTTCAAAACTTCCTCAACTGTTCCATCCTCTATCAACGTCTTTTCGTTGAAGTAAACGTCGAACTTTACCCCCAATTTTTCAAGGGTTTTCTTTATCATCTCGAACATCTCGTTCTTGGCACGTTCTTTGAAAAATTCCAGAACATCTTCATCCCATCTGTCCACGAAACGATCTCCCACATCTTCCTTTAACTTTCTCGCCATTTCGATGAGATATGATCCGTGGTATCCATCCTCGGGGATCTCGTAGTTCCTTCCAAATAGTTCGTTGTATCTCACCCAGAGTGATCTCGCGAGAAGATCCATCTGTCTTCCCGCGTCGTTGAAGTAATATTCCCTGACCACATCGTATCCGAGCTCGTCGAAAACGTTGGAGAGAACATCTCCTATTATGGCTTGTCTTCCATGCCCCACCGTTAATGGACCGGTTGGGTTGGCACTCACGAACTCAATCTGTACTTTCATCTTCTTTCTCTCTCTTCTTCCAAAACTCTCCGGATTCTTTATGATCCTCCTCAAACTTTCAAGGTAGATCTCATTCCTCAGATCGAAGTTCAGAAAACCAGGTCCATCTATTCTCACGTCTTCAAAGATTTCAGATTCTCTCAACCTTTCCTTGAGTTTTTCCGCTATCTCTCGTGGGTTCATCCTCAGCTTTCTCGTCAGAACCATGGCAACGTTCGACGAAAATTCACCGAACCTCTCCGGTGGTATCTCGACCTTGAAATTAACGGAATCGATGGAAAAGATCTCCTCAACTGCTTTGGCTATCTCATCTTCAATCATCCTTCTCAACATATTCCAACCCTTCCTTTCGATTTATTTTGATTCACTTCTCCTCAATCCTCACCTTGTCCAGAAACACATTTCTGTCCTCTCCCGTATCGGGATTGTAGTAATCGTTCAAGAAGAAGATCATCAACCTGTGTGCACCTTCTTCAAGATGGAGATCGAACTCGAACCATTCCGGTTCGGTGATGTTCAACTCGACCGTGGCTATATCATCCTCATCCACGACCAACAAGATCTTAGGCCACTCACCGTGGGCATATTCTCCGAAGCAGAGAAGTTTGAGTGAGTATTCACCCGCCTCATCCACCTTGAAGAATGTCGATATGTAACCATCTCCCCATATGTTCCAGTATCCCATGCTTTCATTTCCAAGTGTCTTCTCGGGAAAATCCTCACACTCCATCTCGAATGGAACGGTTGGAATGTCATTTGGAAGTATCACATACCATTCGTAATAATCGCCTCCACCGATCACATCCGCTTTGAGGACAAGTGAGGTTACGGTCGAAACATCGGGTAAGTTCACCTTTCGATCCACTATCTCAACATCTGGACCGTAGAAAACCCTCCAGTTGGTGAGTTCATGAGAATTCACACTGTCGATGAGCTCAACCTCCTCCCCACCGAGGTGAAAACCTCTGTAGGCAGAATCGTAGTAATCGGTTCCACCCATTTTCGAGTTGATGAGAAGGGGACCAACCGTTTCCATGACTGGCTTTTCTTTCATGGTTGAATCGAGTAATCCTGCTCCTGGTCTCCAGTGATATTTGTCGGAAAACCCCCACATGTATATCATCTTCACCGAGTCCAGTTTCTTGAAGAGATCGAATGCTATCCTGTAAGCCATCATTTGGTAATGGTACCAATCCTCGAAACCCATGAAAGGCTTCTTCGGATCATTTGGAGGTGCTATATCGAATTCCGTTATGTAGATGGGTAATGATGTCCTTCTGTGTATCTCCAATATGTTGTTTCGAAGCATTTCGAGGGGAGGAAGCGCCTCTTTGAAATGTGCCTGTATGCCTATCAAATCTATCGGTGCTCCCATGCTCAGGGCATCGTTCACAAGTTCTATGAACTCTTCCCTCTTTTCCTCGGATTTTTCGGGACCGGATTCGTTCAACGACAAGCTCGCCTGAGGATCGATCTCCTTGACCCAAGTGAAGGTTTCCTTTATTATCTGTGCCTCATCCATGCAAAGAAGACCTGGAAGAATCTCATCGCTCAACGGTTCATTCACCACATCGTATATCTTTATCTTCCCCTTGTATCTTTCAGCCACGGTTTGTATGTGTTCCCTCAACTCATTCACCCTATCTTCACAGCTTGGAAGATCGTAGAACCAATCCGGGATAGAATAGTGCCATACGAGTGTATGACCTTTCAACAGTAAATCGTTCTCCTGAGCGAACCTGAGTATCTCATCCATATCATCCCAGTAATATTCATCTTTCTCGGGATGAATGTTCCACATCTTCAGCGCATTCTCACTCACCAAGCATGAAAAATAATTTTTCACAAAATCCGAATAGGCTTCATCCAGTCTCAAAGGATTCGCTCTCACCGCGGTTCCAAACATCACAGGCTTTCCAAACCGCTCAGATATCCCTCCACATGAACCGAGAAACAGAGATATCATGAGGATGAAGAGAATGATCGGGAAAGTTCTCATGACGATCACCCTCCACCCGTCGATCCCTTCAACCTTCTACTCAATTCTTCATCCATGTCCTCGATTATTCTAAAAAATTCCGGTTTTCTCATCACCAGCAATTCGAAAGCTCTCATTATCAATTCGGCGGTGTCCATATCTTCTTTGTACATTTTCCACGCCTTCACCAATATTTCAACACTCCTCTGTTCCTCTATCTCCGGTAATATCATGATGACCTGTTCTTTGAGATTCTCTTTGTATGCATCCTCCAAGAGTAAGTATTCGAGAAGATCAAGAAATTTCCTCCCTTCACCGAGCTTGGAAAGGGCATCGTATATGATCAACTGGTATGCCTCCTCATCGTAATGTTCCAAAAGTTCATACAAAATCGGAATGGATTTATAATCCTTCAACTCTCCCAACACATCCACCGCATAGAGTAGAGAAACATCGTTGAAGGGATCCTCGTCGAGTCTCACTTTCAAGTATTCCCTCAACTGGGGAAGCACATCCTCCCCGAGAGCTTTCAAGGCATCCGCCGCTATTTCTCTCACCTTCGAATCCTCGTCCTCGAGTAACTTTATGAGGTCAGGGATTGCCTCCTTTCCCTTCTCCTCGACTATCTTCCTTATTATCTCTTCCCTCTCCAAATGTTTCACCTCTTCCTCTTCGGGTTGATCAGCGCGTCTCTCAGGAAAACACTGGCACCCCTTGGTTTCCTTATTTTAACCCTCATACTTCCCTTTTTCACGTTCAACCATCCCAGTCCAGTGAAGTTCAAATCCTCTCCCTCGTTCAATTCGAAGATGATCTCCTCCCATTCGATATCCTCATACTTTATCTCTCCCGGCGAACATGGGGGAATCAGGAATCTTCCCCAACTCTTCTTTATCAACCTTTCAAAGTTTTTCATCGATGTTTCGTGTATCCTCACACCTTCCGATGAGAATATCTTGAACATTGTTCCTTCGACGAGAGGTTCCATGATGACCATTCCCCCGAGAAAATACAGCCTACCCACCTTAGATTTGAAGGTTTTCCTTCTAATCTCATCTCTCGGGAGTATCTTTCTCTGGCAGGCTGGCTTGAGAAGATCGACGAATCGGTCGTTCGTGATCAACCCGGGGGTGTCGAACACGCTGATCTTCGAATCCTTCAACTTCCTCTCTATCAAACCCAAAGTTGTTCCAGGATGTGGGGAAACGGTGACCTCCGATTCGGTCAGCTCCTTGAGTATGGATGATTTTCCCACGTTCGTGCATCCAAG
>Ga0190316_1000608_pt1 | contig 10992 bp, 9 predicted proteins | sample 48701112_MG_FD_161663 | JGI IMG/M metagenome (GOLD analysis project Ga0190316, IMG submission 161663) | Hydrothermal vent sediment bacterial communities from Southern Trench, Guaymas Basin, Mexico - 4870-11-1-2_MG | ecosystem: Environmental > Aquatic > Marine > Hydrothermal vents > Sediment ... | reverse complement strand
CCATTCCATGACCAGACTGTTTCCAGCAATGTCTTGAAGTTGAAGAATGAAACAGAAAAACTGAAGAACATACTTGCCTTTGAGAATAAAGAAACGGACAGGGCAATCAAAAATTTGAGGGAGAAAGAGAGACTCCTTATGGCAACCCCCTCAATATGGCCCACATATGGTCGTGTGACCGCAACCTTTGGGTGGAGAAGACATCCCATTCTTAAAAGGCGTGAATTCCATAAGGGGCTTGATATTGCCAATTTCAGAGGAACCCCAATTTATGCCACCGCCTATGGAAGGGTTACATTCGCTGGTGTAAGGAATGGATACGGCTACACCGTGGAGATAGACCATGGTTATGGATTCTCTACCAGATATGCTCACCTGAAAAAAATCCTTGTTAGAAAGGGTGAGTATGTTAAGAGGGGTCAACTCATAGGGCTTATGGGTGCAACAGGGCTTGCAACAGGCCCCCACCTCCATTACGAGGTCAGAATCCTTGGAAAGGCAGTCAATCCCATTAGGTATCTTGATAATTCACCTGTAGTTTATTGATGTTTCCATATCTCTTTCTTGCACCCCTTGCTGGATACACAACCTCCTCTGTGAGGCTTTTTTTTCGGCTGCATGGTGCCGACATGGTGTTTACAGAGATGGTCTCTGCGAAGGCAATCCTTCTTGGAACCAAAAAGACCCTTTCCCTTGCTGCCTTTAAGGAGAAAGAGAGACCCATTGGTGTACAGATTTTTGGGGGTGACCCGATTGTCTTATCAGAGGCTGCACAGGCCATTGAAGAAAATCTTAAACCTGATATGATTGATATCAACATGGGTTGTCCCGTTCGTAAGGTGATAAAACAGGGTTATGGCGCTGCCCTGCTTGAGAACAGGGATATGGCCTTGAGGATTGCGAATGATGTTTCAAGGGCTGTAGAAACACCTGTCTCCGTTAAAACAAGGACAGGTTTTGATAGACCCATTGGTCTCAGTTTCTTCCTTGAACTTGCAAGCACAGGAATAAGCCTGCTCACCATACATGGGAGAACAGCCAGGTCATTTTTTTCAGGTGATGTTGACTGGGATTTTATTCATAGACTTGCTGAAAGGTCTCCAATCCCTGTTATTGGTAATGGTGGCTTGAAGACACCGGAGCATGTCAGGGAAAAACTCAGGATAGGGAATATTTCAGGGGTTATGATAGGTATGGGCGCAGTGTCAGACCCCTTCATCTTCATGAAGGTGAGGGGAAAGTCCATTCCAGATAATCCGGAGGTTTACTTCCTTAAATTCATAATGGAAAAAGGTGAGGGAGTTAATGTCGTGAAAAGGTTTGCATTAAACATGTTAAAAAACAGGTTCAATGTAAGGAGATACAGAAGGATGATTGCCCGTTCCAGAGACTGTGAGGAGATACTTAAACTTGTGAAGGAGTGTGTTAATGTTTGAATTGAATAATGTTTTTGTGAAAAGGGGTGGAAAGGAGATACTGAGGGAGGTGAATCTTGGAATAGGGTTCAGCGAGAGGGTTGTGCTTACAGGCCCGAATGGGAGCGGGAAGACACACCTTGGGCTTCTTCTCTCAGGTATGATATACCCCACTGAAGGAACAATCATTGTTGATGGAAAAAATATTAAGGATTATGAACTCAAAGACATAAGAAGAATTTCCGGAATTGTGTTTCAGGAGCCCGAGATGCAGTTTATTACAATGAGTGTTGAGAAGGAAATCCTTTTTGGTCTCCAGAATATTGGTTTGAATCATAATGAAATGAAATTGAGGGCAGAAAAAATTAAAAGTATGTTTGGGCTTGATAACCTCTGGAACAAGAGTCCATACCAGCTTTCAGGTGGTGAAAAACAGATAGTTGCTATTGCATCCATCGTTGCAATGGAGCCCTCTTTCATTATTTTTGATGAAATAACAACCTTTCTTGATAGAAAACACAGAGAAAGGATTTATGAAATTCTGAAGCAACTGAGATGCGGTTATCTCTGGATAACACAGGACTTTGATGAGATACCAATTGGTGAAAGACTACTTGTTCTGGAGGATGGGAGGATTGTTTTTGATGGTGAGGTGGAACCCCTGCTAAAATCCCTTGAGATTGATTCCCCCCTGAACAGATTGAAGAGATTGTTGATTGAAGAGGGACTGGAGGAATTCCTGTGATTTCAATAAAGAATGTCTGTGTTAAATACAATGGCAGAACTATTCTTGATAATGTCTCTGCTGATTTTGAGGACACCAGGATACATCTTATAGTTGGACCAACAGGAGCGGGAAAGACCACCTTTCTCTCCGTGATAATAGGATTTGTTAAACCTGATGAAGGCGCTGTTGCTGTTCCAAGGGGTGATATTTCAGATTTGAGAAATAGAATGGGTATCCTTTTCCAGTTCCCTGAGGAGATGTTTTTCCTTGAGAAGGTGTATGAGGAGATCGCCCTTGCTCCCATCAGCAGGAGGATGGACAGGATTGAGAACAGGGTACATCAGGCACTGGAGATGGTAAATCTATCCCCTGACATCCTCCAGGCATCACCCTATGAGATCTCCTATGGAGAAAAAAGGAGGGTGGCACTTGCATCAATCCTTTCATATTCTCCTGACTGGATTCTCCTTGATGAACCATTTGCAGGGCTTGATAGAAGGGGAATCAACATGATGGTAGGTGTCATCAAGAATTTAAAGGAACGGGGAAAGGGTGTTATAATTGCCTCTCACAGGATTGAAGAGATTGCCGCAATATGTGATAGTGTTACACTCCTTGTTGAAGGAAGGTTAATATTTTCAGTGGAAACTTCCATGACTGACTGGAACGAGATATACAGTGCAGGTTGTGATGTTCCAGTTTCAGTAAGGTTCTCAATGGCGCTTGCAGCAAATGGCATAAACATTGGATATCCCCTGACAATAGATGAAGCAGTAAAAAGGCTTAAGGAGACAAGAAGGGAGGAAAGATGAAGGCTATATTCCTTGACCTTGTTGGGACACTTGTGAAGGGTAAGTCAATGGAGCCTTTTGAAGGAGCAGTGGAAAGGTTCAATTCGCTTAAGTCAAAAAAGAGGATTTGTATCATAACCAACAACACTACTGATACCCCCGAAACCTTAAAGGAAAAACTTAAAAAGGCAGGATTTGACCTTGATGGTGTTGTTCTCCTTTCACCCCTCACGGTTCTGAAGGAGGTTCTGAAGGGTGTGAAGGGTAAGATATACTGCATAGGCTCAAATGCAGTTGTTTCCACAATCAGGGATGCTGGAAAGGAGATTTCTGAGGATGGAGATGCCGTTGTTGTGGGCCTTGACCTCTCACTTACATATGAAAAACTCACGAGGGCAACAAACCTCATATTGAATGGTGCAGAATTTATTGGTCTGCACAGCAACAGGCTTTTCCTCATGGAGCCTGGTAGGGTAGGGCCAAGTGTTGGTGCAACCCTTTCTTTTCTTGAATATGCCACATCAAAAAGGCCAAGAATAATTGGAAAACCCGAAAAGGAGTTCTACAGAACAGGGCTTTATCTCCTTGGTGTTGAACCTGAAGATGTGGTTGTTGTTGGGGATGACCCGATAAGTGAGGTGAGTGCACCCCAGTCCATTGGTATGAGGGCAATATTTGTAAAATCAGGAAAGTATAGGGAGTGCCCTGATTTTGCAAAGCCTTACAGGATCTATGATAGTTTTATGGATATAGATTGGGATAATTTGTAACCCTGTTATAAAATTCTGCAACTTTATTAATATATAAAAATCATAACACCCTGAATATCAGGGTGTTTTTGTTCTGGCACAGAATATGTATATATCCAACACAGGAAATCATGGGGAAATGCAGGGTTATTCGGCTTCTGGAGCAGGATATAAAATAAGGAGGGCCAACCTGCTCTGGGGGCCATTTTTTTTAATTTATTGACATGGGACGATGTTTTTTTAAAATTATAAAAAGGGGTTAAAAATAGGAGGTTAAAATGATGGTTATGCTTTTGTTCGGTTATGGGGTCTTTGTCTGGGATAATACATTAGGAGAGCGTTTTTTTGACCCTGACAGTGGAGATTCGGTTACATTTGTAAGTTATGTAGAGATTGCCTTTAACGAATTGGGGATAGATTCCTATGTAATATCCCAGATACTTCCTGATATAAATGGGCTGCAGAATTATCCGCTTCTTATGGTTTTGAACGGCTATTCCCAGGATTTTATTATGGATTCTACCCAGATAGCCACTATTCTGGACTACATAGGCCAGGGAGGTTCAGTGTATATGGAGGGTGTAAATATTGCTGAATTTTTAAGTTGGTATTACCCTGCACTGCTTGATACATTCCATGCGTACTTTGGTGGAAACACATGGACTTCAATTTATCAGGTTTCAGGAGTGGAAAGCACTTTTACTGAGGGTGAGGTGTTTGGATACTCTTCTGACACTCTTGTTACAAGTGGTATGGATGTTGTTCTCGCTATGTCGGATGCAGATAGTGTACTTATTTCTCTTGATTCTTCCAAGGCCCTTGTTAGCAGGGGTGTTGGATTTGTTTTTGGCGCATTCAAGGATACTGTGGGTAGAGGAGCAACAATGATATCAAGCATTTGCTTCAGTGCGCTAAATTCTCTGGATACTGCCTTCACATCCCAGCAGATAAGGGATGAATTTATGAACAGGATTCTCGCCTTCTTTGGCATGGCAAAAATTCTGGTTGTTGATGCGGCTCCATCCGAGGAAAACAGTTTTTACAGAGATATAGAAATGCTTAGCTATCGTTGCGATACATTTTTATACGAGACAGTAGGCCCTACATTTCTTGAGATGATGATGTATCCTGTTGTTATCTGGAGAACTGGTGTAAATGGCAAACCGTTGACATCCATTGATACGATGCAGATAAAACTTTACCTTGACCTTGGAGGAAAACTTTTTCTTACAGGAATGCATTCGCTTGACAGTGTATCCATATCCGGGCCAGGTGATACAAAGTTTATTACGGATTATCTTGGTGCTGATCTAATTGGTAGTTTCCCAAATGCAAACTATATTTTAGGCAGAAAGGAATATTCCCTGATAAATGCAGTAGTAAGCCTATCTGATGCACAGGAGCTTTCAGGTGAAGATACTGTTTTCCTTTACTACTATTACAGTGTTTGGCCACCTATAAGTGATACGGGATGTGCAGGTATAAGAAATACTTATAACCGTTCAAAGATCCTTACCCTGGGCCTTAACTATTCCGAAATAGCAGATTCCATACAGAGAAGAAGCATTCTCTCAACCACACTTGCCAACTGGTTCATTGCCCCCACTTCTTCATTTGGTGCTACAGGTATGAAGGATTATAAGTCTCAACAGGAGACAGAAGATAACAGCGGTATTTTCCTTCTCAGCAACTGGAGGATACCCAGAGGAGCAAAACTCTATGATTCTGCTGGCAGGCAAATCAAAAAACCTGTTGTACCCGGTGTATATCTTTTGAAAAGTAAGAGTATGCTGAAGAAAATTGTTTTACTTAAATAGTTTTTTAGATATCCAGATTATCAAGAAGCTTTTTTAAGGTCTCCTCCTCTGCCGAAAGCAAGGAGGAGATTTTTTTTACATAATCAGAAGGCAAACCCCTGAGAAATTCAACTGCAAGGGGGATGTTTTCTCTTTTAAGCAGAATGTCCAGGTTTTTTGCAATCACATCCTTTATTAAAGATGTCTCAAGAAGATGTGCGTCCTCCTTTAATTTTGTTTTCAAATGATGGATGAATTCCTCTCCAAGTTCAAGCACTCTGTCCAGATTCTTAACCCTTAAAAAGTATTGTGTGAGAGTGTTTATAGTTCGGAAATAGTGAATGTAAATTCCCATGTCTCTGGATGATGAAAGTGCCATGTTGAGTAGATCAAGGCCACTGGTCATATCTCCCAGTTCAAGATATATCTCACCAAGCATTCTTAGTGATTCCAGTCTAATGTAGACCTCGTCTATCTTATTCAAAATCTCGTTAAGTGACCAGACGTCCTCTGAGTAATCCATACCTGTATTTTTTAAGGCCTGAATCCTCAGCAGAAGCCCATTGGCCTTCATCTGGGGGATGGACAGAATCTCTCCGCCCTTTATCAAACGTTGAGCAATTGTAAGAGTTTCTTCTGATTTCCCTTCAAGAAGATATGCCCTTCCCATGGTTTCAAGAACCCTTCCCTTTATTTCAGGGTCACCTATTCCCTCAATATCTATTTCTTCAATGACCTTTATTGCTTCATCCAAATTTTCTTGCTCAATGTGTATCCTCGCTTCAAACTGCTTTGCATCGGATATAAGGTCTCCTGCATTTATCATGCTGGCTGTATTATATGCCTTTTGAAACCATTCTTTTGCCTTTGTTAGATTTGCCTTCCATAGATTAACTTGACCGAGTTTTAAGAAGATATAGGTACCGGTATAGGCATCCCCGATTTTTTTTGTTCCTTCAAGTGCCTTAAGATAGTTTTTCTCTGCCAGTGTTAGTTCTCCCTTCTTTTCCCAGACCTCTGCAATGTTTGTGAGTAATATATTGACTTCATTTTGAAATCCTTTCTCTTTAAAAAATTTCAGAGATTTCTTGTAGATGTCCAGAGCCAGTTCAAGGTTCCCCCTGTTGAATTCAATAACACCCTTGTTCAACATGGCTCTTGACCAGTATTCTTCGTCTCCCACCTGCTCTGCCAGTTTTATTGCTCTATCAAGGTTTATTTCTCCACTGGTATAATCACCGTGTGCGACAAACATGGCTCCAAGATTGGTGTATATTCTTGCCTGCCAGGCCACGTTTTTTAGACTCTTCCATATGTCAAGGGATTTTTCATAATATTCTCTCGCATTGTTTAAGTTACCCATTATATCGTAAATATATCCCATATTGAAATAGGAAATGGCCACAACATCAAGACGGCCAGTAGAGAGTCCCAGATTAATGGCTCTGTTGAAATGTTGTACAGCATTTTTGAACTTTGAGGTTTGAAGAAACAGATTCCCAAGGTTTGTGTAAACGGCAATTTCACCGTCTTTTGAGCCGTTCTCTTTATACAGTTTAAGTGCCCTGTGGTAGTATCTTTCAGCACTTTTTATGCGTCCCTGTTTGAAATAAAGACTGGCCAGTGTAACAAGGATATGGGCAAGTTTTATCTGGTTTATCTTTCCTGCCCATAACATTGCCCTCCTTGCAGTTCTCTTTCCCATTTCAAGTTCACCTGTCAGGAAGAGGACTTCTGCTTTCTCCATCAGAATATCCAGCATTCTCTCCGGCATTCTCTCCTTTTTAAGGAGTTTTTCCGCATGTTCAAGTATCTCAAGAGCAAAACTGAAACTTGAAAGATTTTTTACTCTCTTTGCAGTGATCAGGTAATAATCAATGGCTTTCTTTAAATCTCCTCCATTCTCAAAGTGATAGGCCAGAATATATGGGTGTTCTTCCTTCCTTCCAGCATAAACCTCTTCAAGAAATTTACCTGCAAGTAGATGGAGTTCTTCCCTTCGTCTTTTAAAGAGGGTAGAATAGATTGCATCTTTGATTAACCGTGAGGTGAAGGAATATTTTGTTCCATCACTTTTTAAAAACCCGTATCCAATTGCTTCTAATATACCCTCTCTAACCTTGGACATGGGGAGATTGAAAATGGCATTGATGAGTTTTTCATCAAAACCTTCACCAAGGATAGAACCGTACTGAAGTACCTGATAGGTCTTTTCGGGGAGGCGATCAAGCCTCTGAATAATTAAAGCAGTAAAATCCTCCGGTAGTGAAAATTCATCAAGTGGTTTTCCAGTGCATTGTATTTCTCCTGCTATTTTCTGTATGTATCCTTTTTCAATGAGGAGATTAAATATCTGAAGAGCAAAGAATGGATTTCCTTCTGATCGTTTATGTATATATTCCACAATGTTATCCTGAACAAGCATTCCTGTTCTATCCTGAAGTATCTTTCTTAGAGTTTCTTTTTTAACACCCTTGATATGGTAATTATTCCAGGACTCTACAGGAAGTTCCGATTCAAGTATAAGAAGTATCGGCCTGTTTTTAACCTCTAATCTGTAAAATAAATTTAGGGTTGGTCTATCCACTGATTCAAAATCCTCAAGGAATACAACGAGAGGAGAGATTTTTAGGGTGTTTTCAATAAAGGTTCGGAATCTTTTATTTACATCCCGGATTTCTTCATTTGGATCCTTTTCAAACAGAAACTTCAGAAGGTCAGGGATATTACTTCTGTATTCTTCAGTTAAAAAGTTTTTCAGGGAAGAAAAGGGAACATTTTTCAAGAATCTATCGCCTTTTATATGAAAAAACCTGAACCCCTTCCTGTCCTTTAAGGCTTTCAGGATAAGGGAAGTTTTGCCAACCCCTGATTCACCAAAGATGTTGAGAAAGTTACCCTTTCCTTGAATTGACCTGCTGACATAGGCTTTTATAACCTTTGTCTCCTCCTCTCTGTCAAAGAATGTATAGGACTTTTCGCTTTTCTTTTTAATGCCTCTCACCCTGTAAATCTGGATGGGTTTCTCCTTCCCCTTCACCTTCACAGGCTGGAGTTTGTCAAATTCAAAAACATCCTTCACATACCTGTATGTCCTGTCACTGATTATCACCTCTCCCGCATTTGCCACCGCCTCAAGCCTTGCAGATAAATTCACATTATCACCCATCACTGTATACTCCATACGCCTGTCTGAACCCATGTTCAATGCAACAACCTCTCCAGTGTTTATTCCTATGCTCATGTTCACCTGAACATCACCCTTTGGTGTATGAACAACACCGAGTTCCTTGATCGCCTCTATCATCTCAAGCGCAGCCCTCACAGCCCTCTCAGGGTCGTCCTTGTGTGCAACTGGTGCACCAAATATCACCATGATCGCATCCCCAAGAAACTTGTCCACATCCCCACCGTACTTCTCCACTATCTCAAGCATACGCACGAAATACCTGTTCACTATCTCAACAATCTTTTCAGGGTCTTCAAGTTTCTCTGTAAGACTGGTAAATCCTGATAAATCCCCAAACAATACTGTGACAAAACGCTTCTCTCCCTCAAGATGTATCCTATCAGGATCCTGGAGAATCTTTTCTGTGATCCTTGAAGGAAGGTATCTGCTGAAAGCCCTGATATATCTTTCAATCTCCCTCATTACTCTCCTTTTTCATATGAACGAATTTTATTAATCCTTCTTTCATGCCTTCCACCTTCAAATGATGTTTTGAGCCATATTTTCACAATCTCTTCTGCCTTTTTAGGAGGAGTGTACTCTGCGCCCATGCAGAGAACATTTGAATTGTTATGGAGGCGGGAATAGCTGGCAAGGTCAATGTGATAAACGAGTGCTGCATAAACACCCTTCACCTTGTTTGCCGCTATGCTCATACCAATGCCTGTATTGCATATGAGAATCCCCCTGTCAAGTTCACCCCTTGCCACTGCTTCAGCCAGAGGAATTGCATAGTCAGGATAATCAACAGAGTTTGTTGAGTCTGTTCCAAAGTCAACAACCTGATGCCCTTCTTTTTTCAGGAAGTTTTTTAGCACCTCTTTCAATGTAAAACCCCTGTGGTCACTACCAATCCCTATCCTCATTTTATCCTCCTTTTCTTCTTACCATGCGTTTTGCCCTCATGTGCTGGGCAAAGGTTTTTGAAAAGATATGTGAACCGTCCCCCTTTGCCACATAGTAAAAGTAATCTGTCTTTGCGGGATAAATTGCTGCTTCAAGGGACCTCATCCCTGGACTGCAGATGGGTCCTGGAGGAAGCCCTTTAATCCTGTATGTGTTGTAGGGAGAATTCACCTTGAGATGGGAGAAAAGAACCCTCTCGTGATGTTCTCCAAGTGCATACTGAACAGTTGCATCAATCTGGAGCCTCATGCCCCTTTTAAGTCTGTTGTAAATAACACTTGCTATGATGGGTTTCTCCCTGTCAAGCAGGGCCTCCTTCTCAATCATGGAGGCAATAATCACAATCTCCCTCAATGTTCTTCCTCTGCTCTGAATGTCAGGAATATACGGTGTTATTTTTTTGAAAAATGTCTTCACCATATCCCTAATCACAACGGCGGGTTCTTCACCAAGGGCCATGTAGTATGTTGTGGGGAATAGGTAGCCCTCTATGGAATTTCCATCTATTCCAAATTTTTTCATTAAGGAGGAGTCATAGCACAGGCTGACAAAGATGCTTGAGTCAATCTTTGCCCTCTCCTGGAGTATCGATGCCGTCTGTTCAATTGTGAGTCCTTCAGGTATTGTAACCTTCACCCGAACCCTTTCACCCCTCCCAAGTTTATCAAGAATTTCTACAGGCTCCATTCCTGTGTTGAGGTAGTACCATCCAGGTTTAATCCTCTTCTCTTTTCCCAGAACCTTTGAAAGGACGACAAATCCCTTTACATCTTTAATAACACCAAGTTTTTTTAACCTTTCTGCAACTGAATAGAAACTCTCTCCCTTTTCTATGTGAAAATAAAAGGTTTTTTTTGATGGTCTGAAGTGCAGGACTAAAAATATAATAATCCCTGTTGCAAGGACAGGGCTAATTAGATGAAAGATATTCTTCAAGGATGATGGAAGCCGCAATTCTGTCAACTGCCCCCCTATCCTTTGATGGTTTTTTCTTCATCTTTCTCATAATCTCTTCTGCCCTTCTGGATGTGAATGATTCATCCCATTCAACCACCTTAACCTTCACATTGCTCTTCAGCTCTTCAATAAACCTTTCCACCATCTCCTTTCTCTTTCCCTCCATGGGATTCCCAACAACAATCAAATCAATCTCATACTCCTTTAATAGTTCTTCTATCCTGCTTATTATCCTCTCACTGCTAACGGTTTCAAGAGGCATGGGTATATTGAGGGGATTGGTTATGGCAATACCAACCCTTTTTTCACCGTAGTCAATACCAAGAATCCTTCCCATGGTCATTGGAGGTTATAGTCCCTTTCCATGTCTTCTAATGTCCTCCTTTTCAGTCAAATAGGCTTCTTTTCTCCGTGCTTCTTCT
>Ga0190316_1000607_pt1 | contig 10993 bp, 11 predicted proteins | sample 48701112_MG_FD_161663 | JGI IMG/M metagenome (GOLD analysis project Ga0190316, IMG submission 161663) | Hydrothermal vent sediment bacterial communities from Southern Trench, Guaymas Basin, Mexico - 4870-11-1-2_MG | ecosystem: Environmental > Aquatic > Marine > Hydrothermal vents > Sediment ... | reverse complement strand
GCATTTCCGCATTCTGCAACTATTTCAACATCTTCGAACGCTTGTAAATGTGTTTTTATGACTTTACGTGCAAGAGGTTCATCATCTGCAATAATGCATTTTGTTTTCATAAATAACATTTTTAATTCTGCAAAGATATAACTTTAACCTAAAATGAGCGATTATCTTCTTCAATAAGCATCAATCATTTGAACCAAAACGACTTATAAAAAAAGGATCAAAGACCAAAGGGGATTCTTACTTTTTTTATAAATATTTTAATCTCAAAGCATTAACACTTCTTTTTGAATATAATAGCTTAATTTAGATTTAAGTCAATTTTTTACATTCGGGTAAAATGCAAAAAAAGCGAGCAAAATAAATTTGCCCGCTTCTGATATTAAGAAAAACAATTATTATTAATTCTTAGACGGCATCATTTTTAAATTGAATGCTCAAATTTGAAATTAATAAAGGGTTATAGGGTACCAAATTACTCATTGAAGCTTCTGCATTTGCATAAGCATCAGAAGGAGCTTGTCCGGCAGCAACAAATCCGTCATTATTAAAGTAACCGGGTGCTTGTGTGTTCACGAGATAATCTTGAATATCAGCTTCTTGATAATCTAATGCAATTAATTCATCATGAAACACATTATAAATTGAGTAATCTCCGAGTAAAACAGTTCTGCTTGTTTCGTCTAAATTGCTCGGCGGCAACCCTACTTCTGCAACAGCTCTGTTATTACTGTCATCACCGGCAGCTGCAAATGCCCAATTAAAACCGACAGTATTTTCATCAAAGAAATTGGCATTAGGATGGTTAGAATTTCCGAATACATCTGTAATATCTCCTTTTTTACCGACAAACATTTTCATTGTTTCCATAGCAAATTTGTTATCACCTATTGTAGTATCCGGTAATACCAATCCGGAGATATAAACTTTCATTGCAGCATCATAAGTTGCATCAATTTCACTGTAATCAATACGATACATTGTATTTTCTCCTGACCAATCATTTTGTTCTTCTTTATTAATATTAAAAGGTTTAAGAATTGAAATTCCTTTTACGGGACTGTTATTCCAAAAAATTTGCATGGCTTTTCCGCCGTCTGTATTCGTTTCGGAATCAGCATCAGTTATTGTTAATTGATATTCCCAAGTTGTTCCTTCAAATTCAGAATTTTCGATAATTACAACATTTTTAGTTCTGCCGTCTTCATCACTTTGATAAGAGAAAGACATCGATTGATCTAAATCATACTTACGAATGGCACGCATAATATCTTGAACAATATCGGCAGCACCGTCGCCTACGGCAATAAAAGTTGATAAATGTCCGTAAATATCATTTCCGTTTAATATTTCTTTTTCCGATTTTGCCGGCGTATTGGTTAAAGAATTCGGAATGTCAACTTTAAAATTTTGCGGGATAATATCCGCTTTCGTGAGGTTCTTGTCTTTTTTACAACCCGTAAATGCAATTGCAAGGGCAAAAATTATGCTTAAAATTAAACTGATTTTTTTCATTTTTCTATAATTTAAGTTAAATAATTATGTGATGTTAATATTTTACAAATTATTGCGTTTATATTTTTAATACACCGTATAATTTATTTACCCTGAAAAAAAAATCAACTTTTTTTTAAAAAAAAGAAAATTACAGAAAAATAAGTATCTAAACAGCAGATTTACTGAACAATAATTGTATCGGAAAGAACTGTGGACGCACCGAAAAAACCCAATGCTCCTTTGCTTAAGTTTGTATAAATGTTATCTTTTTCAATATCAAAATTACCGCCTGCCCACTGCGTTTCAAGAAGTAAGGAACGTATAAATTTTTCGTGTTCCGGACTTAAAGAATATTTTCGCACAATAAGTTGTGTTCCTTTCGGGAAATATATTTTTTCTGCAGGCGGATTAAAGATTTCACCGACATCAATGGTTTTCAAAACATAAAAAAACATTTTTGCTTTTGTCCCCTTTTCCGGAAAATTTTCATAACCGGGAACAAACGACCAATCGGCATTAACTTCGTACATAGCAGCTTCTTTCGGATTAAATTGAGCAATCGGATTCGGAATATGATATAAGGTGTCATTATAAGAAACATAATTCAAAGAATTATCCGAAAAAAACGGAACTGCTCGTGCCTGTGCCGTATATTCTTTATCTTCAAAACTAATTTGCAGCGTATAATGTTTGTTAATAACAACACTGAATTTTTCATCGGACAAATACATTCCCGTTGTATCTTCCGAAAAGGAATACAGGCGAATTCCGTCCGAAACAGATACTTCCGCATCGGAAACATATTCGGGTTTTTCATTGAAAGAATTTACAGATTTTGAAAGTATTATTTTCTGATTAATATTTTCGTTTGTCAGAATACCGTCAACAATTAAAAATTCTTTTCCGTCAAAATGAAAATCCGGATTTATTTTTTTTTCGCAAGAAATTCCGAATAATAATATTATCGTAATAAAAATAAGATATATGAACTTGTATTTTTTATAATTCATAATCATCTGAATTTCAAACTATAAGTAACTGACGGAATGATACCCGTTAAATATTTTGATGTAACAAACAATTCATTTTCATAAGCAAAATTTACGGGAATTAAGAATGTTCCTTTATCAGTTTCAATTTTATTGTAATTTACCGAAATTGCATTTTGCCTGTTATAAACATTGTAAATTGCAAACTGTAACCGATGTTTATATCTTGCATTTTTATTTTTGTTCAATCGTAAGTCTGCCGAAATATCCAGCCGATGATAATCGGGCAAAAAGGCATTATTTTTATCGGAATAAACAGGAACGGTATAGCCGTCATAATAATAAAAACCTGTAGGAGAACTGTAACGCATTCCGGAAGAATACACCCAATTCAAATTGAAAGTCCATCGCCCGGAAGTTTTATAAAATATATTGACATTTAATTTATGCGGTTTGTCAAAAGTTGCCGGATAAACACCTGTATATGACTGTTTGTTCCCTATAATAAGAATACGCGAATAGGTATAGGAAACCATAAAATTAAAACTTCCTTTATTCTTTTTCAATGAAAATTCAGTACCGTATGCTTTAGCCGGTGCAAATCTCACTTCTCCCTCAATCAAAGGATTTAAAAGCATATTAGCGTGTTCATTGTATTCCGTATAATTTTTAATGTCTTTATAATAAATTTGGAAATTCATTTCGTATTCGCTGAATGTTTTACTTAATCCTAAAACATATTGATTTAATTTCTCAGGTTTTATATTCGGACTTGAGGGCATCCAAACATCCATTGTCGTAAAAGGACTTACCGAATTTGATAAAAGATGTAAATACTGAAGATGCCTGTCGTAAGAAATATTTGCCGTTAATGTTTTAGTGAAAAAATAAGATAATGATATTTGAGGTTCCAAACCGGTGTATGTATGATAAATTCCTTTCGGATAATTAATTGTATCGGTCATTAAATAATTTTTATCAAAAGAAAATGCGACCGTCGGACCGACATTATTCCAAGAAATAAATCGCAAACCGCCGGAAATATTCATTTTTTCATTTACGGAATAATCATTACCGACATATAAAACAAATTCAGAAACATCACCGGCATAAACCGAACGACTGAAATAATCGGCATCTAAATTTCCCGGATTAAAAAAATAGTTATTGATGTTATATCCGAAATAAATTTTATTTTTCGGTTTCGGATAATAAGAAAAATCTGTTTTCAAACTTAAATCACCGATGAATGAAGACCAATATCTGTTATCGTTTTCAGCATAATATAAATAATAATCATATTTGCTTAAATGTAATGTAGTATTTGAAAACATTTTATCAGAAAATAATTTATTCCATCTTAAAGAAACGGCATTATTTTTACAAGACAAGCCGGCTGCAATTCCTTTTTCACCTATTCCCATATCATCAGCACCGGTAAATAATGAAAAATAGATGCGATTTTTTCGATTTATAATTTGGTTAAATTTGAAATGAAAGTCGTAAAAATTAATATTCAATTCAGGTAAATTACGTTTCCAAATCCAATTCAAGTGCGAATCGCGCAATGTCATTAAAAATGAACTTCTTTTTTTCTTTATCGGACCGTCAATTGTGTAAGAACCCGTTAAAGGACTTGAAACAACGGAAAAACCAAACTTATTCATATTTCCGTCTTTAGTTTTAATATCAATTAATGACGATAACCTGCCGCCGTATTTTATCGGATAATTATTTTTGTAAATTTTAATATCATTTATTGCATCCGGTGCCAATGCCGAAAAAAAACCGAACAAATGAGACGGATTATAAACCGGAGCTTCATCAATGAGAACCAAATTTTGATCTTTATTACCACCCCTGACGTAAAATAAAACAGAACCGTCACCAAAAGAACTGACACCGGGCAAATTATTAATACTTTTAACCACATCCGCTTCTCCTATAATACCTTTGGCAAAATTTATTTCGCGTTTATTAAGCGTAATTTTCTTTAAAGGATTTTTTTCAAAAACATCTTCTTTTTCATCTTCGTCAACCACCACAATATCAAGTTGTGTTTCATCTATTTTCATAATTTGCGATATTTTTTTATCGGAAGTTAAACCAACAACAAGTGACTTATCTTTATATCCGAGATAAGAAAAAGTAAGAACATAGTTTCCTTTAGCCAAACTTAAAGAATAAAACCCGTAGGCGTTAGTCATGACCCCGAAACAGGTTGATTCTACGCTTATTCCGGCACCTATAAGTACCTCATTATCAATGCTGTCTTTCACATATCCGCTGATAGTGTATTTTTCCGGTTCTTTTTGAACTCCGGAAATAACTTTTACGGGAAAATAATGTTTCTTCTTTAAAACAATTTGCTCTTCTACAACAACATAATCAATTCCCAGATTTGAAAAAAGTATTGATAAAACATCTTTAGCAGGTTTGTTTCGAGCAATTACGGTAACTTTTTGCAAATTATCAATATCGGCATTATTATACGAAAAATTGATACCGGCTTTTTTGTGAATTTCATTTAAAACAGCAGAAAGTGTTTGTTTTTTTTGAACTACGGTAATTTTCTTTTGTAAATCAATTGTTTGAGCTTGAGTATTAAGAAATAAACCAAATATCAACAAATTTATTAATAATGATTTTTTTCTTAACATAAGTTCTTAAATTTATTTTTGCAATAAAATATTAGTCAGAGGTTTTTATAATCTTTTCCGTATAATTTCCGGAACTTGTAATTATTTTTATATAATAACTTCCCGGCGGCAGAAAATTCAACTTAATTTTATTCAAATAATTTTGAGATACAAAAATTTGCTGTCCTTCCTGATTGAATATGACAACTCTCCTGATATCTTTTGCTTTAATGTTGATTTCAAAAACAAAAGGGTTCGGAAAAATTTCAATTTTAGGTATTTCTTCGGAACTTAATTGCTTAACATTCAAAATAGTTCCGTCAATTGTTTTTTGTTCGAACCAAATATTCAGTTTACCGTTACGTGTATCACCCCAAACGGCATTCAAGGTATCATTTACGAGTTTTATACACATAAAATCATTACCGGAAGAAGCTAAAATCGTATCGTATGCAACAATCTCATCGGAAATTTTAAAATTATCGGTAAAATCGGAAGTATTTTTTTTTCTGAATGTTCCCCATATTTCCGAAGCCGTTTCGTATGTTGTATCCGTTCCGTTTCTTCTGTCACGCCAAGAAACAATTAAATCACCGTCAATGTCAAAATCAGCCCAAAGCAAATCTTGAATACGTTTATTCCCGACAGGGTCATCATTTAAGCGAATTTCATCTGACCAAGTTACGCCTTTATCATAACTTTCTCTCATAAAAACGTCAATATCGCCGTAAGTCAGCCCCAAATAAAAAAATACAAGATGTTCTGAATTAACCGGATCGGAACGCAACAAATAGCCGGCTTTTACAAGTGTATCGGTTATTCCTTCGGCAGAAGAAAAAACAGTATGGTATGCAAAATTATTTCCGGCATATTCGGAAGATGCAATAATGAACTGTGCCAAAGGATTTTGCGAATAAACATAACTCGGATAAACAGCATAAAACGTACCATCGGCGGAAACGCAATTTGTCGGCATCGGTTGCGGAATATAGGAGCCGGCAAGCCAATTCAGAGTATCCAAATAATGCCACGTTTCAAAATCAGCACCGCCGTTAAGCGAGCGAATAAAATACGGATGATACGGCGGCGGCAAAGGTCCGAAAACTTTCGGCGACATTGTCGTAATATAAATTGCTCCGTCATATATTCCTCCCGAACGGTCAATACTCATCCAAGGTCGGTCAATCGGTCGGTGTTCTCCGTCCGAAGAAGCATCTATGACTTTAACCGGTGCCCCCCACGATAAACCGCCGTCAACAGATTTTCTGACATAAACAAATCCTGTATCAAGCACTTTGCTGTAGTCAATATAGGCTAAAAATACGTTCCCGTCAGTGTCAAAATCCATTGAAGGATCGGCAGATTGATCAGCCGAATTTTCATGCGGAATAAAAGCGGTATTACTCCAAGTTTGTCCGCCGTCAAAGCTTACACGTGTTTTTATTGCAATATAATTATACGGCACCCACCCCATCCACGCAACAAGTATGTGTTTCGAGTTTTGCGGATTTACGGCAATATAAGGTTCGCCGTCAAATACATTTCCTTCGGAAATATTAACATTTTGCCCGTTTAAAAAAAGGAATAAAAAACATGCAAATATTAAAGTCAGAAAATTTTTCACAAGAAGTTTATTTACAAGATTTTCCGTCAACATAAATCGTTTTACCGCTTTTCTTAAATTGTAAGTTATCAAAGGTTTCTTTTAAAACATTCAGTATCTCATCCGTATTTTGATTTTCAAAAGAAACGGTCAATTTACATTTTTTCAGGTCGGGATTAACAAACTCAAATCGGATGTCGTAAGTATTTTCCAAAACGTAAAAGACCTTGTCTAATCGTTCGTTTCGGAAATCAAAAACTTTTGTTTTCCAAGCCAAATAATTGGTATCCGTATTTTCAATTTTTAAAAGTTTGTTTTCTTTATTATTAAAAATTGCTTTGTCGCCGGCATGCAAAACAATCTTATCTCGTTTATCTTTATATTGATACACGGCAACCATTCCTTCTTTAACAATAACTTGTCTGTTTTTAAAATCAGAATTTACGTAAAATTGCGTACCGAGAACTTCCACGTAAAAACTTTCGGCTTTTATGATAAACGGTTTTGTTTTATTTTTTGCAACTTTAAAAAATGCTTCGCCTTTTAATTCGACTTTTCGCTCTTTTTTATTAAAATTTTTATCATAAATAAGTTCCGAATGTTTGTTTACGGAAACTTCCGTATTATCGGGTAATTTTGTTTCTGTGATTTCATTATAGGCATATATTTTTTGTTTTTTATTACCGAAAAGATACATTCCGACTATTCCCAACGATATAAAAATAAGAGCGATTGCCGCAATTCTTATAAACGACAGGTTTCGTTTCTTCGGTTTTATAGAATAATTTTCTTTATCGAAATTAACTTTTTGTTTGAAATTCTGCCATTCTTTATCAACATTTATTGCTTCAATTTCCGTTATGGGTTGTTCGGACAAAGACCATATTTCCTTATAATCATCAAACACTTGCTGATGATTTGCATCTTCCGAAAGCCAAATATTGAGAAGCTGTTGCTCGTCATTGTTAAGCTCACCTGTCAGATGCTTTATAATCAGATTAATATGTTTGTCTTGTTCCGTCATTTTTTGTATTCTGTCTTTAATACACTTGATTTTGGTTTTACCCTGACTGTTTATTATTTATTTTACAATTTAAAATTTTCAGGATTTTGCCTTGTATCCCAAACAAGTAAAATAACAATTTCTTCCGGTTCTATTTCATAAAATATTTTATAATTTCCTTTAATCAGAACTCTGATGTTATTTTTTTCTGTTTTTCTCCCTAAAAAAGGTTGCTTTGCTAAAATTTTAATTAATTGTTTTATTTCCGAATTAAGTTTTCTGCTGTATGTTTTCGATTTATTTCTGACATAATAAAATTCAAGAATATCAAAAAATAATTTTTCGGCACGTTTTGACCAAACTATTCCTCTAACCATCTTTCAGTTTTTTTGAAAACATCTTTATCAGAAATAATTTTTCCGGATTTATATTCTCCCAAACTTTCTTCAATAATATTTTTTTCAAATTCCGTTAGTTCATATTCTTTTTGTTCTTCTTTTGATAATAATGAATTTATAAAGTTCAGAAAATCAATATTTTTTATTTCAGATATTTTATGAATAATAATATTTTGCAATTCTGTTGTATTCATAGCTTTTGTTTATTTTGTGAATTCGATTTTTCTTAAAGCATAAGGCAAACTTCTTCGTCCGCCCCGACTTGATATTCCAAATCGGAATTTCAAGTTTTCAAACTCTTTTTCCGAAAATTGAAACATAAAATCTTCGGGAAATCGTTTCATATTCCGTTTAACGGCTTTATTTAAATTCCCCGTTGAAACATCGTAAAGTTCGGATAAATCACTATCTGACATTACTTTCTTATTTCTAATAAGATATTATTTGCAATGATATCATCAGGTAACATTATTTTATTGTATTCTTTGTTTGTCATTTTTAATTATTCAAAATCAATAATAAAATTACCGTCAAATATTCCTTTAAATTCTCACGCAACACTTTTAATGCCGTTGACATATGCGTTTCCACCGTTTTAACGGAAAGATTTAATTCTTCGGCTATTTCTTTATATTTCAACCCTTCATAACGGCTCATTTCAAAAATACGCTTTACCTTCGGATTTAATGAATTTAAACTTGCATCAATCTTTTTTTGAATTTCAAGCGATGATAATTCTTCTTCAACATTTGGTGCAGAGCTGCTTTGATTATCAAAAACATTTTCGTTCCGGTTAAACTTTTTATTATCTCTGATAAAGTTTAAACTTCTGTTATTCACGGAAGTATATAAATATGATTTGACCGATTTCGTCATATCAATGTCATCGCGTTTTTCCCACAATTTTACGAATACATCATGCACAATACTTTTTGCCTCGTCAATATCGTTAACAAACTTAAATGCAAATGCCGTAAGGGGTTTGAAGTAGGTTTTAAACAAGTCTTCAAAACTTACTTTATTTAGTAATGATATGTTTGGTTTTTCAATCAAATTCCTTTTTTATTTTCAACCCCTGTCAGGGTTTAAAACCCTGACAGGGCATCGGATGTTTATTTTCCTTCCGCAAAATCTTTCAAATATTGAAAATGTTTGCCGAGTTTTCCGTTTTCGGTTATGGTTGCACGTTCGATAATACCGGTCGGGTCTTCATCGAATAGTGCCGGAAATACCCTGTCAATTAAACTTCTTCCGAAATCTACCGAAGCATCGCGCGGCACTTCACCGGGCAAATTATCAACAGCCATTACCGTAACAGCATTCGTATCAAAAGCACCGCATTCCTTTTCCGTATCAACATCATAACCGTAAAACGGATCTGCAATGGTTGAAGGTCTTAGGGTTGAGGGTATCGGTTCAGCAATATCGCAACTGACATCAGCAATTACACGCATTCTGAAATCATCTTCTTTGATATCTTCTTTAGTAAAGAAAACAGGAGAATTTTCATCCCAAAAATGACATGCAATATACAAATCGGCTTCTTTTGTATAAGGTTTAAATATGGATACGTACATTTGGGGATTATCAAAGAAATGATGTAAATCAAATTCTGCTCCGTCTTTTCGTTTTACGTAATATTGCGGATCAAGCTGAGCATAAGTCGGATAATCAAAAACTTTTTTCACATTTAAAAAATCTTCCGGACTTATTTTCTTTATTCCTGCTTTTTCCAAAACTTTTCCGGCACCGTGAGCCACTCGACCGCCTCCGGTAATAACAACTTTTATCGGCGGTAATTTAATCTTCTTTAATTCAGAATAAACCTCTTGAATATCATGACAATCTTTTGCCCTTTTTAAATCGTATAAATGATTTTTCTTACCGAAAGCAATTAATCCGTTGTATGCTCCCACCAATCCTGCCCACGGCCCGAAAGCGACTAATCGCATACCGCTTTCATCAGTAAAATACTCATAATCAAGCATTTTTATATTCTTATTCAGAAATGCCTGCAGTAAAGGACGGTTGTATTCTTGCTCTTTTGCCGTATGTGAAAAAAACAAATAGGTTTTATCATTAATTAATTCCGGAATATGAACTTCTTTCACGCCGATAAGCACATCGCAATTACTGACGTCATCAACAACATTTAAACCGAGTTTCGCATATTCCTCATCTTTATAAGCTCTGATATCGCTTGATTGTATATAAAGTTCCGTATTCGGAAATTTCTTCGTAAATTCAAGTGCTTGTTCCGGAGACACAGCGACTCTTCTGTCCGGCGGTGTTTTGGTTTCTTTTAATACGGCTACTTTAATTATCTTATTCATCTCTCTTTTTTTATGTTTTTGCAAAAATAGTTATTTCAAAGCGAAAATATATTTATTTTTATCAAACTGTCAAAAAATATTGTAATTTTGTATTCCTTTTAAGGAATATAAGACATTTTGTCTGAGTTTAGAGGTTTGCATTATTATTGCAAAGTTTAGTGTGAAAAAACAAAATTATTGATTACTTTTACAGTATGACAGAGTTTAACGAGTATATAGAAATTAATACAGAAAAAAGATTCGGAAAACCGATAATTAAAGGAACAAGAATTTCTGTCTATGATGTTTTATCTTGGTTATCAAACGGAATGACAAGAAAAGAAATAATAAATGATTTTCCTGAATTAACAGAAAATCAGATAAATGCTTGTCTGTCGTTTGCTGCAAAAAAGGAAAAAGGACAAATATATGCATAATGAAATTGCTTTTTGACCAATATATTTCCTTTCGACTGATAAAACAAATTACGGATTTATTTCCGAACTCAAAACAAGTTCTGGAATTAGGGCTTGAAAACTCAACTGATATTGAGAT
>Ga0190316_1000605_pt1 | contig 10994 bp, 13 predicted proteins | sample 48701112_MG_FD_161663 | JGI IMG/M metagenome (GOLD analysis project Ga0190316, IMG submission 161663) | Hydrothermal vent sediment bacterial communities from Southern Trench, Guaymas Basin, Mexico - 4870-11-1-2_MG | ecosystem: Environmental > Aquatic > Marine > Hydrothermal vents > Sediment ... | reverse complement strand
GATCATACATAATCTCATTAATTTTGACTTTAGGCGCCAAAGCAGTAAAAGTAAAATTTACAACAGCAGAAGTTGCTTGATATTTGTTTCCAGCAAAAGGGTAAAAAGTAATTGTAATATTTAATGTTTTGCTTTCTCCAACTTCCAAATTAATAGGTAATTCTGCTCCATCTTTCAATTCTGTAATTGTTTTGTTTAGAATAGTTGTTCCATTATAAATAAAATTACAATTTAAAACATCCGTCAAATTAGGCCTTCCTTCTCCATTCCAATTACAATATTGATTCGGTTCAATTTCTGTACAATTATTTACAAAATTTGTGGATATAATTATTTTATATATTGTCATATTTCCGGTATTTGTCAGTGTGGTTGTATTCCAGACAGAATCTCCGGGAAGCATATTTGAGAAATTAAATAAAATATCCTCTGGATTCATTGTAAAATCTACTTGCGCAAAAACAATTGGAAGAAACATTAAAATCATCCCCATCAAAAAAACTTTACTTTTCATGTTCCATCTGTAACATTAAACCATAAAGAAGATAAATTTATAAATCCAGAATTTCCAAGAGTATCATTTGCCCAAATTTTTGTCCAGTTATAAACTCCAGCCTGCATTGTATTGCACGAATTTGTTGAATTGCAGATTATAAAATATTCGTCTCCGTTTTTATTAACTGTCAAATTTCCAAAAGGCTCAATAAAGAATTTAACAATATCAACTCCAACAAAATCTGTTATTGTTGCATTTAGTTTTACTGAGCTATTTACTGGAACTGAAGTGTTATTTATATTCCAGTCTGAAATTTCCGGCGGAGTTGTATCTAATCTAATTGTTATTGTTTCTGTTTTATTTGTATTTCCAAAAGAATCCTTTGCTGTTGCGTTCAGGTAATATACTCCATCATTTAGGTTTGTAAAGTTATGGAAGAATCCTGTTGAGTTTGTGAAATTGTAAAGCAAATCTGTTGAGTTGTACAGGTAGATTGTTACATTTTCCATGTTTTTATCTGAAGCTGTTACATTTGCTTCAATGTAATTCTGTGAATAACTTCCTGTTTGCGTTGTTGGTGCTGTAAATTGGATTTTCGGAGGTGTTGCATCTACTGTGATATTTTCTATTGTTGTTGAATTTTTGTTTCCTGCCAAATCAAAACTTATTGCAGTAATATTATAAACTCCATCAGGAACATACAGATTAATTATGTAATTTCCAGTTCTGTTATTTGTTGTTGAATTTACCAGATCTCCGGTTGAATTATAAACAGAAATGTTTGTGTAATTTAAATTATCTTCTGTTACAGTTAAATTGATTTCAATCAGATTTGAATTAAATGTTGAATTTGAACTTGGCGAATTTATCTGAATTAAAGGTTTTGTTCTGTCTATTTTTATTGTTTTGTTTTTTGTTTCCTCTAAATTTCCTGCCAGGTCATTGCTCCTGAATCTCAGATAAGTAATTCCTTCTGCTGAAATATGTATTTGAGTTCCAGTTAAATTTGGTTCGCAGGAATTATTTGCGTCTGTGCAGTATAAAGTTGTATTGCAATCCAGGGCAGAGCAGTTCAAAGTTACATTTATATAACTTGAATTTGTCCATTCTCCGAAAGTGTAATTTGTTCCGTCTTCTTTTATTCCAGTTGCCGTTGTAGTTGGAGGAGCATCAATACTTACATTAATCTCTAAACTTTTATTTGTGATTCCAGCCAAATCTGTGCAATTCACATAAACCGTGTAATTTCCATCATCCTGCGCATCTGGAATTATAAAGGTTGTTGTGTTTTCAGTTGCAGAATTATTACTTCCAACTTCAGAATTATTAAAGTACAAAACACAACTTGCCTTATTGCTTAAATCATCTGTGAAATTGAAATATATTTTCGGTTGTGCTTCATTTGTGCTAAAACTTGAATTTAGCAAATTAATAATTGGTGCGGTTCTATCAATTGTTAAAATTCTTGTTTCACTTGAATTTGTTATTTGATTTGCGGTACAGTTTATCACCCAGTTATAAATTCCCTCTGATAAATTCTCAAAACTCTGGTTCGGAATTATTGTTGTTATAGTATTGTTCTGAGCAGAAGTATTTCCATAATTAATCCAGTTTCCACTTTGGTTTTTCAAAAACAATTCACAGATATAATTTTGTTCTGTTCCAGAGACTGTGAAGTTAAATTCTATTGTGTTTTTGTTTGTGTAGGAATTATTTTCAGGGTAGGTTGGGTTTATTGAGAAAGTAATTGGGTTTAGGGGACAGTCTTTTTTATTTCCATTGTTATCAGTTCCGCTGCCGGAACCTATACCACTATTACTACTTTCTGTATAAATTTTTACTTTTCTTTCCTCTGTCCGGTTTGTATTTCCTGCTTTGTCTTCTACTAAAGCATAAAAAGTATAGTTTCCATCTGTTAAGTTTGTTTTGTTTGTCCAGTAAACATCTCCTAACTGGTTTTCAAAATCTTCTTCATTCCCATTCCAATATAATTTTACTGTATAGTTACCTGTATTATCACTTGCGCTCACCTTTATAAAAATCCATTTCTCTGTCTGATTTCCTTCTTTAGTTGTAGAAGGATTATAAAAAATTGATGGGTTTATGGTATCTGGTTCTGTTAAACTATAAACATCAAGATAAAAACATTCTGGAGCATAAATTTTTATCCTGTTTGAAGTTGGAATATACTCTTTATACCATGTTTTTCCTTTTTTATCCGGCAAATCAAAATATTTTTTCTGAATCCAGTTTCCATTTTCATATTCATATACATAAAAATTAGGATGATAACAAACACAATCAGAACAGGAATCTGTATGTACTTTGAAAATTAATTTTTCACCTTTATTTACCCTATAATATTTGTTGTGAGCGCAGCCATTCCACACAAACCAACTTGCTGAATTATTCCCTGTAGTTAGATACACCTTTCCGCTGCTTGAGGTGCAAGTATCAACATCAGCATCATAAGGATTAATCTCATAACCGCAATCCTCCGGGCAGGTTTCAAAAGTTTCACTTCCATTACATATCCCATCTCCGCAGATAACATTATTATTTGTTGTTTTACTTACAATAACCTCTATATCTATCTGCCCGCTGTCAATACAGCAACAGCATCCTCTACAGGTGCTTCCTCCAGCAAATTTTATTACTCCAGTATCTTTATTTATATCACAATAAACATCTCTTCCTCTGCTGTCACTATTCACAGAGTCTTTAATTATTTTAATAATCTTCCACCCGGAATTAGGATTAATAACAACCTCTCCTTTTACATAACCATTCCCTCCGCAAGAACAATCGGCTTTTGAGGCTCCTCTAATTAAAATTCTATAAGTATTTTCATCAACATATTTTCTTTCCACAACCCAAGGACCCATTCTTGTAGAGTTTACATAGTATTTACCCCAATAATCCCTACATCCTCCTTCAAGACAGCATTCCTCGCCAGAATATTCAGTATATAAATCATCTGAAGAACCATCTAATTTTGCATAATAGGTTTTACCAATTTCGCCGGGTGTTGAAGAAAATGGGTAAAATTTATTGCAGTGGGCTATGTCAAATTTTGCTGAAATATCCCATTCTTGTTCTCCTCCTCCCCAAACTCCAGCTTGCAAAATATTTCCTTCGCTAATTTCTAAATCCTTAAAAAATGCTCCTGTGTAATAAGGTGAAAAAAATATAAGAGAGATGTAGAAGATTCCTAAAAGGAAAACCAGCAGATTTTTATTAAATATATACCTAAGTGATTTATCTTTTTTATTTTTTCTCCTTCCCTGTCTTTTTGATTTTATTTTTGTTTCTGCTCTGATTTTTTTAATTTCAGAGTAAATTATCAAAATTCCCGGAATTAAGATAAAAATCAAGAAACCTAAAGGGGTTCTCACAAAATAACCAAGATAACCCAAAAAAGGGATTACAAAGATAACTTTTCCAACAATCTGCTCTGCCTTGATAATTTTCGCATCTGGGTCCTCGTTTGCATCCCCTTTTGTTTTGAAAGAATTGTTTACAATTTCTATAACCCTGTGCGTTGTAAAAGTTTTTTCTTCCCTGAAAGTTATAATATCACCTTCTTTTATTTCTTCCGGATTTGTTTTAGAAATCAGAATAATATCTCCTGTATTTATTGCCGGAGACATTGAACCTGAAAGAACTGTTTTAAACTGCAATTCTCCTAAATAAACCTGATATCCGAAATAGAACAAAGGAATTATTAATAAAATTAATATTGTCCCAAAAATTTTATTCTTCTCCATGTTATTATTTAAAAATAAAAAAGAAAAGGTTTTTCAGATTACTGGCTTGCATCCTGGTTTAGAGTGAAAATCATTGTCAGATTGAAAGTATCTCCCTGAAAATCATTGCCCGCATCTTCATCAAATTTAACTGACATTTGAAATTTATACTCTGGAGATTCTAAAATTGGTGGAAGGTTATCAAGTTTATCATTTTTTAAATCGTAGAAACTTATCTTTCCATCTCCATTTTGATCTTCTATTTTCCAATCATTATTTGAATCAATTACATTACCTGTACAATTATGGTCTAGTGGAGCATAACCATTAAATTTTTTTCCTGTTAAACAATCTATACACCAAGAACTTCCATCTGTATAAACACATCTTGTAATTATCATTTTCTTTGCCATTTCATCAGGATATAAATTTGTGGTGCAATTTGTATCTGATTCGAGATAATCAGGATCTGAAGGGTCGCAGGTATCTTTTACAGTATAATTGCAGGTTATTTCAGTATGATTTGCTTCTATACTTTCAGGAGTTTTCACTAAAGAAACAAAAGATGTTATAAATTTATATTCATCTCCTGGTTTAAAATCCTCTGCTGTCCAAGTTCCTATAATTCCATCTTTATAAATTCCGTCATTATTTGCGATTTTCAAATCCAAAAGTCCAGAACTAAAAGAATTGTCCTCGCTTGTTTCAACATCCATGAAAAAAGCTCCTGTGTAAGAACCGGCAAGGATAATTGAAACTAAACTGATTACCAAAATTGAACCAAAGATAATTTTGTTTCCTTTCATCTTCCAACACCTAAAGTAAAGATTTCATCAAGGTATTTTACATTAACACCCTGACTTTTTGCATAGTTGTAAAGTGGAAAATCGGAAGTTAACAATAATTTTCCTGATTTCACCAAACTTATATCTGTAAATCCAAACTCAGAAAATTTGTTATCGTCCATTATCTTTTCTTTTTCAACATAAATTTCATTTATTTCTTCAAAAAGTTTTCTTAAAGTTTCTAAGCAATATTTTGAGAAATTCTCTCCAAAATTAGATTTAATCAGAGAATAAAATTCTGCAAGAACTTCTGGTGTGGTTGAAATTTTCTTTTCCTTTAAAAATTCTGTTAATATCAAGCATTTATCTTCTCCATACTTCCGGCCTATCTGCTTTATTATTTCTCCACTTGCCATAATCAAAGGTTTGGTATCCAAAACGATTTCGTTATTCTTCATAGTCCCTTCCTTTTCTCAAAATATTTTTAATTTCACCTGTCTCTTTGCTAATATTAATTTTGTATTCTGCAAAAGAATCAGAAAATAAGTTTTCTTTAAGTCTGCATTCAATAATAAATTCTTTTTCTGTTTCTTGCGTTTTTAAAACTTCAAAATTCAACAAATCTATTAACTTTGCCCTGTCGGCTATTTTTATCTCTGCACCCTTCATTTTTGCAAGGAAATCCCTGCATTTCTCCACAGATTGCTCAAGAGTTATCATATTTTTATCTTATCCCAAAAATAATTTTTCCTTTCATCTTCCAGCCTCAAAATTCTGCTGTATTTCAGCAGGGGTTAAAACTCTGTTGTAAATTCTGATTTCGTCTAAATTGCCCAAGAAACTATACCTGTTGCTTGAACTTCCTTGATATTCGCCAAAATATATATCACCTGAAGTAACTGGTAAGGCACCAGGAGTTGATTTAGTTCCTTGAGAAACTCCATTTATAAACAAAGTGACTTCTTCCGCAGATTTATCAAATACAAAATCTATCTGCGTCCAATTATCTTTTGGTAATGTGCCTGACCAGCTTACAACATAATAATGACCCGAGCCATTAGTGTATTGAAAATTAATCTGTGATTCATCCGCTCCTGTTGTGTAAGACCACCAAAAACCGGCAGTGCCTGACTGGCTGTGCCTGTTTATTAAAGTTGGCCATAAATCATCTCCTGCCTCGTTATAAACCCACATTTCAATGGTATAATCGTCCATATCAAAAACATCATCATCAGGAACTCTAACATAATCATCAACACCATCAAAACTCAAAGCTCCCCCAGATTTCCCGTTTGTTAAACTTGCGCCGTAAATTGTCCCGTTATTTCCATTTCCACTGTAATCATAAGCAATATTTCCTTTTTCATTAAATGTCCAGTATCCAACAAGACCATTCATTACTGTTTTTGGCTTTTGGGTTAATTCAAATGGAATGTCAAACTGAACTGAATCGCTCTGGACCTCATTTCCAACTGACCCGTCAATTTTCCGGTCAATTCTGAAATTTTCTTTATTTCCAGATAAAAGTTCAGAATCAACCAATTTTGCCTGAAGAAGGCTTGTTGTGGTGTTATTTACAATTCCCTGATAAATTAAAGTATCTCCATTAGAAAAATCACCTGAATTATCATTGTCAAAATAAACTGTAATGAATAAGTTTTCTGCAAGTTCTCCTGCTCCAGGTATTCCTGTAGTGTTACATTCCGGGTCGTTTGAGTTGTTTTCTGGTTCTGTGCAGGTAACATCCTTATTTAAGAGATTTGTAAAATTAATGTGCAAAAAACCATCAATTGTTCCGGTATTCTCAACACTTATATTTTCTCCATCTGAATCCCCGGGCATTACATTTTCGTCTAATTTCCATGTAACAGGATCATTATCTCCAACTTGCAGGTTTAAACTGCCTGATGAAAAAGTGTTTCCTGTTGAAGTTTCCGTATCTGAGAAAAATGCTCCAGTATAAGAACCTGCAAGGATAATTGAAACTAAACTAATTACCAAAATTGAACCCAGAATGGTTTTGTTTCCTTTCATTGTTTTTAATCCCGAACTATTTTCGGGTTTTTTGTAAGTTTAAAAAAAGGTGAAAAAGAAAAAGGGTTTTTTTCGGATTTTATGGCCAATTAACAGAGTGACAGTTAAAGTTTGGATTGTTTCTTGCCTGAACAGCATAAAAGATAATATCTCCCTGAACTTCATCTGTCTGTGGTTTGTTGTCAACTGATGCTCCATCGCAAGTTATTACTCCTGTACTCTGGTTAACATTCATTGTTCCAAAACACCATGCTTTTCCAATGTAGTAAGTGTGACATCCTTCTAAAGGTTGTCCATCTACTCCGCCAACATTGTTTGTAGTATTGTCAGCCAAAGTGTAAACTGCGGTATGATTTGGCTCTTCAATAATATTGCTTGCTGGACCTGCCATTAAGAACTCATCGCATCCTGGCTGGTAAATATTGTCGCCAGGATAGGCATTGGGATATTGGTTAGTGTCATTACACTTATCAACCCAGAAAAAGAAACTCAAATTCTGAGCCAAATCGCCGTCAAAATAATTGGCGTCAGGTTCACTACAATTTCCGTTTTCTCCTCCTACTGTCTCATTCTCTGGCTCTGTGCAACTAACATCATCATTTTTGGTGATTATTATTGCCGCGCAAGCCCAGGCACTGTTGTTGTGAACATGCAAACTAATTGTGTCTTCTCCCCAGTCGCCGGGCTTCAAATCACTAAAATTAAAGAAGAGATGACCGTCTTCTAAATCTATTTCGTTCCAAGTGCAGAAACATTCATCTTCATTTACATCGCCATTCCAATGATATTTATCGTCACTTGCAAGTTTACATTCTACACCATTATAAGAACAATTATTATCCACCTTCAAATCAATTGCTCCTGCTGTGAATGTATTTCCTTTTGAGGTTTCTGTATCGGAGAAAAAAGCCCCTGTCATTCCGCCGCCAATCGCTATTGCTGTTAATCCGATTACTAACAAACTAACTAAGATTTTTGTATTCATTTTTTCACCTTAAATTAATTAGTAAAAAAACTATTTATAGTTTTCTTTATTTGTAATTGTTTCGTAATGTATAGTAATGTTTTAAGTTTGTTGTTGATTTTTGGTTTTGACTCGGCTTAGCTTCCCAATTAAGTTTATAAATACTTTAAAGTATTTATAGATGTGTATATATATGGAAGAAAAAGTCAAGTTTGAAGATTTTCCAAAATTCAGGGAGCCTGAACTGGAAAAATTATGGAGAGAACTAATAAGAGTAAAGGCTGGAAAAGATTTTAAAAAAGATTGGTAACTAACTTTTTTGGTGATAGTATTTTTACATTAAACTTTTGTATTGCTGATTTACTATCTATTAAATTTTTGTCTAAAGTAACTAAAACTGCTTCATCTTCAATTGCACAGGCAAGAATAGAAGCATCTGTGTGAGAAAGTTTTGGATCTATTTTCATAATTTCCACAACTAAAGCAGGATTTTTTGCAACATAAAATTTTATTTTGTTTTTATCTATCAATTCGTAAAAATACTTAAAATCCAGTTCTTTTTTTAAATCATTCTCTGCTTCAGTTAATACTTTTATAATAAACTCTCCAACCATTGGCAAGGAGAATATACCTCTATATTTAATGCCAGTAAGATTTAAATAACTCTTGCAAATTGAACCTAATTTGGTATCACAAAAGGATTCAATAATTACACAAGTGTCAATATGATGTTTTGGTTTTAATGATTCTCTTTTGATTAATTTTCTTTCTGTCTTTGATTTCATAAGATAATATGAAAGTTAATAAGTTTGCAGTCTTGTTTTAGAGTGCAGATTCAAAAAATTATTGTACAAAGTATGAAAATTAATTTCTCTTTTAATATATAGGATTTACAATAGAAATTTATAAATACATTAAAGGTTAATATAAATATGGAAGAAAAAGTTGTATTTAGAGAACCTAAACTGGAAAAACTACGGAGAGAAATTGTTAAGAGTGGAGCTGCTGATGAAATAAAGAAAGACTGGTAGTTACACTAATTCTTTAGGATGTTTTATTTTAACCTTGTATTGTTCTTCTATTTTTTTGTTGTGCAGTAAGTCGTTATCTAAAGTAACTAAAACTGCTCCATCTTCAATTGCACAGGCAAGAATAGAAGCATCTGTAGAATCAATTTTTGCATCAAGTTCCTTTACCCTAATTTTTAGAGAAACATTTTTCAAAACATAAAATTTTATTTTCTTGTTTCTAATCAAATCACGAAAATATTCAAACATCTGTTCCTGTTTTATAAACTCTTTTATATCTGTTATTACTTTTATAAAATATTCCCCAACAACAGGCAAGGAAAAATATCCTCTGTATTTATATCCAATAAGATTAAAATATTTTCTGCAAACATTGCCTAATTTTGTATCTTTTATAGATTCAATAATTACACAAGTATCAATATGATGTTTTGGTTTTAATGATTCTTTTTTGATTAATTTTCTTTCTGTCTTTGATTTCATAAAGATACTGCATAGAAGATAATTAAAAATGGATTTCTTAATAGGAGCAGAGTTCTTAGAGAAACAGGTTTAAGAGTTGTGGTAAGAAGAAATAAGAATTTTATAAATAATTATTAAAGTATTTTTATGGAAGAAAAAGTCAAGTTTGAGGATTTTCCAAAATTCAGGGAGCCTGAACTGGAAAAAACAGGGAAAGAGATTAAAAGGAGAGATATATTTAAACATTCAAAAAACTGGAGAGATTAAACAAAATGCTTCGGGGATGGTGTTTTGGTTTTAATAATTCTTTTTTGATTAATTTTCTTTCTGTTTTAGGGTTCGTAAAGACATTATACGGTTTGTTGTTTTATGGTATAGAGATTTTTCTAAAATATAAAGATTAATTTTTCTTTTAATAGGATTTGCAATAGAAATCCTTATATATTTAAAAGTAATTTTATCTATGGAACAAATGCAACATAAAAAAAGGATGAAAAAACATATTTTTGACGAGCCAAGATTAGAAGCAATTTTTAGGTTGGCACAAGAAAGAGATATCTTTAAGGATGTTAAAAAAGACTGGTAATTAAACCAGTTCTTTTGGTGATTTTATTTTTATTCCATATCTTCTTTCTATTTTTTGATTATGTTGTAACTTTTCATCTAAGGTAACCAATGTTGCATTATCTAAAACTGCACAAGCAGTTATAAAAGCGTCAGTAAATTTAAGTCTTTTATCTAAACTGAGAAGTTCTTCTGTGAGTTTGCATATTTTGCTTTTGTTTGAAGGAATAAAAAATTTTATATTTTTTTCTTCCTTAAGATCATATAATAATATCAAAGCTGTTTCTCTGTCATATTGCTCTTTTATTTCATCCAATACTTTTATAAAATATTCCCCGACCATAGGCAAGGAAAAATATCCTCTGTATTTATATCCAATAAGATTAAGATACTTTTTACAAATATTGCCCAATTTTGTATCTTTTGCGGATTCAATAATTACACAAGTATCAATATGATGCTTTGGTTTTAATGATTCTCTTTTGACTAATTTTCTTTCTGTCTTTGATTTCATAAAGATAGTGCGCAGGAGATAATTAAAAAAGGACTGCCTAACAGAGGAAGAGTTTTTTAGGTATTTGGATAAAATAAAACTCTGTGTTTGCAAGCTATATTTGATTTGTCTCTTTGTGGTCGAAAAACCGACTAAATTCTTGTAAAAATGGTCGGAAATTCGACTAAAATTATATAAAAACTAATAATATAATGGTGAATGTGAATGAGATGAGAAAGATAGCGATAAGATTGGGAGAGAATGTAAAAAGTTTTACTCCAAGATTTGTTTTTCAAGAGATTGAGCAAAGGTTAAAAAAAGAGCCGAGGATAAAATTAATAAGAGGATTTAGAGGCTCTGGAAAAACAACTTTGCTCTTGCAAATCTTCAATGAGTACAGAAATGAAGCTTTTTATCTTTCA
>Ga0190316_1000604_pt1 | contig 11005 bp, 9 predicted proteins | sample 48701112_MG_FD_161663 | JGI IMG/M metagenome (GOLD analysis project Ga0190316, IMG submission 161663) | Hydrothermal vent sediment bacterial communities from Southern Trench, Guaymas Basin, Mexico - 4870-11-1-2_MG | ecosystem: Environmental > Aquatic > Marine > Hydrothermal vents > Sediment ... | reverse complement strand
TCTGTGCGTAGTGTGAGCAGGCAGTGCTCACCAATCCGTGGTGAAAAATTCACATCTCGGTGAACCCACCATGCAAAGTCCCAGAGACACTGGTTTATTTCTTGTATCTTCTCAATAATTCGGGGGAGCTCGGGCCGGTCTCCTGACCGTGCCCGTCTGTGGCTCGGTCGGGAGACCGCCCACAGCTACTCGCCCCCACTTTTTGAAAAGATACATTTCTTAACCTGGACAAACCAAAACCAAATAAGGAAATTCGCCGCAGACCATAGGTGTGGGCAGACAGTGCCCACAACACTAGAGAAAGACAGAAAAAACTCTGCGCCCTCCGCGTTATGGGCACTGCCTGCCCATACTACGTCTGCGTTGAATTTCTTGGAGGCAAAATCGTGAGCATCAAACATAGCGTTGAAATTCAAGCCGAAGTCCCTCTGGAGGATATAGACCTCACATTACTCAAGGTCACCGCGCTGGCGACGTTGAAACACCAGGGAATCACCGAGGCCAGTGAGCTAACCATCGTGATCTCCGACGACGAGACCCTGCGCGCTCTCAACCGGCGTTTTCGGGGCGTTGACCGGCCCACAGACGTGCTCTCCTTCTCCGACGATACCCGTGGGCCGTTTGCCGGAGGCGCGGCGGGATTTCCTTGTTACTTAGGCGACATTGTCGTTTCGCGGCCCCGCGCTGCCGCGCAGGCAGAGGCAGCCGGCGGCACACTCACCGAGGAATTGCAGCTGCTCATTGTCCACGGCACCCTGCATCTCCTCGGCTACGAGCACACCGAGCCGGCGGAGAAAGCGCGGATGTGGGAAGCTCAAACGGCCATCATGCAGCTCCTGGGGATTAACATCCCACTACCGGAATGAACCCACTCACCCACCCCAGCCTGTTGACGAGTTTTCGTTGCGCCGGCAGAGGACTGCTGGATGTATTTCGCACGCAGCGAAACTTCCGCATTCACCTGGTCATTGCTGCGCTCGCGCTCCTGCTGGCCGCCTGGCTACGTCTTCAGCGCCAGGAGTGGGCCTCTCTCATCTTAGTCATCGGCACAGTCTTGAGCGCCGAGGTCTTCAACACCTCGGCGGAAGTGCTGGTGGACCTGGCCAGTCCTGAGTACCATCCCCTGGCCAAACGGGCGAAAGACGTAGCTGCCGGGGCAGTATTGCTCGCGGCGATAATCGCGGTCATCGTGGGACTACTACTGTTGGGGCCGCCGTTATGGGCGCGGCTGGCGTTGCTTTTTTAGAGATGCGCCCCACTGCAGGGCAAAATACTACGTTCGCTTCAGGAGGATACAAATGAACGAAACTATAGCAGTAATTCAAAACCGCAGGTCAGTCAGAGCCTTTCAAGACAAACCCATTGATAGGGACATTGTGGATTTGATAGTAAACTCCGCTATGCGTGCTCCCACCGCCGGGAACATGATGCTTTATTCTATCATCGAGGTTGACGACCAGGCGCTGAAGGAGCAACTGGCGCTGTCCTGCGACAACCAGCCATTTATCGCCAAAGCGCCGTTAGTTTTACTCTTTCTGGCTGATTACCAGCGCTGGTTTGACTTCTTTATCGCCTCAGATGTAGCATCCTACTGCGAGGCGGAAGGGAAAGAGCTTCGCTTTCCCGGTGAAGGCGATTTGCTGCTGGCGTGCTGTGACGCTCTCATCGCGGCCCAAACTGCCGTGATCGCCGCAGAATCACTGGGGATTAGTTCCTGCTACATCGGCGACATCATGGAGAACTACGAGCAGCACAAAGAGTTATTTGATCTGCCGCAGTACGTTTTCCCGATCACACTGCTTTGCTTTGGTTATCCCAAACCCGCCGCAGCTGCGAGAGAGCTTACTCCACGATTCCCTCAAGAGTACATCCGCTTCAAGAACACCTACCGCAGATTTGACAAGACGGCACTGGATAAAATGTTCAAATCCAGACAACGCCAGCACTATCCTGGGAATGCAGCTAACCTCGGCCAGGCTTACTACGCTAGAAAATTCTCAGCGAACTTCACCGTCGAAATGACCCGCTCAGTCAGAGCCGCCATCCAAACCTGGAAAGCGCATAAGTAGCCACGATTTTCAAATCGCGCCACCCCATTGTCATTCCGAGCCAGGGTGACGCGCAGCGCGCGGAGCACGCCAGCGAGGAATCTCTAACGTCTCTGAGAATTTTAGGGCGGAAGTGGCAGATTCCTCGCAGGCGCATCGCTAGCGCTCCGCTGGCTCGGAATGATAACCGTGGCCGAGCCGGCTAGCCCCATTTATGGGGCGTAGTTTCGTAGCCCGTGGTCTTTAGCCACGGGGGCTCTTTGGGATTTCGCATGGTCGAGTTAAAATTAACCGCGAATAGCGCGAATTCACGCGAAAAAATAAAAAAAATCAGTGCAATCTGTGTAATCCGTGGTGAAAAATTCACATCTCGGTGAACCCACCATGCAAAGTCCCAGAGACCCGCCACGGGCAGCCGTCGCCATAGGGCGACTTTGCAAGAGTAGCCGCGACTTACAGTAGTGCCAATTCGCACTATTTCCAAATCGCGCTGCTGATTGGCGAGTAACGGCGGAGGAGGCTGAGATGCTCCTCCGCCGCGCGCGTTGTAAAGGCGCGAACCGGCCCCAAAAGAAACGTGACAAAATCCTCAGATCGGGGTATACTGGGAGTGAAATCTCGCTACCCTGTTGTGAAGGAGTAAAACATGTGGTCTGCAAATCCACGTGACATCGCACTGGTTTTTCTGAGCTTGGAAGCACTCGTGATGCTGATCATCCCCCTGGCCCTGATCTCCGGGCTGGCTTACGGCATCTACCGGCTACGGGCGCTGGTCAGAGAGTATCTACGGTTGGCATTTTCTTACCTGGAGCAGGCGCGCGAGGCCGTAGAACGCGTCTCCCACGCAATTGCCGAGCCGTTCATCCGGGTACGCAGCACGCTGCGCATGATCCAGGTACTATTTCAGAATGTGGCATGGTTCACTTAAACCAAAAAATTCCTTTACAAATTGATGCCTCACAAATTCGCTTAAAGGCCGCAAACAGCATATTTGGGCTTTAAAAAGTCGTTTTTGAGAGGAAAAGTGTTAAGGAGTTTCTTGCATCCCAAAGGGCAAAAATGAACCATGCCCAAAATCTCATTCCCAGGAGGCTAATATGAACGTAAAAACTCGCGTATTGTTGACAGGCGGTGTGATCGGGATGTTGATAGGTGTCCTGGCCGGCTGGCTCTACCTCAACTCGGCCGCCATCGAAGTTGACGAAGAAGGCATGGAGCACATCGCCCCACCGCCCGCCGGCGATGCATTGAAGATGGGGTTGGGCGTGCTCGGCGTGCTCCGGCAGCTCTCCGGCTAAAGAAATTACGCAGAGGCAAGCGGACTGAGACGCCGCAGCCAGGGGTTGTGGCGTCGTTCCGCGCTCAAAGTGGTGGCAGCGCCGTGGCCGGAATAGACAGTGGTTTCCGGCGGGAGGGCCAACAATCGCCGCAGACTTTCCGTTAATTGGCGCGCATCGCCGCCCGGCAGGTCAGTCCGCCCCACCCCACTCGCGAAAAGCGTGTCGCCGGTGAGCAAAGCGGATTCCTCCGGGATGTAGAGACAGACGCTGCCCGGCGTGTGTCCCGGTGTGTGCAACACCTGGAGGCGCAGAAGCCCCACGACCAACGTCAGGCCCTCGACCAGGTCCAGGTCGGGCGGCGGCGAAGGGACATAGTTCAGACCAAACAGCGCCGCCCCACCCCCGTGGAGTAATAGCTCCCGGTCGGCGGGATGCAGGCCCAGGGGAACATCAAATTGCGCTTTCACGGCGGCGTTCGCTGCAATGTGATCGAAGTGGCCGTGTGTGTTCAGAATGTAGCGCACCCGCACCCGCCGTTGGCCGATTTCATACAGCAGCGGTTGCGTCTCGCCGCCGGGATCCACGATAACGCCGTCGCCGTTTTTCTCGTCATAGACGAGATAGGTGTTGGAGCCAAGCAGACCAATGGGTAATCTTAAAATCACAACATCCTCCCTGAAAGTATCCCTCCTGCCATTGTACCACAAATGCCTCTTTCTACAGCAGCTGGGCAGACGGAGAGCCTTGGAAGACCCTTTCTCTACACCGCAAGAATGCCAGACACAACCGAGAAAGGACGGTAACTTTTGACCACCCAGGCCACAACCGAAAAACGTGAGCGACTGGAACAGACAATCGCGGCGCTGGAAGCCCAACGCGCGCTCCTCGGCGAGACCGTCATTGAGACGGCGCTCGCTCCCCTGCGTGAGCAGCTGCGGACTTTGCAAGACGCCTCTCCCACCGAAACGCGCCAGCTGGCGACCTTCCTGTTCGCCGACCTGGCCGGCTTCACCGCCCTCACCGAGAACGCAGACGCGGAGGACATACAAGGCCTGCTGCGGAACCTGTGGTCTCGGCTGGATCAGGTCATCCTGCGACACGGCGGTCACATAGACAAACACCTCGGCGACGGCGTGATGGCCGTCTGGGGACTGGAACGCTCCCACGAGGATGATCCAGTCCAGGCTGTGCGCGCCGCCCTGGCGTTGCAGGTCGAGCTGGATACCTTTCGCCAGGAGCAAAATGTCGCCCTGATCATGCGCATCGGCGTCAACACCGGGCTGGTATCGGCATCCTACATCGCCTCCACCGGCGAGCGCAACCTCATCGGCAACACGGTCAACCTGGCCTCGCGTCTGGAACAGGCCGCCTCGCCCGGTGGCGTGCTCATCAGCCAATCTACCTACGACCAGGTGCGTGGTCTATTCAGCGTGCAGGTACAACCGCCGTTGGCCGTGAAGGGCAAGGCCCGGCCGGTACAGACCTATCTCGTCTCCCGCGAAAAGCCCCGCGCCTTTCGTATGCCGACACGCGGGCTGGTCGGAGTCATTACCCGCACCGTCGGGCGCGACGCTGAGTTGGCCGTCTTGCAAGAAGCTTACCGGCAGGCACTTTCGGGGGACGGCTTGCAATGGGTGACGGTCTCAGGCGAGGCCGGCGTGGGCAAGAGCCGCCTGCTGACCGAGTTCGAGCGCTGGCTCGAATTGCGACCGGAAGAGATCTGGTATCTCAAGGGGCGGGCGTGGCCTCAGACCGAGCGTAGCCCCTATCACCTCTTGCGCGGACTGTTGTCGTTTCGCTTTCAGATTCGCGAGGGCGACTCGCTGGACGTAGCGCGGGACAAACTGACCGCTGGGCTCACCGAGGTGCTGGGTGACGAATTGGGCGAGGAGGCAGCCGCTTTCGTCGGGCAATTGATAGGCTTCGACTTCCGCCACAGCCCCCGGATAGTCCACATCGCCGAGGACACTCGGCAGATCCGTGGTCGGGCCGAGGTGCTGTTGCGGGAGTATCTGGCCCAGTTGTGCACCACCGGGCCAGCCGTGCTGTTGCTAGAAGACCTGCACTGGGCAGATAAGGAATCACTGGCACTGCTATCTGACATCTTAACGGAACAACACCCCTGGCGTTTGTGCATGATCGGGATAACGCGCCCCTCATTCTGGGAACGGCCTGCACATTGGGACCGGCAGCTCACAGGAGAACCAATCGCGCACCACCGTCGCCTGGACCTGGCCCCGCTCTCCGGTAAATTAGCCGACGAACTGGCCCACGAGCTGCTGCAAAAAGTGGCGCGGCCGCCCGAGTGGCTGATCGCGTTGCTGGTTGAACAAAGTGCCGGCAATCCCTATTTTGCCGAGGAACTGATCCACTGGCTGATTGAGCAAAACGTGATCAAGGCCGGGCCAGACGCCTGGCAGGTAGACGCGGAGCGGCCGGTAGGATTGAGCGTCCCGGTGACGGTGCAGGGAGTGCTTCAAGCGCGGCTGGAGCGGCTCAGCCCGGAGCTGCGGGCCACGCTGCAGCGGGCAGCGGTGGTGGGACGAGTATTCTGGGAGGGGGCAGTAGCCTACGTCGGGCAAGAAGCCGTGCCCGAAGAGGTATGGGAGAAACTACAACAACACGACCTGGTGTTCCGGCAACCGCTCTCGCAGCTGGCCGGGGAGAAAGAGTACTACTTCAAGCATGTGCTGCTGCGAGATGTGGTGTACGAGTACACTCTCAAAAAACTGCGGCGAGTGTACCACCGGCGGGCGGCGGAATGGCTGATACAGGCTACCATGGAGCGCGCCGACGAATGGGCCGCCGTGATCGCCGCGCACTACGAGTGGGCCGGGGAAAAATTGCTGGCGTCGGAGTGGTATGGGCAGGCCGGAAAACAGGCCCGCGAGACCTACGCGCCGGAGGCAGCGATTGATTACTACCAGAAAGCGTTGGAGTTCTTCACCGAGACCTCCGAGATTTTAGAAACCTCGGAGGTCTATGCGCGCCGGGTGGTCTTGTACGAGGGGCTGGGGGAGATGCTGCGGTGGCAGGCCCGGTACACAGAGGCAGGAGAGGTCTACGTGGCGCTGCGGGCAGCGGCGGAAATGGCAGGAGACACGATAGCACAAGCGCGCGCCTGGAACGGGGCGTCCCGGATGGAAGACTCTCGGGGCGACTATCCGGCCGCGCTGGAAAGCGCCGGCAGAGCAGAGAAGATCGCACGAGGAGCGGGAGCCGCTGCAAAGGTGGAACTGGCCAGAGCGTTGTTCAGGAAGGGCTGGAGCTTCTACAGATTGGGCAACGCGGAGGCCGCATTGACTCTGGGACAGCAGGCGTTGATACTCAGCACCAAGCTGGACGCCCGGCGCGAGATGGCAGATAGTCTCAATTTACTCGGCGGAGTGCATAACGTGTTGGGGCGCTACAACGATGCCGCTAACTATAACATGCGGGCAGTGACACTGTATCGGGAACTCGGTGACCGGGAGAGAATAGCGGCGATGCTGAACAACCTGGGCGAGCACGCCCGCTTGCGGGGAGATTATCAAGCTGCCGCCCCCCTCTACCTGGAATCGCTGAAGATCGCCCGCGAGACCGGTAACCGGGACGGAGAGTTGGTATTTCTCAGTAACTTAGGCGGGGCACGGATCGGGCTGGGAGAGTTTTGTACTGCCGAGGACGATCTGCGGCAAACCATCTTCCTGGCCGGAACTGGCGTGCAGGCGGGATTTCTATCGGAAACGTATCGTTTCCTGGCAGAGGCGTGTTTGGGGCAAGAAAAAATGACGGAGGCATTGGCGGCAGCGCGGCAGGCACTGGCGTTGGGGCAAAAGGCAGAAGCGCAGGACCTGATCGGCGGAGCGTGGCGCACCCTGGGGATGGCGGCGGCGCAGCTGGCGCAACCCATCGCCATCGGTGACGAGACATACAACGCAACGGACTGCTTCGCCGAGAGCCTGCGGATCTTCACGGAGATGGGTGCACAGGGAGAGCAGGCGCGGACGCTGCGGGAGTGGGGCGGGTACGAGATAGAGAAAGGAGATAGCGAGAGGGGAACAGCGCTATGGCAGAAGGCGCGGGAGATTTTTGACCGCCTGGGCATGGAGTTAGAAGTGCATAGGATGGATACGGCTCTGTGAGGTGTGACTCGCTGTTCAGACCTCCGAGGTTTTCGGTAAACCTCGGAGGTCTTTTAGATCATCACGGCGCGCTGAAAGAGTCGGTCCACTCTGGCCGTGGCGGCTGATTCCCTGCCGTGATCAGCGCTCGCCATGCCTCGTCGGTGAGACGGTCGTCCATAGGCCAACGGAACTCGTAGTAGGAGAAGACGCCGCCCTGGGCGATCTGCAATCCGCCGGCGCCGTTGGGCACAACGACGTAGATCTCGTCAATACGACCGGTGGCCTCTTCCAGCACGTAGCCGTTGGGATCGGTCGCCACATCCGCGACCAGCGCCGCCTGTTCATCCTCGTTGAAGACGTTGGAGTAGCTGCCCTCGACGGTATCGGCGGCGGAGAGGGTCATCCGCTCCAGCCAACCTCCGTAGTATTTGATGCGCTCGTACTCCTCTGCGGTGATCTCGCCGCCAGCGAGTTCGCGCTCAGCCACGCTCTGCAGGAAGACCAGAGTCTCTTCCAACTCGTCGAGGCGGTAGCTGGTTTGATCGCTCAAGATGCCGCGCTCCTCCAGCCCAGCGCGGGTCATGCGGGTGAGGGCCAACAGCCGGGCGAAAGCCTCCGGGTTCGGCTCGACATAGCCCCGGACGGGAGGTTCTTCGGGAGCGCCGCCGCCCAGCTCGGCCATCACCTGCTTGGCGTAGAGGATGGTGTCGTGTTTGAGCTCCGTCCAGCTGCCTAAGGCAGTCTGCAAGTCCTTGCGCGCCCAAGCCTGCGTCTGCATGAAGGGCGGATAAGCTTCGTCCTTGGGCGCTGTGAGCGCCTGCAGAGCGTAGAGCCAATTCCAGTAAAGGTTCTGCGTCCAGCTATCGAGCTCCAGCCCGGAGATTTCACCCTGGACTTTCACCAGCTTTTCATCATAGTGCTCGTAGTCGGTTTCGCCCATCTCATCCAGGAGGGTGTAAGCTTCGGCGCTTCCCATTGCGGCGAAGACGTCCAGCCCTTTGGGAAGCCAGCGCTCGTGACCGAAAGTACCGACTTCGCGCCAGATAAGCTCCTCAAAGATGTAAGCATCTAAAACGAAACGCTGCCCCATGAAGCGGAAGCCCTGAGTGGCCTCTTCCTCATCCTCCCAGATGTAAACCCACATAGAGTTGATCTGGGGCGGCGGCAGCTGCCGGGCTGACGCGATGAAGGCGTTCAAGTAATCGTCGTCGGCCAACAACGTGAGATCAGGCGAAAGGCCATAGACGGCATCCATCAGGGGACCGTACTCGTGGAAGCTCAGGTCGTCGGATTTACCGACCAGGAAGACGGTCGGGTCGTAGATATTGGCCCATAACTCGGTCGCAGGAGCGCCGTTCACGGTGGTCTGGCGGATGATGCGGGTCATCAGCAGAGCCAGACGGGTTTCGCGGGTGTGTTTGAGCCGCAAGTTGATGCGCCCGTACCACATCATAGCGCGGAAGTAGCGTTTAAGCTGTTCGTCGCGGGTGTAGTGGCCGCGTGGCACGTACTGGCTGTAATCCTCGCAGTAGAATTTTTCCGCCTGCTCCGGCGTAGCGTTGGGATCGCAGAACAATCCCTCGTCGAAAGCCTCAGGCAGAGAGAGCAACGGGGACATGTCAATACCGCCGTGGGCAGCGATAAGCGCCAACTCGGCGTTGACCTCGGTGGCGACGGGGCCGGGGACGGGCGGTGGGGTCTTCATGATGAGTTGTTGCGCGACGACAAAGTAGCCCCAGACCCGGCGCGCGTTTTCCTCCAGCGACGTACCCTGCACCTCGTGATACTGCGCTTCAGCCGCTGAAACCAGCGCGTTGGTCAACGTCTCCAGTGTGGGGGCCAGCGAGTCCCGTTCCAGGTCACGCAGCAGCTTATCGAACAGCAGGTGATAGACGTGATAGACGGAGTCGGTGGTGACGAAAACGGGCAAATCCTGGTAGCGGGTGGACTCGTAGAGCTGGAAGAATTCGAGCCAGTCGCCGGGCGTGACGACAAAGCCATTTTCACCAAGCAGCGCGGCCTGATCCGCATTAAAGGTGAACGCATCCTCATTAGTGAGACTGTTCAGAGCCACGGGGAGGACGTAGGAGCTATCGTAGAAACCGTCCGCCGGAAGATTGATGGAAATGGCCTTGTACAAACCGGAGAAACCAGCGTTGTGGTCAATCTCAGGGACCTCGACTTCCAAAGTGGGCGTGGGAGGCAGTGACGGCTGGGTGGGTGTTGGTTCCTCCACTGTCGGCGTAGGCCTGGTCTCCGGTAGCGAGGTCGCCTCCTGAATCGCTTCCTGCGTCGCCGTTGGAGGCACTGCCGGATGAGGAGAGAGAAACTCGCAAGCCAACAAACTTAACACTAACATCGCCAGCAAAACCAAACGCAGCAGACGAGATATCTTCTTGTCCATCGTACACTCTCCTTTTTTATCCAATGACTTGAGTACACTGAAAAAAGCTAGGAAAATTCACCACAGAGGCACAGAGAGCACAGAGATTTTTAATTTGACCTTGACAAAAGTAACTTTGGGTCTCTGGGACTTTGCATGGTGGATTCACCGAGATGTGAATTTTTCACCACGGATTACACAGATTGCACTGATTTTTTTTATTTTTTCGCGTGAATTCGCGCTATTCGCGGTTGATTTGGGCTCAACCATGCGAAATCCTAAAGAGCCGTAACTTTTTGACGTGTAAAGTGGATTTTTTAAATCAAATATCAAATTTTCTTCGTCTTCTCCGTGTCCTCTGCCAGCGGTCATAAGACCTCATGGTCGTTGATATCTCTGTGGTGGTATGATCTTTTTTCATGGGTAAAATACTAACGCACTAAAATCTCGGGGTGGTCATCCTCGTCCAGATCGCTCACCAGCAACGCGGCGAACCGGCCGGGCGGGCTGCGCCAGTCCAACGTAAACCCAAACCCATTCCAATGCCAGACGGCGACGGTGCGCGCCGGCCCCTCGCGCCCCGTGGCGTAGTCGCCTTCCAAGGCCACCAGCTCGCGCCGCCCGTCGCCATCCACGTCCCCGGCTGCAAGCTGCAGGATAGGCACGGCCAATGCCGACCCGGCCCACAATTCACGGTAGCCATACTCCGCATCCGGCACGACTAAGATGATGTGCGCGCTGTATCCCGTAGCATCTCGATTGGCGGCGATGGGGCTAGGTGTATCGGACCAACGCATGATCGGCCAGTCCTGCCAGGGCCGCCAGACGAGCAAAACACATTCAGGCGCGTCGTCGCCGGTGATGTCGGTGGCGAAGGCGGCGTGGAGCTGCCAGGAAGACGGGAAAACCATGTCCGGGCAGGGCGCAGCGGGCAGAGAGACGGGGGCGGCAGTGAGGACGACAGCAGTCAGGGCGAATGTTCCCTGCCGGCAGGTAACGATTTGCCAGGGCGGGGCGCGGTTCGCGCCAGAGACCAGGATAATGATGAAAGCCAGCCAGACGACACGCCGTGCAAACAATCCGGGTTTGAGCATCACCCTTATTCTATCACAAGTAACGCCGGAGGGAAAGCCCAGCAGGAACGCGATTTGGAAATCGCGACTACTTTTCATCCCTCAGATGCAGACA
>Ga0190316_1000603_pt1 | contig 11017 bp, 9 predicted proteins | sample 48701112_MG_FD_161663 | JGI IMG/M metagenome (GOLD analysis project Ga0190316, IMG submission 161663) | Hydrothermal vent sediment bacterial communities from Southern Trench, Guaymas Basin, Mexico - 4870-11-1-2_MG | ecosystem: Environmental > Aquatic > Marine > Hydrothermal vents > Sediment ... | reverse complement strand
CATACCCAAGACTTCTCATATATGAGTCTCTCTAGTCAAGCCTTACCCACTTGTTAAAACTCTTCAGTATTATAAACGTCTCAGTCTTTCCTATTCCATGTATGGTGGCCAGTTCATCCTTGAGAAAATTGATGATACCCTTGTTGGACGAGACCAGTATCTCCACTATGTAATCATACCTGCCCGAGACTATTGAGACGCTCTGTACGCTTGGCAACTTTGATATCTCGAGTCCTATCCTGTCTAAGCTCTCTACCTCCTTTACCTCCAGTGCAACGTAAGCAACAAGCTTATCTTCAAAGGTATCGTGGTCTATAAGTGCATTCACCTTCAACTTCCCAGACCTTGCCAGCATCTTAAGCCTGTTTCTGACCGTGGCCTCTGCAACACCAAGCCTTCCTGCCATGGACTTGGCTGTCATTCGCCCGTCTTCCGACAATAACTTTATAATCTTCCAGTCTGTTGCATCAAAAAACTTTTTTGCCATTATTCTATACCCCGGATAAACCATTATAAACCAACCGGGGCAATGAATCAAGGCACATAGTTTGCATAGCTACATGCATGGATACATCGCTTATCCTAACATGGAGGGTGTATGATACTTAAAGAGACTGTAGACGGGAGTATCGAGGTTTACCATCCTTGGGGGGAATGGACCGATTCCAAGCCACTCGCCCTTTTCACCGAAAGTATTGTTACCATGCTGACAAGACCATCTGCACACCAGGCATTCGTAGACCTCGTATCCTTGATGGGACAAACATTCCCCATCTCTGCACCAGCAATGTATGTCAACCTTAATGAACTGGGCACGAGTATATACTCTGTACTAGACCCTAAAGACGGGGGCACCAGGGATACAAATAGAATGCTGGAAAAGATGGAAAACAAGGGGAATTATTCTTACTTCAAGGTAAAGATAGGCGGCCACCCCCCGGTATTAAAGGAACGCGTGGACATGGCCATAATACAAAAAACCAAGGCCTCGGTCTTACTAAGCATAAACTCGGGGACTCATGAATACATATTCAGGGACTGGGTCAAAATATTGGCACCTGCCATGACAAAACTCATTGATAACGAACAATTAAAGAATATGGCCTTCAAAGACAGTCTTACCGGCCTCTTCAACCACCGAGCGTTTGAACAGATGCTCGCCGTAGAATGCGACAGGGTATTCAGATATGGTGATACGTTCTCTTTAATAATGCTGGACATAGACTGGTTTAAGGATGTAAATGACCGTTATGGCCACCAAGCAGGCGATAAGGTACTTAGGGCAGTTGCCGACAAAATAAAAGAATCTGTAAGGAAAAGCGACATGGTTTTCCGTTACGGGGGCGAGGAATTCATGGTTATAATGCCAAACACAGGCATATCCAATGCATTGAAACTGGCCGAGAGGATAAGGAGAAACATCGAACGCATGTCAATAATACCCGGTCACAAGATAACCTTAAGCCAGGGGCTTACCCAGTATAAGGACGGGCTTTCTCCTTCAGATCTAGTAAGAAAAGCTGACATAGCCCTTTACGAGGCAAAGAACAAAGGAAAGAATAGAATAGAGGTAGAATAACCCGAGATGAAGATCGACAAAATCCTGGATATCAATTCCGAGCTCACCTTGCATACACCTGATGGGACCATAATAAAGGGTAAAATAACCGAGATATCTGACGATGAATTTATTTTTACCCCGGAAAGCGCGCTTAATATCTCACCGGAACAGATGGTCAAGGTCTCTGATGGTCATGATGCATGCCATGCAAAGGTCATGGACAGAAAGGACAATGCATTTAGGCTTAGGATGGACTTCACTGTAAAGCCTGGCAAAGAGAGAAGGCAGGACGTCAGAATATACGACAAGATATACTATAGCGTTAAATTTTTGGCGCACGCTGCTGATAAAGGCAAGGTAATACCAGATGCACTTTTAAAGATACGGGCCAACAAACTCATAATAGATTCTTTTCTAAAGGGTAAGTACGGATATCCAGGTATTGACGATTTACCAAGAACAAGCGAACCTCCCTTCAGCCAGGCTTTGTGGGAAGTAAATAGAAAACTTGACCTGCTCATCCACATCTTCCTTGCAGAAGACTTTGTGCCGCTCATCAAGACCTCCCCCAAGGACGTAAACATAAGCGCATCCGGGATAAAGTTCATTTTCAACTCTCCCCTGGAAAAGGGTGACCTTGTTGAGGTCGACATGATCCTCCCGATGATGCCACTGCTGTTTTTAAGGGTACTGGCCGAGGTTATAAGGACAAAGGAACTTACAACATATGACGCCACAGGCATGAACTATGCTGTAGCAGCCCACTTCGTACAGCTCGACACAGAGAGCAAAGAGGACATCATACGTTACCTCTTCAAGAGGCAGAGAGAAATACTGAGGGATAGGAAACATTAGGATTACCTATCTGGGCCATGCATCTGTATCGCTTGAGTCGCGGGGCATAAGAATATTGGTAGACCCCATGTTCAGTATGCGGGCACTTTTTATAAAAAGGGCATACCCCCCTCCCGTAAAGATACCCGATATGACCGGGTTCAATGTAGTCCTACTTACGCATGCCCATTACGACCACATGGATATCCCGACACTTAGAGCACTTGATAATAGTGTACAGGTTATCTCAGCATGGAACACGTCAGATATAGTAAGGAAGGTTGGCAAGAAAGATATCATTGAGATGAGACCATGGCAACAGGTACATATTCCCGGGGCAACAATAACAGCCACACCTGCAAAACACTGGGGTGCAAGGAATATATACGATTTTTGGAGAGGCTATGTTGGCTATATCGTAACAACCGAGGAGGCCACGGTCTACGTGGCCGGAGATACAGGGTACGGTAGACATTTTAATGCCATATCAAGGCATTCCAGGATAGACGTGGCATGCCTGCCTATTGGATGCTACAGACCATTCTGGTTCAGGATAAATCACCTCTCTCCCTCAGACTCCATCAAGGCATTCAAGGACTTAGGGGCCGAGATAATGGTGCCGGTGCACTGGGGTGCGTTCCGCCTGAGCCTTGAGGCGCTAGAGGACCCTGTTAAGGATCTCAAAGAGATAATGGGGGAGTTGCCCATTAAGATATTGAATCCAGGGGAGGGATTTACATATTCAAGGTCAGTCTGAATCAAGCGGTTAAGGACTACTGTTAAGCCCGCGGGGTTGACACATAGAAATACAAGACTATTTTATGGATAAATTCATCATCTACGATGAGATAGCCTTCAATTGGGCATCTTCTTAACTGGTTAACAGCACCTTAAGAGGACAAGGTTTTATTGTTGGTGTAAAATATCAATGAAAGGAGATTATTTATGGATTTAGGTTATTTGGTGGCAAGGAATGCAAGGATGGTACCTGACAAGGAAGGCCTGATATTCGAAGACAAGAGGTATACATGGAAGGAGGTAAACGAGAAGGTCAATACCATAGCCAATGCATTGATAGGGCTGGGCTTGAAAAAGGGTGACAAGGTGGCAATGTGGATGACGAACACAGACATGTTCGTGCTTACTTTCTATGGAATAGTAAAGGCAGGTGGTGTTGCCGTACCTGTTAATTTCAGGCTGGCTCCGCCCGAGGCAGAATATATCTTCAACAACTGTGACGCAATAAGTGTTGTATTCGATGACATATTCTCACAGGTCATAAGTGACATGAAGCCAAGACTAAAGGGGATACGCGGTTTTTTCTCGGCAGGAGCTGGGAGGTTTGAAGGTATTGATCCCATAGAAGAAGTCCTTGATACAGGTAACATTGACGAGCCTGGCGTCAATGTGGATGAATTCGACGAGAGCGAGATATTATACACCTCCGGCACAACGGGCAGGCCAAAGGGCGCACTTTTTGTTCACCATGCCCACATGGTTATAACTGCGTCTATAACATCCCTCATAGGGATAAACCCGGAGGACAGGATCATACACGCAGCCCCTCTTTTCCACTCAGCAGAGCTTAACCTGTACCTGAACCCCGGCACCTATGTAGGAGCTACCCACATAGTCAACAAGGACTTCTGGCCGCCCGAGAACGTGTTGAAACTTATGGAGCAGGAGAGGGTAACACTCTTCTTCGGGGCACCTATCATGTTCACCATGCTCATGGGAGCAAAGGACTTCGAAAAGTACGACTTAAGCTCGGTTCGATACTATGGATACGGTGCAGCACCCATGTCCAGGGAAGGTGTAAAGCAGATGATGGATAAGTTCAAGACCACCAGTTTCTTCTGTCTGTGCGGTTTTACAGAGGCTGGCCCAGGTGGAGTGGCCCTCCTGCCAAAGGACCAGATAAGAAAGGCGGGGGCGGGCGGGAAGTACGTCGTAAACATGGAGTGTCGACTTGTAGATGACAACGGGAATACTATAACCGAGCCCGACGTGGTTGGAGAATTAGTTATAAAGGGCGAAATGGCAATGAAGGAGTATTATAAGAATCCAGAGGCAACAGCAGAGACCATAAAAGACGGGTGGGTCTATTCCGGTGACCTTGCCGTGATGGATGATGAAGGTTATATCACGCTTGTCGACAGGAAGAAGGACATGATCATAACAGGTGGTGAGAACGTTTACTCCAAGGAGGTTGAGGATGCCATGGCAGAAAATCCCAAGATAGCTGAGGGCGTGGTTGTTGGCATACCACATCCCACCTGGGGTGAGACCGTCATGGCGGTTGTCAGCCTTAAACCAGGAGAGAGCCTTGATCTCAACGAGCTTAGAGACTTCCTCAAGCCAAGACTAGCAGACTACAAGATACCCAGACTATTGGAGATAGTTGATGCACTACCGAGGAACGTGTCCGGCAAGGTGCTGAAATACAAGCTGAGGGACATGTATAAGGACAAAGTCAAGATCTGATGGTAAACGAGGACCGAACGCTTATGGGATGACGATGAGAAGCGAGTAGAGAGCTAATCATCGCCGCCCCCAAGGAGCCCTGCCCTTAGCATGAAGTACAGAAGCTGCAGTATGGCTGCCGCTGCTGCTGCAACATAGGTCATTGCAGCTGCTGAGAGTACCTTTCTCGCACCTTGGACCTCTTTGTCAGTCAAGATGCCTGTTGCTGGTAACACCTTAAGTGCCCTTGCTGAGGCATCAAATTCTACGGGTAGGGTTACAAGCTGGAACAGTACAGCAAAACTGAAGAATACAATACCAGCTGTAATGAGCGACCTGGACATGAATATGAAACCGATTATCAAAAGCGGCCACGCCAGGTTTGAACCCAGCATGGTAACAGGCACAAGTGCACTTCTCAGCTTAAGAGGTGCGTATCCACGTGCATGCTGAATAGCGTGCCCGGACTCGTGCGCTGCCACGCCGACAGAAGCAATGGAGGTCCCACTATAGACGCCTTCTGATAATCTCAGGACCCTTGAGCTGGGATCATAGTGATCTGTAAGAAAACCCCTTGCCGGCTCGATGGCCACATCGTTTATGCCTTGTGATACAAGTATCATGCGTGCTGCCTCTGCCCCTGTTATACCACGCATGGTGGGAATCTTAGAATACCTGGCATAAGCACTCTTCACCTTTATCTGGGCATATATGCTCAAGATAAAGGCAGGCAAAATCATTATTATGTAGAGCGGATCTATGAAGAACATGGCTCCTTCTCCTTGCAATACTTCCCTTATGCATATTTGAGATAGTACCACAGGAGCGTGAAGTCAAGTATGCACATCCCAGTAATTAATCAAGGCATATTATAACATCCGGGTATCAGGCAGCGTGTCAAATCCCTAGAAAAGCCACTGCTGTTATGGCAGACGTTATTGACCTGAGCGTGGTCTTACCCATGTTGACAGGTATAAATGCATTATCATGGAACATATCTATCTCGTCAGCCGTAAATCCGCCCTCAGGACCTATTATAATACCTACGTCATCATGCTTGATATCCACAAGGCTTAACTCACCTTCCTTATGCCCGAAATACTTATAAGGCCACCTGATTGATGAAGACCTTATGAAATCATCCATAACAAGTACATCGTAAAGGACTGGAATACTCTTTCGTTCACACTGCTTTACTGCCTCCATGATGATTGCCTGCCATCTCTCGAACCTCTTGCTCGATATCCTTACGATATTGGACCTGGAAGAAACAACAGGGATGATTTCAGATACGCCAAGTTCGGTAGCAAAGCGGACGATCGTATCCATGTCTTTCAGCGCGATCATGCATATGCCAAGTCGAATCGTCCTTTTTGTTCTGTCTACGAGGGGTGTCTTCCTTTCAATGTCTACGGTAATCCTGTCGTGTTCAATCGACCTTATTATACCAACGTATCCCTTGGTATGATCGCGGACAAGTATCCTCTCACCTATGTCCATTCTCAAGGGACCCCTTATGTGGCTTACATCCTTACCCCTTATTATGGCCCTGCTCCCATGGATCTCTGCAAAAAATCTGGGCATTGCTGTATTAGCCTCCATGGTATCCGTTTAATTCCAATAAACCCATCTCTACCATGATGAGTAAGCCAATGGTATTTCAAAATTTGACCTCAGGGACAGGCCTGATTCCCTCTATGCCCTGCCTTCGTCAGTTACCCTTACTGCCTCTTCAAGAAGGTGTACCATGTTTTCTAAGACGTTGGGATCAAGGCCTTCTGGCTGGTCCGTGTCGTTATGCCACATGGGAGGCCACATGTCAGCTCCCAGGTTGAAGATAGAGGCCGCCTTCAGATTATGGAAACAGAGTGCAGCGGCATCTGATCCACCTGCAGGCATCACGTACGGCATGGCATCAATACCCGCCCTCTTGGCTGCATTGAGTATTAGGTCAACCGCCTCAGCTGATAGCGTTGCCCCGTAATATGGTTCTTTTGTGATAACCATTGTCTTTTCACCTGAGCCTACTAAGTCTAGATTCACAATAAGTGCGTCCTTGAGCTCGGACTTGTACTTCTTTGCAAAGTGGAGTGATCCCTTGAAGCCCCTTTCCTCTGCACCAAATGATACAAGCCAAACCTGTGTATGCCTGGGCCTATTTCCAGACAATTGTCTTCCTGCACCTATGACAGATGCAACTGCCGCAAGGTTGTCATTGGCTCCGAGGCTGGGCGCATAAGGGGTGAACAGCTTGCAGAACCACCAAAGGTAGGCAACTGCAATTCCAAATGGTATCCATAGAAGATCAATGTATGTAAGGTCCCTCCAGAAATGTAACAAGTGAAAAGAAGCAACCAAGGCACCCACCAGCAAGAAACCAAGGAAAGAATAAATAATAATCTGGGTAATATGTATCAAACGCATATACCTTTTGCCCTTGAAGTCCTGGTCCCAGATACGGTAGCAATTGGGTGAGTCGTGATGGGCCGAGAGTACAAGTATGGCCCTCGTGTCTTCCGATGGATTGATCTTACCTATAACGTTGGTCACCGTACCCTTTACCGCGAAGAGCGGGTCCAAGAACTTGAGCATGAATATATTATCAAGGAAATACCATGCTGCACCAAATGCAAACACACCAAAGGCAAGCCACCTGGAACTGACATAGAATATAAGGGACAAGACATAGAACCCAAGGATAATATGGGGCGAGTTTTCGAAGTACCTTGGGTAGGCCTTGAAAGAATCAATGTACGACTCGTCGCAGACCTTTTCAAACTCCCCTCTAATTCTCTCTGCAGCCCTGGCTTCTGCAGGGGAGCCTGCCCAGCGTGGACCGATATCGCAGATAAGATCCTTGACCCATTCCTTTAATTCCTCCCCAAGAGACAAGTTATCTTCCACCATGAGAACACCTCCCTTCATGTAACATCATGGGATAGATTAGCACCTATCATTGGTCCCGAAATAATAAGCATTAGCACTGTCTCACTACATGGACCCCAACAAGAAATCATGTACAGCAGGTCTGTTGTCCGGGGCCATGCATTAATCTTATTTCTTGGCCTTTGTATACGTCCTAGTGTTAATGAATAAGGGTATTGCAAGGAATCACGACCCTACAACACATCTAAATTACAAATAATAACATGTTATGGTAGCGGTGGAGGGATTCGAACCCCCGACACTGCGGATATGAGCCGCATGCTCTAACCTACTGAGCTACACCGCCTTATGTGTATTCTCTAATGTAATCGGCCGGGATTGTCAATAATAAGAAAGAGTCTGCCAGGGCTTGCAAAGCCAACGAAAAAACTTCATGTCACTAGTTAGCTCTAACCCTTTGGTAATCTGGGCTGTATGCCTAGGAACCTTTATCCTTATTGAGCTCTTCCTCAACGAGTACACGCCTTAGTGTCTTTCCAGCCCCACTCATTGGGAGTTCGTCCCTGAACTCTATAATCTTCGGGACTTTGTACGAAGAGATGCCCTGCCTGGCCCAGGAAATAATATCTTCAGGTGTTACCTTGCCTTTGTAATCCGGGCTTAACACAACAAACGCCTTTATTATCTCGCCCTTTTTCTCGTCCGGCAGTCCGATTGCAGCCACCTTGTCCACGGCAGGATGCCGGCATAGAAACATCTCCACCTCCTCAGGAAATACGCTGAAACCAGATGTCTTAATCATCTCCTTCTTCCTACCCAGAAAATACAGGTATCCCTCGTCATCAAATCTACCTATGTCACCCGTGAACACCCAACCATCAACCAGTGTAGCCCTTGTTTCTTCCTCCTTGTTCCAGTATCCCTTGGACACAGCAGGGTGTTTAAGGGCTATTTCACCTTTCTCGCCAATATCTACTTCTTTTTTCCTGTCATCGAACGATACGATCTTTATATCCACCCCTGGAAGGGGTATTCCTTGGCAACCGAGTTCATACCTAGGCCTGTCCAGAGGCATGAAGGTATCAAATGTATGTGTTTCGGATAGACCGTATGCAGCCTCTACAATCAGGCAACCATCCGTTGCCTCTTTCCATCTATCCGCTATCTCCCTTGTAAGCTGTACGCCGAAGCTCGTTGTAAAGCATAATCGCAGCGAAGACATGTCATATTTTTCCCTTTCTGGGTGCTCCATTATACCTGTGTTCATGGGGACGGTGGCCTGGAAGTAAGAAACCTTGTACCTGTCGATGGCCTGCATGGCGGCTATGGGATCAAACATAACCAAGAGCACCTGGGAGGCCCCGTATGCCACCTGGCCGTCCACGCTGCTCAGCATGCCTGCTATGTGAAAAGTTGGGAGGGCAGACAGGCAGTTTAATATCCCCTCACCCTGGATACCTATGAATTTCATGGAAGCATCAAAGAGATTAATCAGGTTGGCCACCTTGAAGAGCTTTGCAGAGTGCGTAAGGATCGCTCCCTTGGGTAGTCCAGTGGTACCACCCGTGTACTGAAATTGCACTATGTCGTCCAGGCCCACCTTTACGTCTACTGGATCTTTCGGGTATGAGGTTATTATGTCCATGAGTTCGAACGTGCCTGTATAGCTTGCCTTGGGAAGTTTCATGATGGGTACGGTATTTATGGTAGGTTCTTCTGGAAGAAAATCATGGAGACTGGTTATTACAATCTTTTCAATATCCGTTTCCTTCTCAACAGCCTTTACAACAGGATACAAGAGGTCAAGTGCCACAATACCCGTTGCACCTGAATCCTTGAGCTCATAGGCAAGCTCCCATTCCTTGAAGATAGGACTGCACGGCACTATAATACCGCCCATCTTGTTTATGCCGTAATGGGCTATGTGGTACTGTGGACAGCTCGGCATGAAAAGTGCTATCCTATCACCCTTCTTAAATCCCTGGTCCAAAAGGAAATGTGCAAATCTCTCTGAGAAGGTATCAAGCTCAGCGTATGTCACTTCCTTGCCATAAAAGATTATGGCAATCCTGTCAGGGAATTGTCTGGCGTTATCGCGAAGGTACTCGAATACAGGCTTTTGCCCCCTGGGATAAGAGACATCCTTTGGTAAGTAGTCCGGCCAGTGTTCCATCCATATCTTTTCCATAATACCTCCTTAAATTGTGACTTCAAAAAATCCTGCCCTGAATAGCCCTTTTTAAGATGGACATATGCAGATATCATAACATATCTGATTTTATACCACTATCAATAGACCATGTACAAGTAAGGGTTTGAATGCACAGGGCATATTAAAAAATTATTGACATGAATCCAATTTTTTAGCACTTTTCTTACATTTACTTTTTAAAACTTGCCCATGATAAATATCTTTGCTGTAGTGTTTTTAAAGGGTTATAAGTTTACTTGTGCTTGATAATTTGTGATGATAGGGTATAGAAAAAGTTACCCCATGGTTACCCCAAAAAGGAGATGCTTAATATGGCAATTTATTTAAGGTGTCCGTTTTGTAAAACAGACCAAAATGTTAGAAGTAAGGTTTGTAGAAAATGCGGCAAACCATTACCTCAACGAAGCAAAACTTATAGAGTGGTTGTAAAACATAATGGTAGGGTTGTTACTAAACACATACCTAATAGCCTTGAGCTTGCCAGGCAGATAGAGACAAAAATAAAATCTGAGCTTATAAGCGGGGAATACTATGACAGGAGAAAACAGGCAAAAGAACAAATATCGTTTAATGTTTTTATGACAGAGAAGTATTTGCCATACGCACAAAGCAATAAGGTTAGTTGGGTACAGGAAGAAATCTTGTTTAGGTTGTGGATAAAGCCAGTGATAGGCGACAAATGTCTAAAGGATGTAAGTCAATTTGATATTGAACGGTTGAAAAAAAATATGAACGATGCAGGCAAAGCGCCCAAGACTATAAACTATGCCATTGATGTTATCCGTATGGCTTTCAATATGGCTATAAGGTGGGGTCTTATAGAAAACAACCCTGCTGTTGGAGTAAAGAGACCTAAAAAGGATAATAGACGCACGCGGTTTTTAACACCAGAAGAAGCACAAAAACTATTGAATGAGTGCAAACACAGAAGCCAACAATTATATGAAATAGCTTTTTTGAGTCTACACACAGGAATGAGGTTTGGTGAGATCGCTAACCTTAAATGGCAAGATATTGACTTTGAGAATGAGCTTATACAGATAAAAGACCCAAAGAACGCA